>Ga0307486_1000032_pt1 | contig 151765 bp, 155 predicted proteins | sample CBIW02metaG_FD_203663 | JGI IMG/M metagenome (GOLD analysis project Ga0307486, IMG submission 203663) | Sea-ice brine microbial communities from Beaufort Sea near Barrow, Alaska, United States - CBIW 0.2 | ecosystem: Environmental > Aquatic > Marine > Coastal | place: USA: Alaska | collected...
ACATCCTTGTGGCCCCCGTCATGACGGCGGACGGTCAGGTGTCGTTCTATCTTCCAGCGGGTGTGTGGACGCACCTGCTCAGCGCAGAGACCGTCACCGGCGGGCGCTGGGTGCACGAGACTCACGGATACGACTCCCTCCCCATATATGTACGTCCGGGCGCGATCATCCCGCGCGGCGCGCGCACCGATCGGCCCGATTACGACTTCCTTGACGGTCTCACCCTGGAGGTCTACTCCGGTGGTGAGACCGTAGATGAAGACGTCGCAGTAGTGACCGCTGAGGGCCGTCGCATCACTTACCGTGTGCGCGGTAAGGGCGAGGACATCACCGCGATGTCGCCCGATGCAGGGGAAGTTTCGGTACGCGTCGTCACCTAGCCGGACGTCACGACCGAATGCAGCACTCGCTGCACAACGCGACGGCCCGATCCCACTCTGCAGGGACCGGGCCGTCGCGCTTTACTGACGCGCGGCGTGTCCAAGCGTGAGGAGGAGATCTTCAAAGGCGCGATCAGTGCGTTCCGCGTCGCCCGTCGAGTCGAGGTCCATGAGCAGTCCGCGAATCACCGCAAGTACCAAGGTGGCCGCCTCGGGACGGCCGATGCTACGCAGTCCCTCCTCAAGAGGTGCAAGCCAGTCCGTGGTCGCGATGCGCCTGAAACCGGGCCAAAGCTGTTGTTCCGCGTCTTCCCGCAATTGCCCAAACATGCGCAGGTAGGGCCGTCCGTCCTCGCCGGACATCGTCGCCCAAGCACGCTCCAACGTCGCGGCATAAGGCTCGTACGCCCGCACTTGCAGGTGGTCCCCAAAAAGGGTCAGTTGGCGCTGTCTCGCCTGCCTCAGAATCGCCCGGCGCAGGCCGTCGCGGGTGCCAAAGTGGTACAGCAACATGCGCGCGGAGGTGCCCGTCGCCCGCACCAAGGGCTCAAGCCGATCAGGCAGACCGTGCTCTAACGAGTAGTCGACGCAGTCCGAGAGGATTTGCTCCGCAATTTGAGGCTGTGGTTTTCTTCCCATCGGTCCATTTTTTCACGTAATAAATGCTACGTGTACCGTGAGATTAATACGCTAATCGGCACAAACGGAGGCCCAAACATGAGAGTCGTCTTTATTCATGGAGCATGCGTGCAAGACGGAACCTGGTGGTGGCATCGCGTGGCGGACCTCCTCGAGGGGCATGGCATCTCGAGCCTCGCGCCCGCACTACCCAGCTGCGGGGAGACAGGCGCGCTCGTCGGATACGGCGGTCCGGGTCTGACTGATGATGTTGCAGCAGTACGGCGAGTGTTGGAGGACAGCGCAGAGCCCACGATCGTAGTTGCCCACAGCTACGGCGGCATCGTTGCTGCCGAGGCCGCCGCGGGAGTCGACGCGGTCAACAACATCGTCCTAATCGCCAGCTACCTGCCCGAAGTGGGGCAAAGCTTGTCTGACTTTGGCGGCGAAGCCCCTGCCCCGTTCCTGGACGCCGACGTCGTGGAGGGAACGTTTGGCGTACGCCTCGACATGCTGACCGACACGTTCCTTCACGACTGCAAACCAAGCATTCAAGGCCAGGCAGCGCTGCGCCTGGCGAGGCAGAGCCTGCAGGTCACGGGTCAACCGGTCGTGGCGGCGGCGTGGAAGAACGTCCCGACTCTCTACGTAGTTTGCGCCGAGGACCGCGGCACGCCCGCGGCGTTGCAACGAGAGTTCGCGGCCAAGGCCGGAAAGGTCGTGGAACTCGACTCTGGCCACCACCCATTCCTCTCGCAGCCCGATGCAGTGCGTGACCTCCTGCTGGGTCTCCTGTAGCAAGTCGGGTGCAAGCCTAAAAGGATTCACTCCCTGAACACTACGAGTTCACCTCGCGTTTGCCTGGCGTCGTTACGTTCAGAAAGGTTGCCCTGACCTGGGCGGACGGACTATGGGGAGTGGACGCATGCGTACAAGTAAGCAAACGAAGAAGTGGATGGCCACACTCGTGGTCACGGGGCTAGGAGTAGCCGTCTTGGCTCCGGCAGCCCAAGCAGCAGACGAGCCAGAGCCGGCGAGCGTCCAGACCGCACTCACGATCAACGAAGTTCAGTCCTCGGACCCGGCAGACGGCCCCGACTGGATCGAACTCACCAACACCTCCGACCAGCCGATCGACCCCAACGGCGTCGTGGTACTCGACAACAGTGACAGCGACCCCTACACGATCGTTGGCAAGGACCCGCTTGCGCCCGGTGCGTACCTGCTCCTGAGCAAGGACACCGATTTTAGCTTTGGGCTCGGCAAGGGCGACTCCGTCCGACTTTTCAGCACCGGAACCACCGACTTCTCCGGCGCCACCCCGTTCGACGCCACGACGTGGCCCGCCGACAACCACACTGTTCCCTCGTGGGGACGCTGCCCCGACGGCATCGGCGACTTCGCCATGACGACTGCGGCCACCCCCGGCGCCGTGAATGACTGCTCGGAGCCCGAACCCGAGGTCGGCTCCGTCGACGACATCGTAATCAACGAGATCGAGTCCAATGGTGACAACCCCGATTGGATCGAACTCAAGAACACCGGCGCCCTGCCCGTGGACGTCGCGGGTCTCCAGCTCGTGGACAACGGCGGCGACGAGCAGTACGCGATCCCGGCCGATACCACCATCGTTGCCGGCGGCTACCTCATAATCGACGGCACCCAGTTCACGTTTGGTCTGGGCAGCGACGACTCCGCGATTCTGCTCAGCGCGGACGGCAACACCGTGCTCGATCAGTACGACTGGACCGAGCACGCAGCCACCACCTACGGCCGCTGCCCCGACGGCACCGGCAACTTCGCCGACACCGCCACCGCGACACCCGGTGCCACCAACGACTGCGCGGAGGCGCCCCTCACTGACTTCCCGATCGTGATCAACGAGGTCGAGTCCAATGGCGACGACACGGACTGGGTAGAGGTCATGAATGTTGGCGCGGAGGCCTTCGACATCTCCGGGTACGTTTTCAAGGACGACAAGGACGACCACAGCTACGCTCTCCCCGAGGGCAGCGTGGTGGCAGCAGCCGGAGTCTTCGTCATCGATCAGCTGACCACCGCATCGGCCGGATTCGACTTTGGCCTGGGCAACCCGGACACAGTCCGACTATTCGACCCGAGCGGCACCACCCTGCTGTTGAGCGAGACGTTCTCTAGCCACGCGGCAGTGACCTGGGCGCGTTGCCCCAACGGCACCGGCAACTTTGTCGACTCGACCTCTTCCACCAAGGGCGAGCTCAACGACTGCTCCACTCCCGTCCGGATCAACGAGATCGAGTCGAGCGGCGACGCCGCGGACTGGGTCGAACTCATCAACATCAGCGACGCGCCGGTAGACATCACCGGACTCATCCTGAGCGATAACAAGGACGAGGACGTCTTCACCATTCCTTCGACCCCGGCGCTCGCCGCGGGCGGCATCGTGGTGTTTGAACGCACCGATGACCCCGCAACCGGGTTCGACTACGGACTGGGCGGCGGCGACGACAGTCGCTACCCCCGGTGAAGCAAACGTCTGCGCCGGCATCATCAACGCCTCCCCGTGGCCAGGCGGCGCCGAGGTCAGCACGGTCGACGCGATGGAAACCTACGCGGGCGACATGAGCGGCATCGACTACGACGCGTCGACCGGCTCGCTGTGGGCAGTTCAGAACGGCGACGGCCTGCTCTACCGCATCGTCCAGGATTCCTCAGGCAACTGGGTCCCTGACCCCACCGACGGCTGGGCCGACGGCAAGACCCTTCGCTACCCGAATGGCGGCGGAACGGTCGACGCTGAGGGCGTCACGGTGACCGATGCTGGCGCCGCGGCAGGCGTCTACGTTTCCTCTGAGCGCAACAACGACTCCAGCAGCACCAGCCGACCGTCCGTGCTGAAGTACGACGTAAGTGGTACGGGAACCACGCTCACCGCATCGGCTGAATGGAACCTCGCCGCTGACTTCCCGGGAATCGGCGCGAACGCGGGAATGGAGGGCATCACCTACATCTCTGACAGCTACCTCACCGGACGCGGATTCATCGACCAGAACAACTCATCTGCCTACGTCCCCGCGGACTACGCGGGCCACGGCAACGGACTGTTCTTTGTCAGCATCGAAGGAACGGCAGGCGTCTATGCTTACGCATTGATGCCAGGCGGCGTGTTCGAACGCATCGCTGAGTTGGACCTGACTGGGCTCAGCTTTCGCAACGTAGCGGACGTTCAGTTCGACGCGGACCGCAACCTGCTCTGGGTGGTCTGCGACGGTCGCATCGCGACGTTTGAACTCTCCAGCGAGGGCGACAACGTGGGCGTGTTCACCGCGTCGGCACTCTACGAGCGTCCTGCCGGTATGGCAAACATCGCCAACGAGGGCTTCGCCATCGCCCCCGCCTCGACGTGCACCGACGGTTCGCTTGCCACCTTCTACGCGGACGATGCGAACACCGACGGCTTCTCGATCCGCACCGGCACGCTGCCCTGCACGGGCGGCACCAGCGGCGAGCCGACCACCGACCCTACCCCCGAGCCCACCGACCCGGTCGACGAGACCGACGGTGGTGGCGAACCGACCGAACCCCACGCGACGCTTGGTTGCACGGTGACCGCCCCCGCATCCGCCACGCCCGGCCAGGCCATCGCGGTCACGGTTGACCCGGACTGCTCGGGTACGACGGTGTCGGTGTACATGTACTCCGAGCCCACGTTTGTGGGAACGTTCGCAGTCGGCACCAACGGAGTCGTGTCGTTCACGGTGCCTTCGGAACTGCCGGCTGGCACTCATACGATCGAGCTCCAGCTCGCGGACGGCACCGTGGTGGGATCGACCACCATCACCTTGGCTGAGGCGACCGCCGCGGGTGACACCGTGACCGTGGCCGCCAGTGAGCTGTCACAAACGGGTTCCGAGCTCGACGGCACAATTCTGCTGAGCGTGATACTCCTGCTGTCTGGGTCGGCCGTAGTGATCGCGCGGCCCCGAGCGACGGTGCGCTAACCGCCCACACCAACTCACCACGTCCGCACCACCGCGCCTCGCCGCTACTCTTGAGGCATGACTCACGACGATGCCGATCACTCCTACGGCCCCGACACGCTTGCCCTACACACCGGTATCCACCGCTCCGACGCCAACGAGATGTCCGAGGGCCTGTATCTGACCCAGGGCTACGCATATGAGTCTGCCGAGCAGGCCGCCGCCGCATTTGCGGGCGAAGTCGACGTCTACATGTACTCGCGATACGCGAACCCCACGGTCACCGCCTTCCAAGAACGCCTTGCCGCAATCGAGGGCGCGCCGGCGTGCTTCGCCACGGCTACCGGCATGGCGGCCGTCTTTGTGTCCCTCGCGTCGGTCCTCACCCAGGGTGACCGACTCGTGGCTGGCCGCGCGCTGTTTGGCTCGAGCATCCAGGTCTTCACGAACTACTTCGAAAACTGGGGCATCACGGTCGACTATGTCGATGCGCACGACAACGCGGATTGGACGCGCGCACTCGCCACTCCCGCCAAGCTGGTCTACGTCGAGTCCCCCACCAACCCCATGCAGGACGTCGTCGACATCCGCGCCGTAGCGCAGTTGGCAAAGGCAGCCGGCGCGTTGTTTGTCGTTGACAACGTGTTCGCCACCCCGATCGGACAGAAGCCGCTCGAACTGGGCGCCGATGCCGTGGTTTACTCCGCGACCAAACACATCGACGGTCAGGGTCGGGTTCTGGGAGGCGCGATCTTGGGTTCGGACGAATACATCAATGGTCCGGTCAAGCAGATGATTCGGCAGATGGGCGCGACTATCTCGCCGTTCAACGCCTGGGTCTTGCTCAAGTCACTTGAGACCCTCAGCGTGCGCGTCAAAGCTCAGAGCGCATCGGCCGCAGACCTTGCCGCCTGGTTGGACGCCCACCCGGCCGTCGCTGTGGCACGCTATCCCCTGCTTGCTTCGCACCCGCAGCATGAACTTGCCAAGAGCCAGATGACGCTTGGTGGCACGCTTGTCACGATCGATATCGCTCTGGCGGCGGGCACCGACCCCGCTGGCCCCGTGGCGCGCGCTGCGGCCTTCCGATTTATGAATGCGCTGGACCTGTTCCAGGTCTCCAACAATCTGGGCGACGCCAAGTCGATCTCGACCCACCCCGCCACCACGACCCACAACAAGTTGACCCCCGAGGGGCGTGCGGCCGTCGGAATCTCAGAGGCGACGGTGCGCCTCAGCATCGGCCTCGAGGAATTCGAGGACCTGCGCGCTGACCTGGAGAGGGCCCTCTCCGCCATCTAAGGCGGGACGGACCGCCGCTCTATGGTCAATCTTCCCCCTGACTCCACCACCAGGCCGATTCCGCTGTCGGTAGCACTCCTCAATCGCCGCTCCGTGGGTGGCGCGATCGTGGTGGCTCTCGCGGCACTCTTCTTCATCTTGGTCCTGCCCTCCATCGACGCCGCAGTGAAGGAGCGCGACCTCACCGTGGGGGAGCGGGTTGCTGTCGGCGAATACGTGAGCGTGACCCCCGGACCCGGGTGGGCGCTCAAGCCGGAATCCGGGGACTCGTTCACCACGCTCACCAACAGCGGAGCCCAGTTGGTCGTCATGCCCGCCTCTCCCGCAACCAACGACACGGCGGCCCAGATCGCCGCTGTCGCCAAGGACCTCGCGGATGATCCAGATACGTCCTGGGTGGTCGCACCACCCACGACGTTCGTGACGTCCACCGGCGACGCGGGTGCGATGGTCACCGCGCAGTCCAAGGCGGCAGCGACCCAGGTCTGGATTGTCGGAGGCGACGACTGGCAGACCACGATTGTGCTGACGTCACCCATTGCGGTGTGGGACACGATTGCCTCAAGCGCGAATGCCATGGCGGAGTCCGTGACGTTCCGCGAGCCGGAGTTGCCGTGAGCGGTCCGGCCCTCCTGCGCGCACCGCGTACGCCTTCGTTCGTTGATATTCGGTCCATGGTGTTCTGGGTCATCGCCGTGCTCGGCACGTACGGACTCATTCAGGTCACGCCGCTCATGCTGCGAGGAGTGCAGACCTACCCCGCAGCGGGCATGCTGGCCGCCATCCTGTGGGGTTTGTACGGCGTGATCTTGGCGGTGCTGGTGTACCGCCTGGAGCTCTTCGAGCGTCGCTCCCCGGTGACCATTCTTGGCGCACTGCTCTGGGGTGCAGTGGTGTGCGGGGGCATCGGCGTGGTCGCCGCACCTGCGATGCACGGCATCGTCGCGTCGTGGCTAGGCGAGGACTCTCTATGGATTACCGCGGTATCAGCTCCGCTTGTTGAGGAGCCGCTCAAGGTGCTCGGCGTGGTCGCCCTGGCCCTGATCCCCGGTGCGCGCGTGCGCAGCGCCGCGGACGGCTTGTTCTACGGCGCCATCATTGGGCTGGGCTTCATGTTGGTGGAGAACTACCTCTACACAATGCAGGCCGCCGTGTCGTCCACCGGCTCGTTCAACACGGTGATTGCAATGTTCATACTGCGCGGCGTCATCACCGGGCTGTGGAGTCACGCGACGCTCACGGCCATTGCAGGCGGGGGCGTGGGCTACTTCTTCAACTCCACTCAGTCGCGGGCCAGGCGCTGGGCGGTCATGATCGGCGCACTGTTAGTGGCGATGGCGCTTCACGCCTTCTTCGATTCGCCGCTGCTGGACTCCAACGTGTACACCGCGACCATCGTCAAGGGCCTGCCGCTGCTGTTCATGTTGATGTTTGTGCTCAGGATTGTGCACCGGCGCGAGCGAGAGATCCTTGCCAACCTCGCGCGCCACACCGTGCCAGACCACTTGGTCAGCCCGCTCGACTTCACGCTGCTATCCAACCGGACGATCCGCAGCGGAGTACGGTCATCGGCCCGCAAAGAACTGGGGTGGCCTGGCGCGCTGGCCATGCGCCAATTGCAACAGAGCCAACTCGCGTTGCTCAGCGCCGCACACGAGGACGGTATGGACTCAGAACGCGCGGACGATGCAACGGCCCAGGTGCTCGCGGCGCAGGCGGCTTTGGCGCAGTTGCGCACCGATGCAGCGGGCAACCCACTCGCGCCACCACATGTCGCTGGCCCTGCCTAAGTTGGGCTTCTACCCCTTAAGACCCCCAGACACCAGGTCAAGGCGCCAGTAGCGCTGCAGGATCATGACCAGAGCGATCAACGGGATGATAGCGAGTGCGGCCCCTGTAATCGCAAGGGAGTACAGCTGTGGTGATCCAGAGCCCTTTGACAGCAACGTGTAGAGACCCACTGTCAGAGGGTAGTAAGACTGATCGGACAGCATGATGTACGGCAACAGGAAGTTGTTCCAGATACCTACGAACGTCAGCAAAAACACCGTCACCATACCTGGAAGCATGAGCGGTAGCGCGACGGACCTGAAAATACGCCACTCGCTTGCGCCATCAATGCGCGCAGCCTCCATAGTTTCGGCCGGTACAGCTGCCCGAGCGAAGACATAGGAGAGGTACACGCCGAACGGGCTGATGATCACAGGCAGCAACACCGACAAAGGGCCTCCGGCAAGTCCGATTTTAGACATCAACAGGTACTGCGGAACGGCAAGCGTAATCCCAGGAATCAGAATGCCGACTAAGAACCCGTAGAAGATCACGCCACGTGCTGGGAAACTATATTTGGCGAGGGAGTAGCCGGCCATAGCGGAGACCAGAGTGGACAATGCGGCGCCGAGCCCCGAATAGAGCGCAGAGTTTCCTATCCACTTCCAGTACTGACCACTGTTATACGCGAAGAGGTCGCTCAGGTTCCCGGACAAGCCGGTGCCAGGCATAAAGGAGAAGGTTGAGAACAACTCGCCAGGACTCTTCGATGCCGCGATCATCACCCACGCAACAGGTACGAGGGAATAGATAGCACCCGCGATAAGAATGAGCGTGGCAGCGGGACGGCGGGCCTCCCGACGCTTATGTGCCACGACCATATCCGTGGACCTAGTGACGGTGGATGTCATCGCTGCCTCCTCCTCCTGAGATTGGCTATCTGTAGCACGATGGCGGACGCAGCAACAGTGGCCAAAGCCAAGGTGAGAGACGCAGCCGCAGCTAGGGGCAAGTTGTCCGTGAGGAACGCGTCACGGTAGATCGTCATGAGAGGCGCCCACGTCTGGCCCACGACGTTCGTCATGGTCGTCAGAGTGGCCGGCTCGTTGTAAAGCTGAAGGGTGCCGATCAGCGCGAAAAAGCCGGTGAGCACCAGAGCGGGAATGACGAGCGGGATCTTAATGCGCAATGCGAGTTGGATCTCGGTCGCTCCATCCAACCTGGCAGACTCCAAGATGTCATTCGGGATCGACCGCAACGATGTGTAAATAATGATCATGTTGAAGCCCACGCCTCCCCAAACCGCAATGTTGGCCAGCGCACCATAGATCCCTGGGTCATCCAGGAACGGCACGGGGCCAAGTCCAAGCGCCTCGGTCACATAAGAGATGGGGCTGGTCGATGGGAGGTACATGAATCCCCACAAGAGCGCAGCGACAATGCCGGGCACTGCATAGGGAATGAAGATCGCTGCTCGAGAGAAGGGCCGGGCGCGCACACCAGGGGTGTCGAGCAGTAGCGCAAAGAGCAAAGCCAGCCCGAGCATCGATGGTACGGCAATTATCCCGTAGATCGCGAGATGCTTCAGCCCCGTGAGGTAAGACGAACTGGTTAAGACTGAAGCGAAATTCTCAAGTCCCACCCAGGTCAGTACCCGGTTGCCAAGAATGCTCCCGCCGCCCTCGATCCGATACGCGTGGAGACTCAGCCACATCGTGTAGACGATGGGAATGATGATGAACGCGACGTAGAGAAAGAGCGCCGGAGCAGCGAATAGATACGGGGCGATTCCGTGCCGCGTCGCGGATTTGCCACGGCTTTCGCGCACCTTAGATGATGTCGTTGTTGTCATGATGCCACCAGTTGTAGAACGAATGGGGTGAGACGCGGCGTCCGGGCAGGTCCGCCCGGACGCCGCGCAAGGTCACTCGGCTACGTCGTAGCCCTGCTCGACGAGGTCCTTGCGAACCGCGTCGCCGGTAGCGACGAATGCATCAGCCCACGAGGTTCCGTTCACGATCGCTGCCGACAATTCTTCGTCGAGTACCGTCTTGGCGTAGGCCACATTCGGGCCCCACGAGACGGGCACCGTGTCGGATGCGATCTCTGCTGCCAAGTCGTAGTAGTCGTCCTGTCCCTCGACAAGAGGGGAGACCTCCTGGGAGGTTGACAGCTCCTGGCCCACAACGGAGGCCGGGTAGGAACCAGTCATGGTGAGCACATCATTGGCGCCCTCTTCGGACGCATTGAACCAACTAATGAACTCCATCGCCGCTTCAGGATGCTCGGACGTTGACGTCACCACCAGTGACGATCCACCCTGGTAGGGAACCGCCTTGTCGCCCGCGTTCCACTGGGGGAAGTTCGTCATCCGCCAGTTGCCGAACTGGGAGTCTTCTGCGACACCCTGGATGACGCCCGTTGCCCACAAAGCCGATGGCCACGACAACATCTCATTGCTATTGAGCTTGGAGTTGTACTCCGCAGTCAGCAGACCCTCAACGGAGATCAGGTCATCTTCGTACATTCCTTGGAAGAAGTCCGCCACCTCCTGTGACGCATCGTCGCCGATGTTGATGGACCATGCCCCATCCTCGTAGGCCCACCACTGCGATCCAGCCTGAGCGGAAACAGACGCCCAAAATCCCAATTCGCTGGGGGGGAAGGCTCCTATGTACGCATCCGAGTTCGCTTCTCGGACTGTCTGGGCGGCTTCACGATAGTCCTGCCAGGTCACCGGCACCTCCGCGCCGTACTCCTGGAGTGCGGCAGAGTTGTAGATCATCGCAGCGGGGCCGACGTCTTGCGGTACAGCGTAGGTCACACCGTCGAACGTTGTCTGAGCCCAGGTTCCTTCGGTGAAAGCATCCTGAATGTCACCGGCGTACGGCGAGATATCGGCTACCGCACCTGCGATGACGAGGGAGGGAAGGGTCGTGTACTCGACCGTCGAAACATCGGGCGCCTCACCCGATCGCACCGCCGTGAGCAATTTGGCCGCGGAATCGTCGCCACCGCCTGCGTCCGTGAGGTTGACCTGGATATTCGGATGAGTGGCGTTGAAGTCCTCGACGATTTTGTCGGTTCCGACTGGCCAAGACCAGAACTCTAGGTTTACCACCTCACCTGAGGCGTCTCCGTCGCTGGGTGTGGTTGTTCCGTCTGTGCCGCTGCTACTACAGCCAGCTGCGACCAAGGCAGTGGCTAGGCCGATGGCGACGGGTGCTAAAACACGCATGTTATCTCCTTTGATTCACGGTGAACCGCTCGAGCGGGTTCCCCCACTATGCGCATCACCCGCCAGTTTGTCAACCACTGAAACTTAATCGGTAGAGTTTCATTCGAGCCCCACCACGCACGCCGACTGTGCGATAACGCGGTCGGCTAGTATTCGCAAGGAACCTGGAATGGGGTGATGTGGACCATGGCTTCCACCGCAGTACCTGAGGAAATTCCCCTGATGCTCCCGTGGCCTACCCTCACGGACACCGAGCGCGCCGCGCTTCGCGAGATCCTGATTCACGGCCCCATATCTCGGGTAGAAATCTCCCGCGTGCTCAGGGTGTCGCGGGCAAACCTCACTCGCGTTACCCGGCGCCTCTTGGAGGCAGGACTCATCGAAGAGGGCGACGCGGTTCTGAGGGCGCGCACTGGACGCCCCAGCGAGATGCTCCACGTGCAAGCGGACGCCCACCTGTTCTTCGGAGTAAAGCTGACTGGCGATACCCTGTTCGGAACTCTCACCAACCTCAGAGCAGACGTCCTGGAAGAAGTCGTCGTCGAGTTCACGGAGCGTTCGGTTGACGCCGTCGTCAAGCTCCTAGTTTCCACCCTCAAGGACATGGAGGCGGCCCACCGACCAGTGACGGCCGTTGGCGTGAGTCTTGCGGGCGACATTGTCCGCGTGGACGGTCACGCCACGGTAATGAAATCTGACTATTTGGGCTGGGACCAGGTACGACTCCAAGAGCGGCTCGAACTCGACCTTGGAGTTTCTGTCACGATTGAGAACGACGTACGTGCCCTTACCGCTGCCGAGCACTGGTTCGGGGTGGGCGCGGGATGCGACAGCATGGCGCTCCTGACCGTAGGCGTGGGCATCGGACTTGGACTGGTCCAAGGGGGACGCGTCGTCGAGGGCGTGCGCGGACGCGCCGGCAGACTTGACCACCTGATCATCAACCCTTCCGGCCCAATCTGCGCCTCGTCGGGGCACCGTGGATGCGCGTCCGTCTACCTCACCAACAACTCCATCGCCCGCTCGCTCGGCGAGCCAGGGGTCATGTACCACGACGTCGTGCGTCGCGCCCGCGACGGAGACCCTGCCGCGCTACGCGCCTTCGACGATGCGGGCCATGCGCTTGGTGTGCTCGTCGAAGTCATCACCGACCTGATGGATCCTGAGAAGGTCATTGTCACGGGGGACGGGATCGTCGTCACGGAACTTGGGGCAGACGCCATCAACTCGGCCGTCACAGCAGACGGGCTCCGCGTCTTGGACATCCGCAAGTTCGAGTTCACCGAATGGGCGCGGGGCGCGGCTGTTGTCGCAATTAAGACGATGGTGAGCCCCTCGTTGGTTACCTGACTTGACAAACAGAGTCTCCTGGCGAATTCTTGGAAACCTACGACCGACAATGTTGTCAAGGAGTTCGCACTGATGTTTGCCCCCCAAGAATCGCCGAAGTCTCCAGTAGTGTGGCCCACCATCGGCCTCAGTTTTGGCGGAGATTACAATCCCGAACAGTGGCCCACAGAGGTCGTCGCCGAGGACATCGAGCTCATGAAGAGGGCCGGCGTCAATCTGGTCACCCTGGGCGTTTTCTCGTGGGCAAAGATCGAGCCCCAACCCGGCGTCTTCGACTGGGACTGGCTCGATGCAGTCGTCACGCAACTGCACGACGCGGGCATCCGCATCGACCTCGCCACTCCCCTCGCAGCTCCCCCCCCATGGCTCCTGACCGAGCACCCTGAGGTCACTCCGCTGGACGGATTGATGACTCCCCGCTATCCGGGCACCCGCTTGGGTTGGTGCCCCAGTTCGCCCGTCTTCCGCGAACATGCGCGTGCCGTGACGACCGCCCTCGCCAAGCGGTATGGCACACATCCCGCGGTCCGTTTATGGCATGTGGGAAATGAGTTGGGCGGCGGCAACGCGCAGTGCCACTGCGAGGTCTCCGCGGCGTCATTCCGCACCTGGCTGCGCCGACGCTACCAAGACATAGACGCCGTCAACGCCGCATGGGGCTCCAGTTTCTGGGGGCATTTGTACGGGAATTTCGAGCAGATCATGCCTCCGCGAGACCCCGAACAGGGAGCCAACCCAGCTCTGGTCCTCGACTACCGCCGCTTCTCGTCCGACGAGCTTCTCACGCATGTTGATGATGGCGCCTCCATCATCCGCGAGCATTCCGCTCGCCCCGTGACCACCAACCTCATGGTCTCCTCTAACGGCCACGTTGCCGCTTATGAGACGTGGCTACCCTCGCTCGACATCATTAGCAACGACCACTACACGTTGGTGGATGACCCGAACCGTGCCGAGGAACTCGCGTTGTCAGGCGACCGCATGCGTGGGTTCTCTGGCAGGGATAGGCCTTGGATGCTTATGGAGCACTCCACGGGTGCCCCGAGCTGGCAGCAACGCAACCGCGCGAAGGACCCCGGCGAGATCACACGCAACGCACTCGCCCACGTCGCCCGAGGTTCCGACAGCGTGATGTTCTTCCAGTGGCGCGCATCAGTGAGTGGGGCGGAGCAGTTCCACTCGGCGATGCTTCCTCACGCGGGTACCGAGACTCGCGTGTTTCGCGAGATCGAGGCGCTCGGCGCGTCGCTGCAGCGCCTCGAAGTCGTGCAGGGCTCACCTGTTGAGCCAGCGCGCGTTGCGCTACTCATGGATGAGGAATCAGCTTGGGTCTACGAATATGGGCTTAAGCCGCACCGATTGCTGCGCTCCGCAACGGAACCGCGCAAGTGGTACACCGCATTGTGGAACAGGCAGGTACCCGTGGATGTGATTCCGGCGAATGCATCCCTGGAGGACTACGACGTCGTGATCGTAGCTTCTGTGATCATCGCGGACTCCGCACGCGCGGCCAGCATCGCCGCGGTGGCCGAGCGCGGAGGAACAGTCCTGATCACATACCTGTCTGGCATCGTCGACAACAGTAACCGAGTGATCGGAGGCGGGTACCCCGGTGCGTTCCGCGATTTACTGGGCGTGTGGACCGAGGAGTTCCGCCCACTCCAGGAGTACGAAGCCGTCACGCTGTCCGATGGCACGCAGGTTCACGACTGGTCCGAGGACACGGTCCTCGTCGATGCTGAGCCCGTGATCACGTTCGCTGATGGACCGTCCGCCGGTCGCGCAGCAGTGACGCGTCGCCAGGTCGGTGACGGAAGTGCTTGGTACGTCGGAGCGTCACTCACTCCAGCAACCGTGACGGCCTTGATCGACACCCTTATCGAACAGTCGTCTTTGGAGCGCACGATCGCCGCTCCAGCCGGTGTCGAGGCGATCCGTCGGATCACCACCGACGGACCGGCCTTGTTCGTCCTCAACCACACTGATGAGCCGGTCAGCGTAGCAACTGACGGAGTCGAGTTACTCACGGGTGGCGCCGTCGCTGGCACCGTTGACATCGCGGCTGGCGGCGTGGCGGTCGTACTCGAGAGCAGGACAGAATGAGCGTACTCACCGACAACGTCGGAGAACTGACCAGCCAAATGCACCGCTTGCGAGCGGCGGGTGTCGAGGTCATCGTCTATGCGAGCGACGGGCTTCCCGAAGTTCTCCACTGGGGCCACACTCTCGAGGTCGCCGATCTTCACGAGTTGCGTCAGGCCACCGCGCCCGGCGTACCACCTAGCGCTTTCGACGATCGCTGGACGCAGACCCTCGCGCCTACGGAACATGACGGCTGGCAAGGGCGACCGGCATTCGCTGTCCACCGAACACGACGCGCCGTCGTCACTCGCTGGAGCTCCGTTAACGTGCAGTCCACTGAGCGTGAGCTCACGGTCGAGGCCGTCGGTGACGATGTCTTGCTCACGCTGCGACTCGCCCTCGACGATGCTGGCGTGCTGTGGTTCAGCACCGAAATTACTAACGTGGGCAGCACGCCACTCGACATCGACTCGGTCGAATCGGTGATGCCGGTTGGCGAATCCGTTGCTGAGTTGCTCGATTTCACGGGTCGATGGACGCGCGAACGCTCTCCCCAACGGGTGCCACTGACCCAAGGCTCACACAGCCGCGAGTCACGCCGTGGACGCACCGGCCACGACTCGCCGCTGCTGACGATTCTGGGGGAGCAGGATTTCACGGAATCAACTGGTCAGCTGTGGGGCGTGCACCTCGCCTGGAGTGCTGACTCCGTGTATCGCAATGACATCTTGCCCGAGGCGCGGCCGGCGCTTGGCGCGGGACCACTTCTGCGTTCAGGGGAGATCTCGCTCGCACCCGGCGAGTCGTACCTTGCGCCCGCCGCCGCGTTCGTGTGGTCGGACTCCGGACTCGACGGACTCAGCGATCGTTTCCACCGCTCACTACGCGCCCGCCCGTCACACGTGAGCACACCACGCCCTGTCACTCTCAACACGTGGGAGGCGGTGTACTTTGATCACGATCTAGAACGCTTGACCAGGCTAGCTGATACCGGCGCCGGGGTAGGCGTGGAGAGGTTCGTCCTGGACGACGGCTGGTTTACTGGGCGGCGTTCAGACAAAACCAGTCTGGGAGATTGGGCTGTAGACCCCACCATTTGGCCCGTGGGACTACACCCCCTCGTCGACCATGTGCGTTCACTCGGCATGCAATTTGGCCTGTGGTTCGAGCCAGAAATGGTAAGTCCTGACTCCGACCTCGCGCGTGAGCATCCAGAATGGCTGCTCGCGCCGCAGTCGGGTCCTGGGCGCACGTGGCGCCACCAACACGTGCTCAACCTGGCCATACCGGAGGTGTCGGAGTACCTCCTGACCCGGATCGGGGCACTCGTTGGCGAATACAAACTTGACTACATCAAGTGGGACCACAATCGCGACTTGCTCGAATCCGTCCACGATGGCACTGCAGCTGTTACCCGTCACACCGAGGCTGTCTACGCGCTTCTCGACGAACTTCGACGACAATTCCCCACACTCGAAATCGAGTCGTGCTCGTCGGGCGGCGCGCGCGTGGACCTAGGGATCCTGGCACGCACCGATCGAGTCTGGCCCTCCGACACCAACGACCCCATCGAGCGACTCGAGATCCAGCGCTGGACCGAGCTCTTACTTCCTCCGGAATCCATTGGAGCCCACGTCGGTCCGGCGAGTGCACACACGACCCGTCGCCACAGTGACCTCAGTTTGAGGATCGCCACCGCACTGATTGGCTCCATGGGCATCGAGTGGGACATCACGTTGTGCTCCCCCGATGAACTCGACGAGCTCAAAGACGCCATCACCGCATATAGGCGGCTACGCCCGTTGATTCATACCGGTCGTCTGGCCCACCCGTCATCCACCGACGACGGCTTGCGTGTGACGACTGTCACCTCACCCGACCAAACGTCAGGCCTCGTGCGCATCGTGCGCGTGGCAACGGATCGCAGGGCACGCCCACCGCTACTACGCATACCCGGGCTAGCTCCGCACGCGACGTACCGTGTACGCCCTGTCCCAGAGTTACGGGCTCCGCGATGGCTTGATGTGACGCCGCCGCCCTGGATCACCGCACCCAATGGACTGCGCGCGTCCGGCTCAGCCTTGGCGCACCTAGGGGTGCGCATACCGATGCTGGGGCCGGGGCAAGCCTTCGTGCTCGAGATCACCGACGAAAAATCTCTCTAACTCCCCGGCTAAGGCAAGGATCATGATGACTGCACGCCTCCACTCAGAACCTGCTCGTCGAGCATTGCACGACGGCTGGACCGCCCGTATCGACGCTGGTCCTGCCCCGCAGGCCCTCATCGGGTTAGACATACCCGCGTCCATTCCAGGTGCGATCCACTCGGACCTGCTCGCCGCCCACCTGATCGACGACCCGCACCTGGACCGCAACGAACAGATTCAGGCATGGATTGGACTGACCGACTTTACATATACGACGCATTTCGACTGGGCTCCCGACGCAAGGGACAACGTTGACCTGGTGTTTGAGGGTCTGGATACGGTGGCCTCGATCACTCTCAACGGCAGCCGTTTGGGGTCAATGGTCAACATGCATCGCTCGTACCGGTTCGACGTGGCGGACGTCTTGCACGAGGGGAAGAACACGCTGACGGTGGAGTTCTCTTCTCCCGTCAAATACGCCGACGCCGAATCGGAGCGCATCGGACGCCGTCCCCACACGAATCACCACCCGTACAACGCGATACGGAAGATGGCATGCAGCTTTGGATGGGACTGGGGCCCCGACCTCTCGACGTCCGGAATCTGGAAGCCCGTTTCACTGGAATCGTGGTCGCGAGCGGCGCTCCGAACCATCCGTCCCATCGCGTCCGTGCAGGACGGGATCGGGATTGTCGACGTACACGTCGACGTCGCGCGCGCTGACAGTGAGGAAGTCACCATCAGCGCCACGGTGGATGGCGAACAGGCCGCCCTTTCACTCGGCCCGGGCGACACCTCCGGGACAGTCCGGCTAGAGGTGCCGGATCCCCGACTCTGGTGGCCTCGCGGCATGGGCGAACAGGCGATGTCTGTCGTTGACGTCACTCTTACGGACGCCGCAGGCAACACGCTCGATCGTACGCAGAGGCGGGTTGGCTTTCGCACGATTGAGGTCCACGACACTCCGGACGATGCTGGCACGCCCTTTGTGCTGCGCGTTAACGGCAGCGATATACGAGTTCGCGGCGCCAATTGGATCCCAGACGACACCCTGCTTCACCGGGTCACCCGCGAGGCCCTCGCTCAGCGCATCGGCCAAGCGGAGTATGCCAACGTCAACTTGTTACGGGTCTGGGGCGGCGGCATTTTTGAAAGCGACGATTTCTACGAATTGTGCGACGAGGCCGGCATGCTGGTCTGGCAGGACTTCCTTTTCGCCTGCGCGGCCTACGCCGATGAGGGATCGCTAGCAGAAGAGGTCGAGGCGGAGGCGCGCGAGAACGTTGCCCGACTCGCGGCTCATCCTGCGCTGGTGATCTGGAATGGCAATAACGAAAACCTATGGGGGCACGAAGACTGGTCATGGAAGACCCGCCTGGACGGACTGTCGTGGGGACAGCACTACTACGAAAAGTTGTTGCCCGCCATAGTGCGCGAACTATCACCGCACGTGCCCTACACGCCAGGAAGCCCCTTCTCACCCCGCGCCGATGCCCATCCCAACGACCCGGATCATGGCACCATGCACATTTGGGACGTGTGGAATCAGCTTGACTACACCGCATACGCCGACGTGAAGCCGCGCTTTGTCGCGGAGTTTGGATGGCAGGGACCCCCGACGTGGGCCACATTGACGCAGGCGGTACATGACGATCCCCTGACCCCCGAGTCGCCTGCGATGATGACCCACCAAAAAGCAGCAGAGGGCAATAACAAGCTCTTGGACGGTCTTCTCCCGCACTTCCGTTCACCGCGCGACATGCGCGATTGGCACTGGGCGATGCAGCTCAATCAGGCCGTGGCGATGCGGTTCGGGATCGAGCACCTGAGGTCCCTTGCACCGCATTGCAGCGGCATGATCATGTGGCAACTCAACGACTGCTGGCCCGTGACGTCATGGGCTGCCGTCGATGGCGAGGGAAGGGCAAAGCCGCTGCTCGACGCACTCCGCAGCGCCTATTCTGATCGGCTCGTCACCGTCCAGCCTCGAGATGGAGCGCTCGCTGCGGTCGCCGTTAACGATTCCGCTTCAGCCTGGAACGGCACGCTGCGCGTCCAGCGCCGCACGCTAGACGGCGCTGTCCTTGCCGAGAGCGAGGCCGAGGTGAGCGTGGCGCCAGGCGCTACATTCACGCTCCCTCTGCCCGCGGCCGTAGGCCAAGCCCAGGACGAAACGAGCGAATACCTACGCGCCGAACTCGCCGGTGGCGCCGTAGCACGCATGCTCTTCACGGAGCCACGCCGCGTGGCCTTCCGCGCCCGTCCGTTTGAGACGACGGTCGATCGCGTGGGCGGCGCGTGGGCCATCACGGTGCGCGCAAGCTCGCTCGTGATGGATCTGGCCATTCTGGCCGATGCAGTGCACCCTCAGGCGGTAGCGTCTGGCTCCTTGACCTCGATAGACGCAGGGGACCAAGCGGTCATCACAGTGACCGTTCCCGAAGGCATCGAGCTTGACGCGCTCCTTCACGAACACATCGTTCGTTGCGCTAACGAGCTTGCGGTGATGACGTCGTAGGACGAGATGATCTGTACCCCGTGAAGCGGCGCAAGCGCAGCGAGTTGGCGACGACGAAGAGGCTGGATCCACCCATGGCACCGGCAGCGATCATGGGGTTCAGTATTCCAAACGCGGCCAGCGGGATCGCGGCGACGTTGTAGGCGAAGGCCCAGAACAAGTTGCCTCGGATAGTGCGGAGGGTGCGTCGCGACAGCGCGATCGCGTCGGCAGCAGCGCGCAGGTCGCCAGACACGATGGTGAGGTCCGATGCCTCGCGCGCCACGTCCGTGCCCGTGCCGACCGCAATGCCGAGGTCCGCCTGTGCCAACGTGGGGGCGTCGTTCACGCCGTCGCCCACCATGGCGACGCGCTTTCCTTCGCGTTGCAGACCGGTGATCACGTCGTCCTTGTCGCCGGGGAGGACCTCCGCGATGACGTCTTCGATGCCTACTTCGCGGGCGACCGCACGCGCCGCTCGCTCGTTGTCACCGGTCAGGAGCACCACGTCCAGGCCGAGTTCGCGGAACGCGGCGATGGCGTCGCGCGACGTTGGCTTGATGGTGTCGCTCACGGAAATCATGGCTTCCGCCGATGCTCCGGCCACCGCGTCGTCGTCCGTGGAGATCGCAGCGCTACGGCCTGCAAACACCGCAGTGCGACCCTCGGACTCTGCGGCTGAAGCGAGTGCCTCGAGGTGATCAGGGATTGCGGCGAACAGCCTGCGTGACCCGATGGAGACCCTGGCACTGGCTCCGTCCGCGCCCGCGTTCTGCACCGTCGCGAACACCCCCTGGCCGGCTACGTTGGTGAATCCCTTGACCCTGAGGTGGTTCTGCCGCGATTCGGCAATCGCCTGCGCGATGGGGTGGGACGCGCGGTTCTCGACAGAGGCGATCGCATCAAGCAAGCGCGCGGCATCGTCCGCGCTTATGCCAGGAGTCTCAGCGTCGACCACCGACATCTTGCCCTCGGTCACGGTGCCGGTCTTGTCCAACACGATGGTGGTGACGTCTCGAGTGTCCTCAAGAGCCTCGGGGCCACGCACCAGCACACCGAGTTGGGCGCCGCGGCCGGTGCCCACCATGATTGCCAGCGGCGTCGCCAGTCCTAGCGCGCACGGGCAGCTGATGATGAGGACGGCGACCGCTGCGGTGAACGCGGCGTTCACATCACCAGTGATCGCGATCCACATCACCAGCGTCAGGACAGCCAGAGCGAGTACGACGAGCACAAAGATTCGAGAGATTCTGTCCGCGAGACGTTGGACCCGTGCGCGGCCGTTTTGCGCGTCGTCGACCATCCGTGCAATCTGAGCGAGCATCGTCTCGCCGCCCACTTTGGTGGCCTCGATGGTGAGCGCTCCGTCCGTGGCGACGGTGCCGCCAATCACCTCGGCACCAACCTCCGCACGAACAGGCACGGACTCACCCGTCACCAGACTCGCGTCGACGGATGCACCGCCGTCCACTACGGTGCCATCGGTCGCAATGGTCTCCCCTGGTCGCGTGACAAAGCGCATGGCAACTTCGAGCTGGTCACGCGCTACCTCCGTGCCGTCCTCCAGGCGAGCGGTGGCGGACTGATGTGAACTCAGAGCGCGGATCGCGTTGCCGGCAGTGGCAGTCGACCTGGTCTCCAGCCACTTGCCCAGCAGGATCAGCGAGATGATCACCCCGGCGGTCTCGTAATAGACGTGACCCCCCTGGAACGCGGACACACTGAGCGCGCCGCCTAGCAACACCACGGTTGACCACACCCAGGCCGCGCCGGTCCCCATGGTCACCAGCGTGTCCATGTTGGTCGCGCCGTGGCGCGCGCTTATGAGCGCGCTGCGGTGGAACGGCCACGCGGCATAGAACACCACGGGAGTCGCGAGGCGCGAAGGCCAGCCACTCCCAGCCGCCAAACTGCCACGCAGGAACCATGGAGATCAGCAAGAGCGGGACGCTTAGGAGCGCCGCGAGAGTGAACCGGCGCTTGTAGTCCGCGATGCGCGAGGCCTCGGCATTCATGTGCGCGGCGTGCTCGTCGCCTGCCCCCATGGCGCTGTGCCCGGAACCCTCGTGGCCCTGGTCCGAACCCACCTCAGGGGTCAACACTCCGTATCCCAGAGAGGTGATCGTGGAGCGCATGGCCGCCTCGAGTTCGCGGCGGTCTGCCGAGCCATCGGTCGTGATGGTGGCTCGTTTGGTCGCGTAGTTCACCGTCGCATCGGATGCGCCGGGAAGCTTGGCCAGTCCGCCTTGGATGCTAGCGGCGCAGCTCGAGCACGTCATGCCATCAACCGCGAGGTTGATGGCGATGGTCTTCTGAGGCTCGGGAGAGGTACTCATGGCGATTCGCCTACGACGCGACGGTGTAGCCGGAGGTGTTCACGAGCGCGCCACGTACGGTGTTCGCGCAGCCCTCACACGTCATGCCTGTCACAGTGATGGTGATGATGTCTTTGGAAGTAGTCATAACAGCATGCTAAACCTTACTCTTCGCAGGAATGTCAAGTCCCGACCAACCCGTCAGACCTCCACCGGGACCTTGTCGCTGGACTTGGCTGGCATCGCGGCGAGAATCGCCTCGACCTGCGTCTTGGCATCACCAAAGAGCATCGAGGTGTTTTCCTTGAAGAACAGCGGGTTCTGGACGCCGGCGTAGCCAGTGGCCATCGAGCGCTTGAACACCACCACCTGCCGCGCGTTCCACACTTCCAGCACCGGCATTCCGGCGATGGGCGAATGAGGGTCGTCCAGGGCAGCGGGGTTAACCGTGTCGTTGGCGCCAATCACCAGCACTACGTCGGTGTCCGGGAAGTCCGGGTTGATCTCATCAAGTTCGAGCACCAGGCCGTAAGGCACTCGGGCCTCGGCAAGCAGCACATTCATGTGTCCGGGAAGTCGGCCCGCCACGGGGTGAACAGCGAATCGCACAGCTACTCCCCGAGCGCGGAGGCGTTCCACAAGTTCTGCCACCGGATACTGCGCCTTGGCCACGGCCATGCCATAGCCAGGCGCGACCACCACAGAACGAGCGCCCATCAGCATCTCGACTGTCTCGGCGACTGACGCCTCGGTGTGCTCCCCAGCAACGGCATCGACCGCGGGAACGCTGCCCTCGCCACCAAAGCCGCCCAGGATCACGGCCAGGAATTTGCGGTTCATGGCCTTACACATGACGTAGGACAGGAACGCTCCCGAAGAGCCTACGAGCGCACCCACCACGATCAGCAGGTTGTTGCCGAGCATGAATCCGGCGGCGGCGGCGGCCCAGCCGGAGTACGAGTTGAGCATCGAGACGACCACCGGCATGTCGCCGCCGCCGATCGCCGCGACCAGGTGGAGGCCTACGGCCAAGGCGATGACGGTCATGATAACTAGCGGCGCGATCGAGCCGGAGCCCAGGAACCACACCAGCAGGCCAGCCGAAGCGATCAGCGCGCCCAAGTTCAGCGCGTGGCGTCCGGGAAGGGCGAGGGAGGCCGACTTCACGCGTGCGGAGAGCTTGAGGTAGGCCACAATCGACCCCGTGAACGTGATGGCACCGATGAAGACACCCAAGAAGACCTCGGTCAGGTGCATCGCGTCATTGACCTCGGTGAGGTACGAGTTAAAGCCGATCAGCACTGCGGCGGCGCCCACAAAACTGTGCAGTACCGCGATGAGCTCGGGCATCTGGGTCATCTCCACCGAGCGCGCACGGTGGGTGCCAATCACTGCACCTATGAGCAGCACACTAACAATCAGCGACAGGGTGACCCCAACGGGTCGCTCCGACCGTTCCAAAGCCAATGCGATAGTCGCGCCGATTGCCACCACCATGCCGAGCATGCCAAGCAGGTTGCCGCGGCGGGCCGTGGCTTGCTTCGACAGCCCCGCGAGCGATGCAATGAATAGGACTGCAGCGGCAAGGTAGGCCACCTGGGCGATGGAGACGAGAGTCATCTCGTCACGCTCCCTTCTGGAACATACCGAGCATGCGGTAGGTCACGAGGAACCCACCAAACACGTTGACACTGGCCACTGCGGCTGCGACGAAGGCGAGAGCAGTGACGATCAAGCTGGACGATCCGAGTTGCAGCAGAGCACCAATGAGGATGATGCCGGAGATGGCGTTGGTCTGGCTCATCAGCGGTGTGTGAAGCGAATGGCTCACTTTGGAAACGACGTAGTAGCCGATGAACACGGCGAGCACGAACACGGTGAACGCCGCGAGAAAGACGGGTGTGGAGAACGCGAGCGCCACGCCCAAGGCAATAGCGCCGATGCCGGCGAGCCAAGCGGTCCGACGCTTCTTAGCCGCCGCGGTGGCCAGGGCATCGGATTCGCGCTGGGCGAGCACGGCAGGATCGATCGTGACTGGTTGAGGTGTCGGCGCCCCAGCAGCAGATACCTGAACCGCCGGTGGCGGCCAAAGCACCTCTGAGGCATGGGTTACAGTCATTCCGCGCAACACCTGGTCCTCAAGATTAAGCACTGCCTGCCCGTCCTTGCCGGGGGTGAGCAGTTTCATCAGGTTGACGATGTTGGTGCCAAAGAGTTGCGACGTGTGGCCAGGCATGCGGCTAGGCAAGTTGGTCCAGCCCAGAATCACGACGCCGTTGTCGGTGACGATTCGCTCGCCCGGCACGGTGAGTTCACAGTTGCCTCCGCCCGAAGCGGCGAGGTCAACGATGACGGAGCCAGGCTTCATCTGCGCAACCATGCCCGCCGTGATGGTCGTGGGGGCGCCGCCGCGCACCAGCGCGGTAGTGATGATGATGTCGGCACCCGCGGATTCCTCCGCATAAAGTTCCTGGGTGAGGCGTTCTTGATCCTCAGTCAGTGCAGTGGCGTAGCCATCTGCGGATACCTCTTGCTGCGCATCCTGCGCCTGCACAAAAACGGCGCCCATGGACTCAATCTGCTCAGCCGCTTCGGGGCGAACGTCAAATGCACGCACCCGAGCGCCCAGCGAGACAGCAGCACCGATCGCAGCAAGACCGGCGACTCCGCCGCCGATCACAAACACCGTGGCGGGATCCGTCTTGCCCGCAGCCGTGACCTGGCCGGCAAACATGCCGCCGTAGTTTTCCGCTGCCTCAATGACCGATCGGTACCCAGCCACGTTGGACATCGTGGACAGCACGTCGAGGGACTGGGCCCGGGAGATGCGCGGCACGGCATCAAGCGCGAGCACCGTGGCGCCGCTGCGCTTGAGGCTGGCGACCAGCTCCGGGTTGGAGTGCGGCGCGACCGTGCACACCAGCGTGGTGCCAGGCTTGATCTTGGACAACTGCTGGGCCGTGGGCGCGTTCACGGCTGTGATTATCTCGCCGCCCCACGCTGCATCGGCGCTCGTGATGATTGCGCCGGCTGCTACGTATTCGGCGTCGGGGATGCTCGCCCCCTCGCCAGCTCCCGCCTCGACTGCTACCTCGTAACCGAGCTTTACCAACTTCTTGACGGTGCGAGGAGTCGCGGCTACTAGCCGCTCACCGTCACGGGTTTCACGCGGGACTGAGATCCTCATGCTTGGCGCTCACCCTTAGCTTTGTAGTCTGGATAGGTCGCGGACTTCGCTTTGCGCGCGCCGTGCACGCACCCGATGCCCCTCAGTCCCGAGCGTAGTCGTACTGAGCCCCCCTTCTGACGGGACCATAGTCCTCACACATCAGCGTGCGGTGGGTTGCGTGCCCGCCGTGCGACCCTGGGCGAGCACCTGGCACGCGTTGGGATCATTGCATTCCGCAGGGTCCATACGGTCCGCGCGGTGCGACAGTTCGGTCAACGCACCCTTGGCAGCCAGCAGGCTCGCAATCTGCATATCGATATCAGTCAGGTGGCGGTCAATCAACGCGCGCGTGTGACGACAGGTGGACTCGCCGTCGTCCTTCATGGCCAGAATTTGACCCGCCTCCGCGAGTTTGAGCCCGGACGCTTGCGCGTCCCGGATAAACCTTAACCGGCCGAGCGCCGCGTCGCTGTAGTCGCGATATCCAGAGGGGGTGCGCTCTGGCGCGAGCATTAGCCCGATGCTCTCGTAGTACCTCACTGTCTTCGCGGTGACGTTGCCAGCGTGTGCAAGTTCTCCAATTCTCATACCGTGAGCATACGCTGAATCCTTCCATCGCGATAGAAGGTTCGCGGCGCGGGGTGCCACGGGACTACCTGCTGGCACCCGCATCGGCCGCTAATGTGAAAAGTATGCGCACCGCACCCCGTCGACTCGGCCTCCTTGGAGGCATCACCTGGCACAGTTCCGTCGAGATAGAACGCGCGATCAACGAGGGCGTCAACGCCGCACTTGGCGGCAGCAGTTCGGGCGATCTGCTAGTGCGCTCATACAACTTCCAACACATCGCCGACTCTCAGTCCGCCGGGAATTGGGAGGGCCTGGGTCGTGAGTTCGCCGCCGATGCGGTGACTCTTCAGAACGCCGGCGCTCAGGCGATCATGATCTGCGCCAACACGATGCACAAGGTCGCGCCTGCAGTTCAGGCGGCAATCGACATACCGCTGATTCACATGCTTGACGCTACCGCTGACGCGATCCTCGAGCTTGGACTCGACACCGTCGCGTTGCTGGGAACCGGCTACACGATGCGCGACCCCTTCTACAGCGACCACATGGCCTCACGTGGCATCACCACCATCGTGCCCGCGGAGCCCGACCTGGCCGAACTCCACGAGTTGATTTATGGATCGCTGGCCAAGGGCGTCGTGCCCAGTGGCGCGCGCGAGCGGGTGCTCAATATTTTTGAGCCGCTGCTTGAGAAAGGCGCGCAGGGGATGATCTCTGGTTGCACCGAGATTCCCATGGTCGTCAGACAGCCCGACATCGAGGTGCCTTACTTCGACTCGGCGGGGCTATTCGTGGACGCCGCGCTCAAGTTCTGTTTGGAGGACTAAGGCCCTATCTCGGCTATGCCCAGCCCGCAGCCTCCAGGACATCGCTTGCGACTTCCTCTCGTGTGCGCGTGTCGGTCCAGACGACCGCGTCGTCGAGCTCGAGCCAATCGAGGGACGTGCTCAACTCAACCGTGCGCTCGAGCTCCCAGCCTCGCCAGTCGCCCATGGAGTTCCGCGCAGCCAGTCGCGTCTCGCGCACGTCCTGCGGCGCGTCAACGCGAACGATGCTCACATCGGCTTGGCCCGACTGGCTCATGAAGGCTTTGGCGTAACGGGTGCGGTCATCCGGATCCTCCACCACTCGCGCAATCACGATGAGGCCGATTCCGCGGGCTCGGTAGACGGGCGCGACGGCGGCGAGGTTCGCGAACAGCAGGCGCTGGTTATAGGGGTCGTCCGGGGGCGCAGGACTCGACTGGCAAAGAGAATCCGCGTCGATGAATGCTGCGCGCGAGCCGCGGTGTGTAAGGGCATCGAACACGGCGGCGGCAGTCGTCGTCTTCCCCGCACCTATGCTGCCGTTAATCACCAGCACGCGCGTCGGCAGATCCTTGGCAAAACACACCGTGGTGGCGTACTCGGCATACTCGTCGAACGGTTCTATCTCGCGATAGCCGATGCCCTCGTACAGGGCTATGGCAGCCCCCTGCTCAGTGCCTGTCCCGAGTACGACGCTGGTGGATCCCGAGCGTCGCGCCTCGACCTCGACGGCGCCCATCATGACGCGCGAATATCCACGCCGACGGTACTCAGGACGCACGTAAAGGCGCTTGGCCTCGATCGAGCCCGGCGGAAGCTCTTCGGACGCCCACTGCAGAACAGCCGACACCGCTGCCACACCGGACTCATCGCTGCCCACAAAAGACGCGTAGACCGTCGTCGCGTCAATATCGCGAGCAAACGTGTCGTCGTCGGTTTGGTCAGCCGGATCGATATAGAGGTCGCGCAACTCAGCCTGCTGCTCCGCCCACAAACCGGCGGCCACAGCATCGTCTGCTTGGACGTGACGGATAGAGATCATTGCGCGATCCTACTGGCCGATAGGGCGAACCTTGAATATTACCCAGTTGGGGGGCTACTTAGAGTGCCCCTCCTGCGGAACCGGGAGCGTCCGCATCCAAGCCGCCGGCGCCCACCTGCTCGCGCGCAACGAAGTTCTCGATGTCGAACAAGTTGCCGCTCGCGCGACGCGCCACGGTGAGCAGAGTCGACATTGAGGCAACCTCCTCCACCTGCTCCTTGAGGAACCACAGCAGGAACTGCTCAGAGAGCACGTCCCCTTCGGCGCGAGCCGCGGCGAATAGCGCCTCAATCTGGCTGGTGACCTGCTTCTCTTGCGCCAGCGCGAGCTCGATCGGCTCAGTCACAGAACTGAACTGGTTCCTGGGCGCCTTACCCGCGGGTACCTCGACCAACAGGTCGCGGTCCAGCATGTACTGCACCAGCATCATCGCGTGATTGCGCTCTTCCAGCGACTGGCGGTAGAAGTGTGCGGCAAGTTGCGGCAGATCCTCCGAGTCGAAGTACACGGCGATCGCGATGTATTGGGTGTGGGCGTCCAGCTCATTGCCCACTTGGGCGCGGAGTAGTGATTCGAAGGTGTCAGTCGTCATAGTGCCAGCCTAGAGCGATCTGTGGATTCTCGCCAGCAAGGGAAGGCTTGACTCACTGCACGCTGGGGAGCGCGCTACGGGGACCGCTGCGTGGCATGGCGGGGAATGATGGTGGGACGTGTGGCGTTAGGCTAAGTAGTGGACACGTCAACCAAAGGACACTTCGTGAAGAATTTTGGATTTCTCTCCTTCGGGCACTGGAGTGCGGCGCCCGGCTCCATGACTCGTGATGCCGGCGAGACCATCCGTGACACGATCGACCTCGCGGTCGCCGCTGAGGAAGCCGGGCTGGACGGCGCCTGGATTCGCGTGCACCACTACGAGCAAAACCTGTCCTCGCCATTCCCCTTGTTAGCCGCCATGGCCGCCCGCACGTCGCGAATCGAACTGGGCACCGGCGTGATCAACATGCGCTACGAGAATCCGCTCTACATGGCCGAGCTCGCGGCGACAGCGGACCTGGTGTCGGCAGGACGCCTTCAGCTGGGGGTCTCGCGCGGCTCACCTGAACCCGCCGCCGACGGCCCGGGGAGCTTCGGCTACCCGCTTCCCCCCGGAAAACTCCCGGTCGTGGACGCCGCCGAGCGCATCGCGCTGTTCCGTCGCGCCATCTCTGGCGAGGGCATTGCCCAGCCGGGTGCCAGCGCACACGTGCTTTCCGGGCAAAAGTTACCCATCACCCCACAGTCGCCCGGGCTTTCCGAGCGGATTTGGTACGGCGCTGGCAACATCGACAGCGCTAAGCGAGTCGGATCACTTGGTATGAACCTGATGTCTTCCACCCTGATTCTTGAGGCGACCGGCGAGCCGCTAGGCACCGTGCAGGCCCGCCAGATTCAGGCCTACCGCGAGTCGTGGGCGGAGGCAGGACATGAGGGCACACCGCGGGTCTCGATCAGCAGGTCCATCATGCCGATCTTCGACGATGAGACTGAGCGCTACTTTGGCGGCATGCTCGCACGAGAATCGATGGGTGGTAACGAGGACCAGATCGGCTACATCGATAATTCCAAGGGAACGTTCGGAAAGACCTACGTAGGCGCACCTGACAAGATCGTCGAGGAACTACTTCACGACGAGGCCGTGATGGCGGCAGACACGATCCTGGTAACGGTGCCCAATCAGCTTGGAGCCGAGTTCAATGCGCGCACCTTTGAGGTGCTTGCCCGCGACATCAAGCCGGCGCTGGGCGACTAGCTCTCAACGCGCCTCTAGACGGCCAGTCACGCGATCAGGCAGAGAGGTCCGCGCCGTAGTGGAACACCTGCGGCAGGGGTTCGTAGAAGTGGTGAAGCAGCCGCGTCCACTCCTGGTAGTCCTCACTGCCTCGAAATCCCTGCTCGTGCGCATCGACCGACTCCCACACGACCGACAACAGGTAGGTCGAGGAATGCTCGATCCCCCTTCGCAAGGTGTGGGACACGTAGCCATCGGCCCGCGAGATCAGCCGCTCGGCAGTGGCGAAGGCGGCCTCAAAGGCACCCTCGAAGCCCGGTCGCACCGGCAGCACCACCGATTCAACGATTGAGGAGTCGAGGCTCATGCGCGGGACCTCGTTAGGCCTTTGCGAGCAGTGAAGAAATCGCGCTCGTGAAGAATGCGAGTCCATCTGTGCCAGCACGGCCGCTCTCCAAGGAGTCAGGACCAAAACCGCGCTCCACGGCGTGCTCGGGGTGGGGCATGAGTCCCACCACGTTGCCGCGTGCGTTGGTGATACCCGCGATGTCGCGGCGCGAACCATTGGGGTTCCAGCCGGCGTAGCGGAACGCCACGCGCCCCTCGGACTCGAGCTCGTCTAGCGTGTGTTCGTCAGCGACGTACTGCCCGTCCTGGTTCTTGAGTGGAACGATGATGTCCTGCCCGGACACATAGTCCCGCGTCCAGTCGGTGTCTGCGTTCTCGACGCGAAGCGTCTGGTCGCGGCAAATGAAGTGCAGGTGCTCGTTCTTGATCATCGACCCCGGCAGCAGGTGGACCTCGGTCAACACTTGGAAGCCGTTGCAGATGCCAAGCACCGGCATGCCACCGTTGGCCGCGTCGACAATTTTCTCCGTGATGGGAGAGAAGCGCGAGAGCGCGCCGGCGCGCAGATAGTCGCCGTAGCTAAAACCTCCGGGCAACACGATCGCGTCGACGTCCTTGAGATCCGCCTCCGCGTGGAACAGCGGGACAGCCTGAGCGCCAGCGATGCGCACTGCGCGCGCTGCGTCGCGATCGTCAAGAGTGCCGGGGAAGGTAACGACGCCGATGCGGGCAGTCATTTAGTTCTCCTCGACGGCGACCGAGACTACGTCTTCGATGACCGGGTTGGACAGCATCGTCTCCGCAGCTTCACGCGCCTTGGCGAGCACCTCATCAGTCACCTCGCCGTCTACGGCCAACTCGAACCGCTTGCCCTGGCGAACGCCGGCAAACTGATCGAATCCCAGACGCGGGAGTGCCGCGCCGACTGCCTTGCCCTGCGGGTCAAGGATCTCGGGCTTGGGCATCACATGAACGACGATGGTGGCCATGCGCAAAGTCTAGCGGCAGTCTCAACAGAGAAAGGTGTACTCCATCTGCTCGGTCGTCAGCCAGGTCGTGAAGTTGCCGCTGTCGGACCGAAAGTAAGCATAGCCGCCGTCGTAGATCACGAGTGTCCCGGCATCGTCACCAGGACCGGGTGGCACGGCCGCGGCAGCACTGGGCGAAGTCCCGAGGTTTGGCCGATTAAGCGCTGCCATGGCCAGCGGTGTGGGAAAGGACTCGGGGTCCTCTGGCACGAACGAGTACCAGGTCACACCGTCAAGCGTCAGCGTCTCGTTGCCGCAAGCGGGGTAGAACGCGACGTCGTCCACTACCTCAGTCTGTCCACCGGGGCCGCTGGCCGCATTCTGCCCGCACCCGCTCAGCCCCACGGCAAGTGTCAGGGCCACCGCGGTGATCGCCAGTCGTCGCATCAATGTCATACAAATATGACGCACGCCAGCGCGAAAACGTTGGGTCAGCTCTTGGTGAGCCTGTCGTACGCCTCGAGGTAGCGCTGGCGGGTCTTGTCCACGATCTCGGCGGGGAGCTCCGGCGGCGGCGCATCACCCGCCTTGTCCCAGCCCGATGCGCGGGACATCAGCCAGTCGCGTACAAACTGCTTGTCGTAACTGGGCTGCGCGCGCCCCGGCTCCCACGTGTTCGCGGGCCAAAAACGGCTCGAGTCCGGCGTCAGCACCTCGTCACCGATCACGATCTCGCCTGCCGCATTCCGGCCAAACTCGAACTTAGTGTCCGCCAAGATGACTCCGCGGGTGGCGGCTATCTCGTGAGCCCGCGCGTAGACCTGCAGCGTCAGCTCGCGCAGCGCCTCGGCGTCCACGGAGCCGATGCTGTCCGCCACCGCGCCAAAACTCACGTTCTCGTCGTGGTCGCCCACGGCGGCCTTCGTGGCCGGAGTAAAGATGGGTGCGGGCAAGCGAGATCCGTCAACCAGGCCATCGGGAAGCGGTACGCCGCACACCTGGCCGTTGTCGCGGTATTCAGCCAGCCCGGATCCGGTGAGGTAGCCGCGGGCGACGCACTCGACCGGGAACATGTCCAGGCGCTGGCAGATCATGCCGCGGCCGGCCACGACATCGGGCACGGGGGCCTCAATCGTGTGGTTGGGGACGATGTCGCGCATCTGATCGAACCACCACAGGCTAAGCGCGGTAAGAATCTCGCCCTTGCCCGGAATCGTGGTGGGCAGAACCCAGTCGTACGCACTGATGCGGTCGGACGCGACTACGAGCACCACATCTCCACGCGGGTGCGGCTCGATGGGCTCGTAGAGGTCGCGGACCTTGCCAGAGTAAATATGGCGCCAGCCGGGCACCGCGGGTGGAGTTGGCAGAGTGATGTCGCCCATATCTACTTTCCTTGTGCCGCGGCGAGCGCGATATCGGTGCGGTGATGCGAGCCCAAAAGGTCGATCACATCGACACCCGCGTAGGCCCTGTTGCGAGCCTGGGTCAGGTCAACTCCTGTTCCCACGACGGACAGCACGCGCCCGCCCGCGGACACCAAGTTGCCGCTGCCGTCGTGCGCTGTTCCGGCGTGCAGGACGTGAACGTTGGCCTGCGCCTCTGCCTCTTCAATGCCGGAAATGGTGTCGCCAGTGCGCGGCCCTCCTGGGTAGCCATCGGACGCGATAACGACAGTGACCGCGGACTCCGGACTCCATTCGAGTTCTGGAAGATCCGCAAGGTGACCCTCAGCGGCGGCGCACAAAACGGAGGCGAGCGGGGTCGTGAGTCGCGACAGTACGACTTGGGTCTCGGGGTCACCAAAGCGAGCGTTGAACTCGATTACGCGCATCCCACGCGAGGTCATCGCCAGGCCGCAATAGAGCACTCCCTGGAAAGGCGTACCGCGACGGGCCATCTCATTGACAGTGGGCTGGGCCACGGTGCGAACCACCTCCTCGACCAAGTCTGAGGGCGCCCAGGGCAGCGGACTGTACGCGCCCATGCCTCCGGTATTAAGGCCCTGGTCGCCGTCATACGCGCGCTTGAAGTCCTGGGCGGGCTGCAGCGGGACCACGTTGGTGCCGTCACAGATGCAAAACAGGCTGACCTCGGGGCCGTCCAGAAATTCCTCGATGACTACCCGACCGCCGGCACTCAAAATCGACTCGCCATGTGCATCGGCCTCAGCGCGATCGTTCGTCACGACCACTCCCTTGCCCGCAGCGAGCCCGTCGTCCTTCACCACGTAAGGGGCGCCAAACTCGTCGAGCGCGGCAGCGAGCGCCTTGAGGTCAGTGCATACACGCGCGCCAGCGGTCGGAACGTTGGCGGCGTTCATCACTTCCTTGGCGAAGGCCTTGGAGCCTTCCAGCATGGCCGCGGCTGCACCTGGACCGAAGCACGCAATGCCGGCCTTACGAACGGCATCGGCGACGCCGTTCACCAGCGGGGCCTCGGGCCCAACGATCACCAGATCGGCGCGGACCTGTGCCGCGAGCGAGGCGATCCCGACACCATCGTTCTGATCGGTCGAGTGCAGCGTGGCGATCTGGCCGATTCCGGGGTTGCCGGGTGCAGCGTGGAGTTCGGTGACTGCTGGGTCCAGGTGGAGGGAGCGGGCAATGGCGTGCTCGCGGGCTCCCCCGCCGACGATGAGGATGATCACGCGTGCGAGTCTACCGACTCGTCATGGCGCCACACTCGACCTGACAACAGCTTGCTGACCATGCATCCCCGCTCCCCCCGCACGCACCCCCCGGCCCCCCAACCCCGTATTGGCTTGATATGGCACGGAACGAGGCACTGCTGAGTACTGTTGGCTCGATTTCCACCACTTGCGCACAAGATCAACTCGACGGCGGCGCAGGAGCCCTCTAACCGGATCCCACCACGGAGCTACCCGGTTGCGTGCCTGCCGACCCACGCCTGGGCGCTTTGGTAGCCAGGCCGAGGAGCAACCGTGCCAAATTTAGCCAACAGCGCTGCCCGACACCCGAATACGTGCGGAATCAAGCCAATAGGGGGTTGGCTGGTCGAGGCCCCGCCTTGCACAATACGCTCGCCGCGACTACTCGCCGCGGGTGTGAAGTAGGTCGTGCACCTCGATGGTCTGCTCGCGATCAGGACCGACACCAATTGCGCTGATCCGGCAACCAGACATCGCCTCGAGAGCCAAGACGTAGTTCTGAGCGTTCACGGGTAGCTCGTCAAATGTGCGGCAAGCAGAAATGTCCTCGGTCCAGCCGGGGAACTCCTCCCACACAGGTGTGGCTGCAGCGAACGCAGCCTGATCCTGAGGAAGGTCCTGGTAGCGCACTCCGTCCACGTCGTAGGCGACGCAGACTGGGATGGAATCCCAGCCGGTAAGCACATCAAGCTTGGTCAGCACGAAGTCAGTAAGACCGTTGATGCGAGCCGAGTAGCGAGCAATGACGGCGTCATACCAACCGCATCGGCGCGTACGTCCGGTGGTGACACCAAACTCCCCACCAATGGTCTGCAGTTTGATGCCGTCCTCGTCGAACAACTCAGTGGGCATGGGGCCTTCTCCCACGCGGGTCGTGTACGCCTTGACGATTCCGATCACGGAGTCGATCCGCGTCGGCCCCACGCCGGAACCGGTGCATGCGCCGCCGGCGGTCGCGTTGGACGAGGTAACAAATGGGTAGGTGCCGTGGTCAACGTCAAGCATCGTGGCCTGGCCGCCCTCGAACAACACGGTCTCGCCACGGTCAAGCGCCTCATTGAGTACCAGCGACGTATCCGTCACCATCGGCTCGAGCCGGTCGCGGTATTGCAACAACTCAGCAACAACCTCGTCGACCTCGATCGCGCGGCGGTTATAAACCTTCACGAGCAGGTGGTTCTTCTGCTCGAGTGCGCCCTCAACCTTGTCGCGCAGTACCTGCTCGTCAAAGAGGTCGCCCATGCGGATGCCGAGGCGGTTGATCTTGTCCGCGTAGGCCGGGCCGATGCCGCGACCGGTCGTACCGATCTTGCGCGAGCCAAGAAAGCGCTCCGTGACGTTATCCAGCGTGCGTGCGTACGGCGCTATCACGTGGGCTGCGTTGGAGACCAGCAGTTTGGAGGCGTCGACCCCGCGCCCCTCGATAGCTTCAAGCTCCTGGAACAGCACCGAGATGTCAACGACGACGCCGTTGCCAATCACCGGCGTGACGCCTGGTGACAAAATTCCGGAAGGCAGCAGGTGCAGAGCGAACTTCTGGTCGCCAATCACCACTGTGTGGCCGGCGTTGTTGCCGCCGTTGAACTTCACCACGTAATCGACGCGGGAGCCCAAGACGTCGGTCGCCTTGCCCTTACCCTCATCGCCCCACTGGGCGCCAACAATAACTACTCCGGGCACAAGGCCCTCCCCTCACCCGAGAACGATGCTCGGGGCTTGGATGACGTGAGCGCTCGCCCACGTCACTAACGCGTGTCCATCTTACGGGGACATGGGAAAGCCCCCGGTGTCAGTACGACTCCGGGGGCTTTCGCCACAGTCGTACTTAGATCTTCTTACCGGCGGAACCCAGCTGCTGGCAGGCCTGGACGACGCGAGCCGCCATGCCTTCTTCAGCGAGCTTGCCCCAGGCGCGAGGGTCGTAGGCCTTCTTGTTGCCCCACTCGCCATCGATCTTGAGGACGCCGTCGTAGTTCTTCATCATGTGGTCAGCAACGGGACGCGTGTACGCGTACTGCGTGTCGGTGTCGACGTTCATCTTGATGACACCGTGGCTAACTGCCTCGGCGATCTCTTCTGAGGTCGAGCCGGAGCCACCGTGGAACACGAGGTCGAAGGGCTTGTCCTTGCCGACCTTCGCACCAACCTCGGACTGAATCTTGCCGAGTAGTTCGGGACGGAGCTTGACCGAACCGGGCTTGTACGAGCCGTGCACGTTGCCAAACGTCAGCGCAGTCAGGTAACGACCCTTCTCGCCAAGGCCAAGCGCCTCGATAGTCGCGAGACCGTCCTCGGTGGTCGTGTAGAGCTTGTCGTTGATCTCCGCAGCGTGGCCGTCTTCTTCGCCACCCACAACGCCGATCTCGATTTCAAGGATGATCTTCGCGGCGACTGAGAGCTCAAGAAGCTCCTGTGCCAGCGACAGGTTTTCGCCCATCGGGACGGAAGAACCATCCCACATGTGTGACTGGAAGATCGGCTCTGCGCCGTTCTTCACACGCTCGGTCGATGCGGCGAGCAGCGGGCGCAGCCAGCTATCGACGTAGGTAGCGTGGCAGTGGTCGGTGTGCAACGCAATCGTGACGCCGTAGCTGTCAGCAACTTCGCGCGCAAAGGCCGCGAGCGCGAGCGAACCAACGACTGGGTCCTTGATCGTGGCGCCAGAGGCGTACTGGCCACCGCCGACTGAGACCTGGATGATGCCGTCTGACTCTGCCTCGGCGAAGCCCTGAATGGCTGCCGTGATTGAGGACGAGGAAGTGATGTTGATTGCGGGGAACGCGTAGGCGCCAGCCTTAGCTGCGTCGAGCATCGCGTTATAGGACTCGGGATTGGCGAGAGCCATTTTTATCTCCTGAAGTGAGGGGGCAAGTATCCGATTCCCATTCTGTCAGAAACCGCGCCCAAAAGGCACCGGACCTTGGTCCCGCGGCTCACCACCGGCCTCAGCGAGACGCGCAGCAACAAAGGCGAGCTCGGAAGGATTTTGGGTGAGCGTCGCTGCGAGCCGCCATTCGGCCCTCGATTCCGCAGCCCGGCCGAGCAGTCCCAGGACGTGCGCGCGAGCGGCATGTAGTAGGTGATACTCGCCAAGTCCGAGGACTGCATCCATCGCTGCGAGGCCCGCAGTCGGGCCGTCGGCCTCGGACACAGCGACCGCCCGGTTGAGCGCGGCGACCGGTCCCGGTGCCATGCCAAGCAAAAGGTCGTAATAGCGGACGATGCGCGCCCAGTCCGGTTGGTCGCGTGTGTGTTCGGCGGCGATGAGGGCTTGAATCTGCCACGGTCCCAACTGTCGCCTCGCGAGCGCAAGCGACAGTGCCTCAAAGCCGCGCGCCACCATCGACCGATCCCAGAGCGCGCGATCTTGATCTACTAGGCGCACCAGAACTCCGTCAGTGTCCGTGCGCGCCGCTTCACGAGACCGGTGAAACAGCTCCACCGCAAGCAGGCCACCCAGCTCCGGCTCATCGGGGAGGGCGTCCGCTGCCACCGCGGTTAGCCGAATCGCCTGGTCGGCGAGTGCGGCGCGGGTGAGAGTCCCCGCCAACTCGGTGTGGGCAAGGTAGCCCTCGTTGAAAATCAGTCCCAACACTGTGGCAAGTACCGCGGCACGTTCGGACAGGTCCGCGGGAATCGTCAAAGGCATGTGCGCATCACGAATTTTGCGTTTGGCCCTCACGATGCGCTGCGCGATTGTCGCCTCGGGAACCAAATACGCCGACGCGATCTCAGCGGTGGTGAGACCACCCACCAATCGCAGCGTGAGAGCCACCTGAGCGTCGGGCGCGAGTGCGGGGTGCCCACACAAGAGCATCAGGCGCAGCTGCTCGTCACCTACCTCGGTGTATTCCGCAATGAGTCGAGCAGCACTGTCAGGATCCCCCGGACCGGACCCCGGGTCGCCGGCTAGGTCGCCGTCAAGTACCCGTGCCTGCGCAACATTGCGACGAGCCGACGCCTTCTCGCGCCGCAGGCGGTCGATACCCGCGTTGCGGGCGACTGTGTAGACTCATGCCGCAGGATTCTCGGGCACCCCAGACGTGCCCCAAGCGGAGGCGGCGCGCAGGTACGCCTCTTGCAAACACTCCTCAGCCTGGTCGATTCCACCGACGCGGTCGGCGAGGAGGGCGAGCAAACGCCCTCCCTCCTCGCGTGCCACGCGCGTCAACTCGCAGTCAACAGACAACGCATCGGCCAAGTGTGAAGATGTCAGTTCTCGGGACCCGTCGGCATGATTGGGCGGACCTCAACGGCGCCGGTGCCGACCGGGAGCTTGCGCGCCCACTCGATGGCGTCGTCCAAGGTATCCACGTCGATCACGTAGTAGCCACCCACGTGTTCCTTGAGCTCCACAAAGGGACCGTCCACCACGGTCGTGGCGGCCGTTGACGTAACGCACAGTGGTCGCCGTCTCAACGGGCTGGAGGGCTTCTCCACCCAGCAGCGCGCCAGCCTTGGCCAGGTCTTCGGTGTAGGCCATCCAAGCCTCCATGTACGCACCAAAGTCGTCATCGCCGGGTGCGGGCGAGGGCACAGCGGGGTCTTGAACAATCAGAAGTAAGTACTGCATGGCATGTCCTCCGTAGTAGTGAGCCCGGGCCCATCCCGAGTCTCACCGGTATGACGCAGTGACCGCCGCAGATCGACAGGCCCGCGTGCTATTCACCGAAACTCGTGAATCTGATCGAGTGTCCCGGCAGCACCGCCCGGCTTAACCGATATGTCCAGCATCCACGTCTCCATGCTGGCGCACCCACGCGTGCATCGCAATAGCGGCGGCCGCTCCCGCGTTGATGGACCGTGTCGACCCGTATTGCCCAATCGCAAGGGTGGCATCGGCCACCTCGCGCACCGCATCAGACAAGCCGACGCTCTCCTGTCCGAAGACCAGCACGCATCGGCGGGGAAGTTCGTACGTCTCGATCGGCACCGAGCCCGGCAGGTTATCGATTCCAATCACCGCAAGTCCTGCGCCATGGGCCCAGGCCGCGAACTCCTCCACGGTGGGGTGGTGACTCACATGCTGATAGCGGTCAGTGACCATCGCGCCACGACGGTTCCAACGGCGATTTCCCACGATGTGGACCTCGCTGGCCAGAAACGCATTCGCGGTGCGCACTACCGAGCCGATGTTGAAGTCGTGCTGCCAATTCTCAATTGCGACGTGAAAGTCGTGCCTGCGCGAGTCGAGGTCCGCGACTATCGCGTCATGATTCCAGTACCGGTAGCGGTCCACCACGTTGCGGCGATCACCGTCGCGCAGCAGTACTGGATCCCAATGCGCTCCCTCCGGAGCTGGACCTTCCCAGGGCCCTACGCCATAGTCGGGGGTCGGGGGGTCGTCGCCCACCGCATCGGCCGCACTGTTTTCGCTCACCAACGTAGAGTATCCGCGTGACCTTCACCTCCGCGTTTTCCGCCATGCCGCTACCCATGCTGGGTCCCGACTGGCTCGACCCCGAATTCCTTATCAACGGGTTCCTTGACCGCTGGGGCACCTGGGCCGTCTTCGCGATCTGCGTCGTCATCATCATTGAGACTGGGCTGCTGTTCCCGTTCCTGCCCGGCGATTCACTGCTGTTCACGGTCGGGCTGTTTGTGGGCACGGGGGCTATCAACATGCCGATCTGGGTCGCCGCGCTGACCATGGGCGCCGCCGCCTTCTTGGGCGACCAAATTGGATTCGGCATCGGCCACTTCGCGGGGCCACGAATATTTCGCCGGCCCAACTCCCGCCTTTTCAAGCAGGAGTACGCGGACAAGACCGAGCTGTTCTTCGAAAAGTACGGTCCGCGTGCCATCATCCTGGCCCGATTCGTGCCATTCGTGCGCACCTACATACCTGTTGCGGCAGGGGTGGGACGCATGCATTGGGGACATTTTGCACGCTACAACCTCATCGGCGCAGTGGTGTGGGGCGTCGGCGTAACACTCCTGGGATACTGGCTAGGCGGGTTCCCGGTGGTGCGCGACAACATCGAGGTCGCGCTCATCCTCGTGGTGTTCGTGTCACTGCTGCCGATCATCGTCGAGGCCATCAAACACCGCGTCGAGGCACGCAAGATCGTGGCCACAATCGAAGAGGTCGCGGATCCCACAAGCGACGCACCGCCCGCCGCCTGAGCAACGCTACGCCTGCTCGGACTCCCACAAGAAGGCAGGGATCGCGTCAGTGATCTCGTAGAGCGCGGCGGGGTGCACTACATTGCGGGTTTTAGAACCGAACGTTCGGTGCCTGGCGCGCGGCGGGGTCTTCGGTCTCGAAGTACTCCTCGCGGTGGAACCCGAACATGTTGGCAATCATGCTCGTGGGGAACGTCTCAACCTTGGTGTTTATGGTGCGGACGTTCGCATTGTAAAAGCGACGTCCCGCAGCCACGCGGTCCTCGGTATTGGTGAGTTCCTGCTGGAGCTGCATGAAGTTGGTGTTCGCCTTGAGGTCTGGGTAGGCCTCAGCAACGGCGAAGAGGCGTCCGAGTGCCTGCGTCAGGATGTTCTCCTGCCCAGCCTGTTCCGCGGGTGAGGATCCAGGCGCAGCTGCGGCAGTGCGTGCCTGCGTCACAGCCTCAAACGTGGAAGCCTCGTGGGTGGCGTATCCCTTGACCGTCTCCACCAGATTGGGGATCAGATTGTGGCGACGCTGAAGCTCGACATCGATCTGGCGCCAGGCCTCCTGCACCAGATTGCGCAGTCGTACCAGGCCGTTATAGGCGCTGATGGCCCAGATAGCGGCGATGATAAGCAACACCAAAATGACGATCAGAAAAATCTCCCACATGTACTGACTCCCTTGGCTAAGTTCTTAGTGCCGATGCTAGCCGCATCGGGCTTGGTGTGGGTGACGATTTCGCATTTCGCAAGATCGCGCGGCCGCGGCGTCAATCTACGGCTCGGGTACCTGCCCCGCCTGGCGGCCGTCATCCGCCGGGTCAGCACCCAGCCCGGTGTACCTGCCCGACGTGAGAGCACCCGGAGTCACCGCCCAATCAGGTCCTTTTAGGGGCCGATGCCTGTCCTCGGTGCCGGAATACTTATCGCGTTGCGATCCAAAGCCACGCTCGGTGTGATCGCGCAGCACGTGATCGGGAATCCTGCGCGCGATCGCGCTCAGAACACCAAGCCGGGTGGCCAGACCGTCGAGTCCCACGCGACCCGCCTGCCACGTCATCACTGCGCCTCCCTCGATGCGGATAACGGCGCCCTGTGCATCGGGCTGCGTGAGACGTTCCAACATGCGCGGGTCGAGGAGGTCGTGCGCGTACCTGCGGTCGTTTGCCCGCACCCGCCATCGCCGATTGAATTCGTACGACTCGAATTCGATGTCCATGGCGCCCATAGTCTTGGCCGCACGCTGCGCGAGCGACTCGGGGATCAGATCCAGGAGCGGCAAGTTGACTGGCAACTCTGCAAGCGACACTTGGAACATGTACTCGGTGGTTTCCCCCGGTTCGCCGTGGCCCGTCTGGTAGTGGTGCGTGAACGTCGCGCACTCGAGTCCGTTGAGCGTGCCGCGCAAGACGTCCGTTTGGTGCATCTTGCTACCCACTCCGAACGGGGCAGTCGCGAAGCGTGTGTTGAAGTCAAAGCTTCGGGGCGCGTAATCCCAGCCGTGCAGCAAAGCGAAATCCGCATACTCGCTGCGGTGCTGGCGAGCGCGAAGCACGTCCACGACCCAAAAGGCAGCGGCGACCGCGCCAAAAAGAATCAGCCATCCCGGTGTGAAGCCGAGGTTGAACAGCACGGCACCGACGGCAAAGGACGCCGCAGCCGCGAAAGCGGCAAGGTTTCTCATACTCAACGCCCGGCGCATGCGCTCACCCTAGCGGCGGCGTGCGGCGTGCGGCGTGCGGCGTACGGCGTGCGGCATGCGGACAAGGTCCCTGCGTCACGCAATACATACGGGATTTAGGCCAGCCCGAGGTCGTCGAGGCCATAGAGATAAAGGTACGGAAGGCCCTCGGCTTCAATGCGATCGCGTGAGCCGGTGTCACGATCCACGATCACTGCGACCGCGACCACATCTGCTCCTGCCTCGCGTAGCGCCTCAACGGCGGTCAACACCGAGCCACCAGTGGTAGAGGTGTCCTCGACCGCGACCACCTTGCGGCCTGCGACCTCGGGTCCCTCGATGCGGCGCTGCAAGCCGTGGGCCTTGTTCTCCTTGCGCACGACGAACGAATCCAATTCCAGACCACGCGCAGCCGCCGCGTGCATCAGCGCCGTCGCGACTGGGTCGGCGCCTAGCGTGAGTCCGCCCACGGCGTCGATATCCGCCGGGCCAAAGCCCTGCTCCTCGAGGTGATCGAGCAACACATGACCCACCAACGGAGCTGCCCGGTGGTGCAACGTGATGCGGCGTAAGTCGACGTAGTAGTCGGCCTGCTTGCCCGATGCCAAGGTGATGCGACCGTGCACGATGGCGAGGTCCTTGATGAGGTCGCGCAGCTGCTCGCGCGGGGTTCCTGAGGTCATGCCTGACAGCCTAGCGGCGCACGGGTTAGGGCTGTCCGCGCTTAGTGCGCAGCAGCGCCTTGGGGACAAGTCGCAGGACGCCCGTCGCCGCCAGATAGCGCGCGCTCGGGGTCACAACGACCTGCTTGCGGCGCACTCCTGCCAGAGCAGCGGTGACCACCGTCTCCGGCGTCAACCAGGCGGCGCTCGGGTAACCGTCCTTCATGTGCGCGAGCGACTCGGCTTCGTGGAATTCCGTGCGGACCAGGCCCGGCACCACGGCCGTCGCGCTCACGCCGGTACCCTTGAGCTGCCCGGCGAGCGCCTCCGAAAAGTCGAGCACCCATCGCTTGTGAGCGGCGTAGGTCGAGTTCGCGAGGTGGGCCGCGATAGAGGAAATATTGACAATCGCACCATGCCCGCGAGTGCTCATCGACTGCGCGGCGATGTGCGACAACTGCAGCGTCGCCGTCACCATCACGTCGAGCATGCGGCGTTCGTCCTCCCACGTCGTGTGCAAGAAACCCTCGCCCAGCCCAAATCCCGCGTTGTTCACGAGCATGCTTACCGGAGAATCGGCATCGGCCAGTCGTACTGCAACCGCGTTACGCCCTGCGTCGGTCGATAAATCCGCGACAAGTACCTCGGCGCCCACACCCGTTGCGGAACGGATCACCTCTGCGAGCTCGCTCAGTCGATCTGCGGACCGAGCCACGAGCACAACGTCGTGTCCGGCGGTCGCCAATTGCCATGCGAATTCTTCGCCCAATCCGGCCGATGCGCCGGTTACCAAAGCTATAGCCATGCCTTGAGGCTACGCGAGCACTTGCGCCGCCGCGCACCGGGCCGGCGCATCGGCTTGGGTGTCGTGGCGCATCATCGGCCCGCACCGGTAGCGTGGAGCCATGCGCCTCGCGACCTGGAATGTGAACTCGATCCGTGCCCGCCAAGAACGGGTGGTCGACTGGCTACTGCGGTCTGAGACCGACGTGTTGGCGATGCAGGAGATCAAATGCAAGCCCGATCAGTTCCCTTATGCCGCTTTCGAGGCTGCCGGATACGAGGTCGCTGTGCATGGCCTCAATCAGTGGAACGGGGTAGCAATTGCGTCACGCGTCGGGATTGACGATGTGGTGACTGAGTTTCCAAAGCAGCCTGGCTTTGGTAAGCCTGGCCAAGACGTCATTGTTGAGGCGCGAGCGCTGGGCGCGACCTGCGGTGGCGTGCGCGTGTGGAGCCTCTATATTCCCAACGGGCGAGGACTCGACGACCCGCACTACACGTACAAGTTGGACTTCTTACACGAACTCGCATCCGTCGCGGCCTACTGGTCGGACATCCCGACCGCGCTGGTGGGGGACTTTAATGTCGCGCCGCGAGACGAGGACATTTGGTCTGTAGCGGACAACGAGGCTCAGACTCACGTGACACCTGAGGCCCGCGATGCCTTTCACGCGTTCGAGGGCGCGGGCTATGAGGAGCTTTCGCGCCGATTCCTGCCCCATCCCAATACCTACACCTTCTGGGACTACAAGCAGCTGCGCTTCCCCAAGGGGGAGGGGATGCGAATCGATTTCATCTACGCTTCGAAGTCGCTAGCCGACCGCGCCGTTGACCTGAAAATCGTCCGCAACGAGCGCAAGGGCAAGGGCGCGTCCGACCACGTGCCGGTAGTGCTTGATATTGACGGCCCGGGTACCGATCTGTGACGGAGAACTCGGAGTTCGTACCGCCGCCCGCTGTCGATCCCGCATCACCGGCGGCTGCGGATCAAGGCACCGACTCCACTGGTTCCGTCCGGCGGCAACACCCGCGACGCAGGCTGACTTCGCGGTGGGCCTTCGCTTCCATGATCGCGGCAGCAGGCTTGATCATCGGTGGCATCGGCTGGGCTGTTGTACTGGACTATCGCACCTCTGCGGTACAGCCAGCCGCGACAGGCACCACTGGCACGCTGCACACTGGACAAGTGGTGAGCGGCATGTGTATTAAGAACGCCCCCAACCTCGAAAAGGCACCTGGACCCGTGACGGTTGTGCCGTGTGCACAGGCCCATCGCGCCGAGGCTCTCATCGACTACACGTTCACAGTGACAACGTGGCCGGGGACCAGAGCTGCGCGAGCGGAGGTGGTGGAGTTCTGCGCCGTGCATGTGGTCACAGGGTCAGGACTCGTGCCCGTTTCTCCCGACGCGCCTGCCTTTGAATGGCAAGCATGGGTCCCCACCGAGCAAACGTGGAACTTGGGTGACCGGCAAGGTCTATGCGTCGTTACCACCACACAGCCTGTGGCTGGTTCCTATGGCGCAGGTACTGCCTACGACGCCAAGGAAGACTCGATCCCGAGTTGACCTGAAGGCCGCCCGGGTTAGCGGACGCGTCTACCTAGTACCGCGGAAGATCCGCGTGCGGCGATTGCTGCGGCAACCACGGTATCTCCGGTGGTGGCTAGCCACTCCAAAACCTGAGCGGGGGTCGCGGGGTTAGCAGCGACGACGGCTCGCAAAGACGGATAGCCATACGCCAACTCCGCTAATCCTGCGGGGTCGGTGTAAGGGTTGTGGGCTCGGGCGCGGGCGGTAGCGTCGTCGTTCAGGCGCTCCTTCAACCACTCGCCGCCGATGCTCGGCGGCTCGGGGGCAACTAGGACGGGCAACTCTGGTTTGGTTTCCCTTTGAAAGATTGCAGGGGAACTGGCGGGGTGAGGCATCTCGCCCCACAGCATCCTTTCGGAATCTCCCGCCGATTCGCGAACGGGCTCGTCGGCATCAGCGTCGCTCTTGCGTTGCAGAGCATCCCGTAGCACGGTGCCCAGGATCACGGCAGGAATGATCGGCAATAGCCACAGCGGCTTTGGGTACAGGACGACCTCAATAGTCGCAAGAGCTCCCGCTGCGCCGGCACAAACAATCCCCGCGAGCGTGAACGAAAATTGCAGCAACCGCGGTACCCCGACATGCTGCGACAGCGCCACGATGTTGATTGTCAAAAATAGTGCGGCGGTCACCAGAAGAATGAACTCCACAGTTGACCAATACATCCGGTGCCCTCCAGCGCCTTGGGGGGACGTGTCTTTCCCCCCTCCCTCAAACCTTGAGCCCCAGCGTGGCACTGTCTGCTCGCGCCGTAAAGCCCCCGACATGGGGGGCACGGCGGGCCAGTTCCATACCCTCCCACTACGCTATCCACCAGGGGGGTCGCACCATGGGCACAGCGCCACGCAGCATCGCACTCGTAGAGGACCACGCGCTGATCGCGCTCGGTTTTAGAGACCTGGTCGACAGCGCCGAGGATCTCAACCTGGTCGGCATGGTTCAATCGGTCCCCGCACTCGAATCGTTGAGTCAAAACGTGGACCTCGTCGTCCTCGATCTACGACTGGCAGACGGCTCATTGCCAGAGGACAACGTCCGGGCAATCCACGCGCGCGGCGCTCACGTACTCGTCTATACCGGGGCCGAAGATCGCCGCCTCATCCAGTCCGCCGCCCGTTCAGGGGCGCTGGGTCTCATTCGCAAGTCGGCCGACCCGGGCACGTTGCTCGATGCAATTCGCACAGCCGCGCAAGGCCGCGAAGTCTTTGGGGTCGACTGGGCGGCAGCAATTGATTCCGACGCGCAACTGCGCGACGCGAAACTTAGCAACCGTGAAGAAGAAATACTGTCGCTGTACGCCTCTGGTGAGACTGCTACCTCGGTCGCCTCCATCACTGGCCTATCTCGAGACACGGTCGCCGACTACGTGAGTCGCATCCGCCGCAAATATGCGGACGCTGGTAGACCCGCAGCCACCAGAATTGACCTCTACAAACGCGCCCTCGAGGACGGAATCCTGGAAGGTCCATCGTGACCGATGTCGCCACCGAGAGCGTCGCATTGCCCGTGACCGTCACCCAGGATGCCCGCTTCCGGATGCAACGCATGCTGTTCCTGGCATGCGGCGTTGGCGCGATCGTCTTTGGCCTGCTCCTCGCCACGGGCGGCGGTGGGATTCTCACCCAAATGGATCAGCTCATGCCCGTCTACGCGTGGGCGACGGTGCTCGTCGTGATCGGGTTGCCTGCGTCCTTCGTGGTGTTGACCTTCAACGTCCCTCTGCGCGTCATGTGCTCGCTTGCCGCAACGGTGTCGATCGGCTTCATTATCGCGGAGTTGCTATGGGTGCCGGCCATGACCGTCCAGACCTTGGCGAACGATGCCTCCCCGTGGCTCCAGGGGGTCACCGCATTGGCGGCGACAGTGACAGCCGTGCGCTGGCAGGGACGATGGGTGTGGGCCTACGCGCTCGCGACCGGACCCATCGTTGCGATCAATCAAATCCTCTCCCGGGAGAATTCCGTGGTCGATGCCATCCTGGACGGCCTGGGCGGAATGGTGTTCTCACTGATTCTGATGGGAGTGGCAATAGCGGTCATGTTCGCCGCCGACCGCCAGGACAACATCGCGGCTCGGGCACGGGCGCACGCATCGCTCGAGGCGTCCCGGCGCACCCGCGAGCGCGAACAGACCCGCATCAACGCCATCATTCACGACGACGTGATGTCCGTCCTGCTCACAGCCGGTCGCAAGAGCCCTGCGCCCGCCCTCGCGCAACAGGCGAAGACAGCCCTATCCTCAATCGAAACGATCTCGCACGGCGGCACGGAACATCGCACCTACTCCCCCGAGGAGCTCACCGCGGTGCTGCGTTCAACCGTCACCGACGTGATCAGCGACGTCGACTTCGCCTTCACTCTCACCGATTCGCGAGCTATTCCCGCGGATGTCGTCGCCGCTGTCACAGAGGCACTAGGCGAGGCATTACGCAATAGCGCGCAGTACGCCGGAGCCGCCGGCACGGCTGTCGCGCGCGAGGTGCGCGTCGCCATCACCGATGCCGGGGTCACTGTCTCCGCACGTGACCATGGCCGTGGCTTCTCTCCACGCGCCGTTGGACCTCGCCGCCTGGGCATTCGCGTGAGCATCGTCGAACGCATGAATTCCGTGATGGGAGGACGCGCAACCGTCACCTCCCGTCCAGGCGCAGGCACTGCTGTTACGTTGAGCTGGAGCCGTCCCTGATGCGCGTCTCCACCCCTCGGAAAGCCGATGTCGCGGCCCGCACGCTCGCCTCCACGCCTACGGACGTCAGCGAGTTGCTGTCTCTCAAGTCTGCGCCTGTACGCGTCATTTTGGGTTTGTTCATCGTGTCAAACGTGGCATTCACGGTAGCCACCATTGACCGCATGAGTGCCGTGTGGCCATCCGCCGTCGCGCTCGTCCTGATCAGCGCCGGGGCCCTGCTGATCATGCGGCCACAGACTGACCCATTCCCTATGCGTGACACCACCATCGTGCTGGGATTCGTCGTCGTGAGCGCGCTGACCATTTCTTGGTATCTGCCTGAAAACGGCGACCTCGGCAGGGAGTCGTGGCACCTGGGAGCCGCTACCTGGCTCCTTTTCTTTCTTGCACTTCGGCGCCGCGCACTCATGGCCTGGCTGGGCATGGCGCTCCTCGCGTCCATCACCGTGTGGTGGGCCGTCAGCACAGGCCGCGGTGCGCCATACGCGCTCACCATGGTGCAGACCCACATCGGGATTCTGCTGGTCGCGACGTTGTTCGCGTCAAGCCTGCGCAGGACGGCCCGCACCATCAATCTGTTGACTACACGGTCGGTCGACGCGGCAGCTGCGGCAGCCGCGGCCAACGCGGGCTCCGAGATCCGCCGCCAGCGAGTGTCTGAGTTGGCGACGCTCGCTGTCCCGCCCCTTGAGCTCATCGCGACAGGGCGAGCGCTTTCGGGGAAGGACAGGAATGGGTTCCGGACAGTCGAGGCAGAACTACGCGACTCCGTGCGTGGGCGCTCGCTCTCCGTTCCCTCCATCACCGCGGCAGTTCGCTCGGCACGTTCACGCGGTGTGGTGGTGAACCTCCTCGATGACCGTGGTACACCTCTGGCGTCGGGCAGCGCCATGCAGCGCCTCCAGGAGCAGGTGGTAGCCAGCCTTGACGCGACCACGACGGGAACGGTGACCGTACGCATGCTCCCTGAGGGCCGCGACGCCGCCGTGACCGTCGTTGCCGGTGACCCTGAGGCACCTCAGCGCTACGCCCTTAATCAAGAAGGCGAACCCCTCACCGCGTAGGTGGCCCCTAGGCCTTGTATTCGATACCCCAGGTCACATCCCACGTCTGGCCCGGCTCGACCATGTGAAGATCCTGGTGCGAGTTGAAGGCATTGGGCGGCGCAGTCGTCGGCTCCAATGCCACCGCCCAGCCCGGTCCATCGGGCGTTGGGAACTTGTCTGTGTTAAATACCTGGGCCTGAACAAAATTGTGGTCACCCCAGACCTCGACTGCGCGACCATCTGGTGCGGTTGCTGTCAGCACGCGCCTGCCATCGGCACGGGCCGTGATGTCGCCGTACGCCGTATCCAGGTCGAAGTCACCGACCCGCTGCCCCTGACGAAGATCAAAACGTGTACCGGCCACCGCCTCCTTGCCCGTGGGGTTGAGCCGGTCATCAACGACCACACGCGTTTGCGCATCAAGCGTCACGACGAGGTCTTCGGTGGCAACGCCGCCGATGCGCGGGAACGGGTGCGAGCCCACGGCGACGGGAGCGGCGGTGGCGCTCGCGTTGGTGATGCGGTGAGTAATCGCAACCCCGGCATCGGTCAGAATGTACTCCGTCACGACGCTCAGTTCCCATGGGTAACCCTCACTGGAGGGGATAGTCGCGTGCAACAGTACGGACTGCGGGCTAGAGGCCATGACCTCGTGAGGTAGCGCGAGCAAGAAGCCGTGGATGGCGTTGTTCAACTCAGGCTCGTTGAGGGATAACTGAAAGTGCTCACCTTCATGGGTCCACTTTCCGTCCCGAACCCGGTTTGGCCACGGGATCAGGATTTGACCCGCACAATAGGCGACCTCAGCATCCTCGGGGAAACCTTGAATGATGTCCGTGTCACCGACGCGTAAAACGCGCAAACCAGCGCCGATGCTGGTGACTGTGGCGGACACGATGGTGTCGCCTGCCTGCCGTTCAAGGTGAATCTGGTCGCCCGTGGGGCTGGCTTCGTTGCTCATGGTGACTACTGAACCACATGTCTCACTCGCTCGGCGGCCAGGACCTGTGCCATGCGTACTGACTCAGAACTTGGGTGCGTTGTCACGAAGGCAATGCCGCGCTGCATGTCGCCTAGCGCTGTGGCCCTGGTGAAGTGCGCCCGAAGGGATTCGAACCCCCAACCTTCTGGTTAGTGGACAGCACGCACGAAATAGCGGGCAAGAAGCGTGCGACACCCGTCGCGGTTCACGAGCCCATCGACCTGGCCGGCGTGCGCGCCAAGAGGAGCGCGGCCGAGCGCGTCCAACGCGGCCCGACCGTCAAGGACGCAGCATGAGCCTTCTTGAAGCATGCAGCCCGCGCCTGCTCGACATGCTGTGCCTCGATGCGATCGATCATGCACTCCACGCGCCGACGCTCGCAGCCGTCTACGCCCTCCAGGACTACAGCGGGACGGGTATTTTGCGCCGGGCCGAAAACTTCGGAGCGGTCGCAGCCATCACGGTTGGCAGGGCCGAGGCGTCAGCGCTACGCATGCGCGAGCTCGAACTGCTCGAGGACGTCGCAGCAAGTGTGCAAACCAGAACAATCCTCCACAGGGCAGGACATAACGGGCAATTTTCACAGGACGGCGAGGGGGCCGCGTGAACTACCTGGCAAGGGTTTACATTCTGCCTATGGCTCGCCCTGTACCCGGGGCGTGGGGGGCGACGTTAGCTAACTGGACTGCGCACCTTCGCGCCGCCGGTCATCCCTCCACCACAATCCGCACGCGCCTTGATCATCTATCGCGCCTTGCCCGGGTATCCGGTGTCGAGGATCCGTGGGCGATCACCACCAACGACCTGATCTCCTGGACCGGGCAACAGGAATGGGCGGCCGAGACACGGCGGAGCGTCCGCAACAGCCTGCTCGCGTTCTACCGCTGGGGCATCATCGCCGGCCACCTCGAGCACTCCCCCGCCGAAGCACTGCCCCGGGTGAAAGCATCCGAACCCCACCCACGACCCGTGCCCTACGGCATCTACCTCGAGGCACTCGCCGCGTCCGATGCACGCACCACACTGATCCTGCGCACCGCAGCTGAGGCCGGGCTACGGCGCACTGAGATCTCCAAGATCCACGAACGCGACCTCATCCCCGACCTCGCCGGCTACTCACTGAACGTGCACGGCAAAGGCGGCAAACAACGCATCGTGCCACTGAACGACTCGCTCGCCCGCACCATCCGCGAAGCCTGCCTCGCAGGCCGCGGCTTCGCGTTCCCCGGCGACCGCGACGGACACCTCTCCGCCGAGTACATCGGCAAACTCGCCGCCCGTGCCCTGCCCGGCGACTGGACGCTGCACAAGCTGCGCCACTCCTTCGCGACCGACCTCCTCGGGCTCGGCACCGACCTACTCACCATTCAACAACTGCTCGGGCACGCATCCGTGGCCACCACCCAGCGATACACACTGCCCCCCGACCACGCCAAACGCGCCGCCGTTGTCGCGCTCAGCGAGAGACGGATCGCGTAGAGACCATGCCCACCATCGAAGAGACGACCATCGTCCTGCACCTCGACGAGATCGTGAGTGCTGCAGTCGACGACGCCATGTCGGACCACGACATCGACGACATAAACGACGACGCGTACCTCGCACTCATCGACGCCGCCCACACCGTCGCGAGCGCGGCCATCACCGGGGCGTCGCTCGAGATGGACCGAGCACTACGCGGAGGCAACCCGCCGAGTGCCGGACACCGCGCCTCAGCAGCATTCGTGCGCGGCGCAGCCTACGCCGGGGCGGTACTACACCTCACCCGCTAGTCGAGACTCAGCACTGCGGGTCGTAGATCTCCTGCAGGACAGCGTCGATTGTTCCCTCAGACCATGCAGTGCCGCACCCAAGGAACGCGCGCGTCTGCGCGTCCTCTCGCGACAGGATCAACTCAGGGTCTGGGTTCTGCTCGAGGTACAAGTCGTAGGCGTCAGTCTCGTCGGCCGGCTCTGCGGAGTTGGCCGGATCCGACGACGGTGTGGCCGTGACGGTGACGTGGATAGCTGGGGCTGCGTCCGCGGTAACGGTCACGGCTGGAGCAGCACCACTCGAACCTCCACAACCAACCAGGGCCAGTGCGGAGGCAAATACTAGTGCTGCAGGTATCAACGAGTGGCGAGTGTTCATGATCACCAGGCTATCGCGCAGTGGTGACGTTGGCGCAGGCACGCCAGAGAGCCCCGCCCTGTTCCTGTGAGGGTCAGGAACAGAGCGGGGCTCGGCTTTGGGGTGACGCGTGTCTAGTGGATGTCGGACTCCGCAACGAGTTCAGCGGGATTGGTCACGCCATCGCCCTCATCGGATACCGTGGTCGCGCCCTGGCTGGTGGTCAGCACCGGGGTCGGCTCATAGGTTGGGGTCTGGTTCGATCCCAGTACGAGGCGAGTCAGCCATGCCGGCAGGCGTGGCTCCACCTTGCGCCAGATTGCATACCAGCCGAGGATCACCACAGCGGTGATGGCCGCGATGATGCCTTGATTGTCGGACAGGTCGTTGACCGCGTCCGGCGCTGCAGGCCACCAGATGAGCAGTTGCGTGATGACTGCACCCCAGATGAACGGAATCACCGTGCGGAGATAGGCCGCACCCTTGTCACCAATGGTCATGTCACTCCTAGTTCCAGGTCAGGGCGTCTGCCCCGGCGTTGATGATGGTCGCCTCAGTTGCGGCGGACTCGACCCACACCTCAGCACGTAGACGCTGCGTAGGAGTCAGGCCAGTGATGGCACCGAAGCGCAGGAACGTGGATCCCTCGGTGCCGATGTACTCGGTGAGGGTGCGCTGCAGAGTAGTGACACGTGTCGTCTTGCCGGACTTCACGTCAACAATGTAGAAGCGGCCCTGGATCTGGACGCCCACGGGGACGTCGCGCACCTGGACCCACACATTCGCGGTCAGATCTTCGTTACCAATGGCGACGGAGATGTCGCCCTTGTCATTGAGCTTCACGGTCGTCCACTTACCGGCCGTGAGTGGCTGGTCCTTGGATCGACCGAACCAGTTGCGTCCACGCATGTCGTCCTCCTTGGGTTTGGGCTTGCTGGGGTCTTGATCGGCGTGGTATTCGAAGTGCCAGTCCTCGTTGGGAATGGGGAACCAGCCGAACTTGGGGCCGTGCACGAACATCCAGCCACGGGGTGTGGTGGTGTCCTCGACGTTGCCGGGCAGGTCGATCGCTAGGCCGACGGTGTGCTTGGAGTCTTCGGGCGGGAGTGCGAAATTGAACCCGGGAACTCCTGCAAGATATTGGTTACGTAGGAAGTTTTGCCAAACAGGGTCGCGCCATGCACTTGTGATGCCGGGTGGTAGTCCTGCGGCGCCGGCGCGGTTGTATGACATCCCTGCATCGGTGCGCAGTTGCTTGCCGCCAGCCAGTGTGAGTAGAAGCATGTGTCCTCCAAGGCATGGGTAGTGGCCCGACCGTGGATTGCGGTTCGGGTGGTGAGTGGTGACCGCGAGTGCGGTGTGTCTGACTAGTGAGTGTCGTCGTCTGCGTCGCCGACGCGGGAGCGCCAGCGATGGGTCAGGAGTAGCCAGTTGTGTTGCGTGAGGAAGAGGTTCACGAGGACGAGGGCACCGACCCATGGCCACGGTCCGAGTGGGCCGATGGTGATGGAGAGCACCAGGAGTGTAAAGGTCACGGCGATGGCGACAATCAATCCCATGAGGTGGCGTCCCATGGGGTAGTGGCGCCAGGTGCCGCCGGTCTTGTATTGGTAGCCGGCGATGAACACCACACAGTTCAGTAGTCCCCATACTGATACGGCCAGCCAGAATGCTTGGGCTAGTGCCATCTTTGGTCGTCTCCCCTCAGGTTGAGTGCTCGCTCCACGCCTTCACGGAAGTGGTTTTCTTCAACCACCCTGTTGAGTTGGTGTGCTTGGGCAGTCGCCACGGCGCGCAGGAACCGGGCGTCGGCGAGGCTTCCCCTCGCATCGGCCAGTGCGCGGGTGGCGGCTTCGCGTGAGGCACGTAGGCGGGCAATCATCCGTCCTCACCTTCCTCGCGGTCACGCTGAATAGACTTCAGTAAGTGAATGGTGGTCGAGCCGATCGCTTGATACTCGAGCAGCGCGGCCCGAAGCTCGGCGTTCGTCTCACGTTCGGCAGCCAGTGCTCTGCGGTCCATTTCTACCGTGCGGCCAGGTACTAGTTTGCCCATGTAGACCAGGCGAAAGACGTACAGCACCACTGCGGCGGTCACAGCCCACGCCGAGGCGTCTGAGATAAAGGTCAGAGTTAGGCCGTCAAACATGTGCTACCCCACACGGGCAATCGAGAACGTGTTGAACGACGACGACGCTAAGGTGGTGATCGCTCCGCCCGAGTTTTGATAAGCGGACAACGAGAGTTGATCACCTGCGCTCAGTAGCACGTTCGTTGCGGGGAGGACGCATTGCACGAGTTGACCGGAGTTGGCCGGCGCCAGTCCCGATGCGTGCTGTGCTGCGTTAACGTTGAGCTGAGCTTCGCGGCGACCGGCGCCATTGACATTGAACGTGACGCAACCCGATATTGCGTAGACGCCCGCGCTTGGCACCTGAAAGACCCCTACGCCAAGGTAGGCAATGCCTGCGGGGTTGCCGTCACCTGAGCCCGACGTCCAGCTAGAGAGAACGGTTGGAGCACCCGAAGGTATTGATGTTGCCACGTTCCGGTACACGAATCGGCTGAGTGGTGTGTCCTCGAACGTGTACCAGTCGGTGCCGTTGATGGTGCGCTGAAGTTCTTTGCCCGCAGCCTGGGCTTTGTTGTGCACATACAGCGGGCGGTCCGCAGTAACGGCATAGCCAGCAACACTAAGCGCGTCTACACGGGCTTGGCGGTCCGTGTCGTCAATAACGTGCACGATGTCGTTCACGGACATCATCATGTCGAGGAACGTTTGTCGGCTAGGTGACTGACCAATCGGGGGTGGTACGACGTGGCCGCGCAGATTAGTTGCCATGATTGCTCCCTTGAGGTGGTTAGGCAGGACAGGTGTAAGTGATTTTGAGTGCCATACCGTCAGCTGCAGAAGTACCGCGCACAGCGTTGTACCCCAAGCCGGTGAGCACCAGGCCCTTGACAGAGCCCGAGAGGAAAGCAGATCGCACCGTCGACGGGAGTGAGACCCATACGGCACTAGATTTGCCCGGCGAGCCCGTCGCGGTGTCTCCAGAGCTAGACGGTGAACCGGCAGGGCGCGAGCCATGCGGTGAGCCCTTGACGGTGATGGACGGATACGACGCAAGTGACAGACCAGCACCGCGCAGTAGAACCTCAATTGAACCGATCGACGTTGCGCCGAGATTCTTCACCTGGTTGCCGTAACACGCGAGCCCGATGAAGGGACCTTCAGACGACCACGGTGGGCTGGCCCCCTGATACAGCGTCGAACGACCACCGTAGCGAGTAGTGTTCCACCGATCCCACGCGCCGCGATCGTCACGGTAGGTTCCGGTCGACGACGGCAGAATTGTGGTGCTCACCGTCTCGAACTCAGCAGGCGGCGACGGCGGTGGGACGGGGGCGGGGTCGTCCAGGGCCGGGGCAGGTGGCGGCGGCGGGACGTTGCAAGGCCCAAGGATCAGGGTCGGCTGCCCACCAAACTGTGGTTCGCGCAGAACATACACCTCGTTGCCGACCGCGAAGGTCGTCAACGGAATGTACGGCAGAACAAAACTGCCACCCACCACCGTGACGGTAGCTCGATTGTTACCGGCATCGACCGCGGTGATCTTACCCACCACACTCATGGGCGCCGACCGCGTCGGCCCCAAACACATCACCGAACGGCCACCATCAAACGGGTTACGCATCACATAGACCGTCTGACCCACCGTGTACACACCATCAATGAACGACATGCGCGTGCCCGACGAGCCGTTGACGGCCACCACGACACGGTTCTGAGCGGTATCGATCGACACCAGGACTCCCACGGCGAGAAATGCCGGGTCGTCGCCGGGCATCAAGCCGCGCGGATCCAGCACCCCTGCACGAGCAAACTCGATCGGGTCGGTCACAGTATCCCCACATCCAAAATGGACGAACCGTCACGCGTAGTCAGCGGGTGCTGTGCCGCGATGACGTAACCCACCTCCCACTGGCTTTCGAATAGGAGTTCCACAGCATCGCCGATCTGCGCGCGCGGATCCGGTGCGATCTCAACGCGCAACACCCGTGCAGGGCGCAGCGACTCATCAAGGATCTTCTGCCCCGCCGCGAGCGCCTGAGCGCGGGTGGTGACAAACGGTGAGGACCAGATGCGTGACTTGGTCCGGTACCCCTGTGGGTCCACAGCGAAAGGGCCAGTGGTCTTGTCAACGATCGCGAGGACGGGGTTTTGCCCGATGCCGTCGGTGTCGGTGGCACGAACGATGACACGGTTGTAAATGCCGTCGCGAGAGCCTTGGGACGGGACCGTAATAATAGTGCCCCGATCGCCGTCGCGGTAAGACAGCACGGGGTCAGGGACGGGGGCCAGTGGCGGCTCGAGGCGCAGTTGGCCGTATCCGTCCGCGAAGATGCGCGCCGGGATCCCGTCCGCGAGATCCTGCTTGGCTTTGAGCCGGTCGTCCGTGAACTCGAGAGTTCGGGGCACAGCCCGGTCAGTGATCGCTTCGGAAACCTCGAGCCCCATTCCAGCCGGCAGAAGCCTGCGCAGCTCCGAGATGAACGTGCCACCATCACGGGGAGCAAGAGGCGCTGGGATCTGATCGTCTGCTATCAAACCGAACATGCCCTGAGTCGACAACGCAATCTCACCGGGCGTGCCTTCGGTCCAGTCTTGAATCTGGAAGCGACCCAAGCGCGTGAGGTACTCCTCGCCCGTCACCACCGAGGTCACGACGATCGAGACCACCAGCTCTTGACCATGTGCCGCGAGAGGGTGATCCGGGTTAGTACCCGGCTTCCAGTCGAAGCCCTGATTCCAGCGAGGCACCGTGATTTCGACGCTGTCGGGCACCGGCTGCGACTCATCCTCGCTACATGTTCCGCCCGTGATCGGCACGTCGTCTGCCAGTAGTTCGCCACCACGCCACGACGACACCCTGGGGTGCCACTGCAACACACCCTCGTACAGCGCGGAAGGCGCACCATCACGCACGGGCTACACACCCCAGTCGTGCTTGTCGAAATCATCCCAATCGAACCCCGACCATGCCGCATCGAAGTCATCCCAATCAGACAACACATAAGCTGCATCGAAGTCGTCCCAGTCGAACGCCGCGAGCGCGGTGCCGGGCTCTGGGTCGCCGATGACTTGGGCGTCCAGGGTGAAGAGGCGCAGTGTGCCCACAGCGCCGATGAGGCGACTCTTGTCGCTGTACACGATGAGGAGTTCCACAGGTGGAATGTCACGAAGGCCTACCGTGTTGCGGCGAACCAACGGGTGCCCTGTGGCGAGCAGCGCCTTCATGGCGTCCGAGTGGGTGCCGTCTGCCTCGACACCTAACTCCATCTGCGGAGTGAGTGGCACGTCGATTCGGAACACTGGATCTGAGCGGCGTGAGATCGTGAACTTCGAGGCCCGGTGTTCGGACTCCCGAGGGTCGGTGGGGTCGGTGACCTCGACGACGGCGAGAGTCTTGCCGTCGAGCGACTGCACGACGGTCGTCGCGGTGAACACCAACTCGATGGGGGCCGCCTGATACACGACGCCGTCAACGGTCACGGTGTACACCAGTGGACCGTTGAAGGGTGCCCGATTATCGGTGAGGACTAACTGGTTGCCGTCCGAGACGTTAATACCGCCCGGGACAGGCCACCGGTAGTTTCCATAGGACCCTTGTACCGTGTATTCCTGACCGGTCGCGAGGCCCGTCACGACAATCTGGATAGGTGCTGGTGCGCCCCCTGCGGCGCTCAGAAGCGACGTGGTGATGATGATAGCCACGGCTACTTCCTCCCCCGAGCTACGACGCGCTGAGCACGACGCTCACCCTTGAGAGCACGGTCCGCTTCGGTGCGCATCGAACCGAGTAGAACGCTATCGGTGTCGCGCACCTCGAGCGTCATGCCATCAAGGGAAATGTGAATGTCAGATGACCCCGTACTAGTCGGTGCACCCACCGTTGCGTCTCCCAGATAGTCAGACATCAGCCCGCCAAGTTTCGAGATCGGGGCAATGACCTCGTCTTCGGGACCTTCGCCCACCACCGCGAGTGTCGCTGCGGTCGCGATGCCACCCTTGGCAAGCAGTGGGATCTTGGGAATACCGAAGCTCTTGCCACCCACGCCGGGCACCCAGTTGGGGACACTGAAGTTCACCTTGCCCACCGAGCTGTTCCAGAAACGGGCGACAGAGTTAAAGGCCGTCTTGAAGGGGCGGGTGATCTTGCCACCGACCGACGAGAAGAACCCCCCGATCTTCCCGGGGATGCCACGGAACCAATCGAGCACACTGTCGACGTAACCCTTGGTCGTCGACTTTATCGTCGAGAACTTGTTGCCAATCTTGACGCCGATCCCACCAAAGAAGCCCACCACCTTGCCGGGGATGCCACGCAGGTAGCCCGTGATCGCATTCCAGTTGGATGTGATCATGCCGATCGGAGTCCACTTCCACACCGTTTTCAGGAAGTCCCACGCACCCTTAAAGAAACCCGTGACCTTACCCAACAGGCCCTCGAAGAACGGTTGCACTGCCGACCACACCGCCTTGATCTTGTTCCACGCGCCGATGAAGAAATTGCGGAACCCCTCCACGTTGTTCCACAACCACAGGAAGCCCGCCACGAGGAGCGCAATACCGACCACGATCATGCCAATCGGGCTCGCCGCCATCGCCGCACTGAGCAATTTCTGAGCCCCAGCAGCACCTTTAGTAATCAACGACCACGTCTTCGTCGCGACACCCGAGCCCTTGAGCCCAATCGCCATCGCACCCAACGAACCACCAGCAGCCAGCAAGTCACCACCGAACGCCTGCACACCCGCGGCAGCCGAACCGAGGGGACCGGGCAACGTCGCCAAGTCCTGAAACATACCGTCGAAGCCGCGGCGCATCGACTCAGCCTTCGCCTCCCCGGTGTCATACATGACGGCGCCCATGTCCTCGGTGGCACCCGTCACATCCTCGATCGACTGCTTCGCGGGATCCATGGCGAGCACCATGCCCTTGCCCGCGTCCTCCCACATCGAGCCGAACAGGGCCACACCGGCCTTATCTTGCTCAATCGGGTCCTTTATGCTGCTCAGCCCGGCAAGGATCTCCGAGAACGCAGCGTTCGCCGTGGGGCCACCGGCCGCGATCTTCGCCGCCATGTCGTCCGCATCCATACCAAGTTCCTGGAACGCTTCCTTCGTGCTGTACGAGCCATCGATCGCCCGCGTCGCGAATTCATTGAGGGCATCCCCGGCCTTGTCGACCGAGAACGCGCCCGCATCGAGCGCGGACCCAAACATCGCGATCGCCTGCGGACCATCAATACCGAGCGCGCTCAACGGCTCCGAGTACTCCCACAACGTGTCGAGAAACTCATCAGTCTTATCGAGCCCACCCTGCATACCGGCAGTAATAATGTCGAACGCCTCGTCCGAGTCCTTTGCGAGACCGTTCTTCATCAAAGCGCCCGCCGCACGTGTCACCTCTGACACGTCCTTGTCATACACATCCGCGATCGCGAGCGCGTCAGTGACCATCTTCTGTGACTCGGTCTCTGACACTTTGTTGAGGTCGACCATGTCTTCGCCGACCTCGGACATAGCACGCGAGACTTCCTCGAGGGACTCACCCATGCCGTCACGGAACGCAGCCTTGGCCGCGTCGTTGGCGCGCTGCGCGGAGGCGGGTATCAGGTCAAGCTGCGCGGCGACCTTCGCACCTGCCGACTCGCTTACGAGCGCGTCACTAAAGCCCTGCACCAGTTTGGTGCCGGCATACGCTGCGGCAATCGTCGCGGACACACCAAGGGCGTGCTCTTCGAACTTATTGAACTCCTTTTTGGCTTGCGACGAGTCAGCGAGGATGTCGAAGATCATGCCTTTAGCCATCAACGTCTCCCTCTGCTTGGTCGCCGCGATGTGCGGCTGCGTCGTCTTTGTTCAGCACGCCAGTCGTCAATCGACTTGGCGATCGCCCACCACTCGAAGAGTCGAAGGTTCCAAATGTTCTCGTGGTTGATCGACGGATACTTGTGCATCACGTCGAGCAGACGCTCGTAAACGGAGTCCCTGATCCAGGGCTCGCTTGCTACAGCGGGGCGAGTGTTTCGGCTTTGGGCTCGTCGGCGGCCGGATCGGAATCCGCCGGGGCCTTCGGAGGGTCCGTGACTTCCTCGTCCTCCGCCTTCGGGTCGCCAGGCTCTTCTTGGAAATCAACTTGCTCTTGCGTCAGATTCAAAACGTCGGACCATGCAGGCTGCTTGCCGGTCTCCCACAGGGTCGCCCAAACGATGACTGCGGTGCGGACCGTCACCATCTCCATGCGCTCTTGAATTTCCTTGTCATCCCACCCGGTCTGGTACTGCAACTCCATTTGAGTGCCCAAACGCAGCCGGTTGGGTAACACCGCCCGGTAATTGCCTACCAACTCTTCGTGGTCAATGATTGTGATCCGTGCCATCAGGCCCCTCCTTGATTCATGGTGTCGATTGCGTCGTCAAGCGCGGCAAGAATGTCTTGCTCAATCTGGTTACGATGCGCGCCGATCACGTCACCGAAATACGGCCGTCCCGCCTGATCCGCATAGGCGTTCTTATTTCCGAAAACAGGGTGGCGAAAACGCTTCATGTTGTACGAGCGGGCGAAGCCTGTTCCCGCCCCGCGAATGCGGATCCCCGACCGGGTCTTACCCGTCATGATCGAGACACGCAGCCCCGCCTTGATCTCCTCGCGTGCACCCCGACCTTTACCGGAGCGCTTACCCGAGGTGCGCACTTCGGTGATGTAGGTCCGCTTAGTGAACTTCGCCCCACCACGTGCGCCCGAGGACTTCGAGGCCCTGACCCTGGTCTCCTTCTTGACGCCGATGATCTTGCCGCGGGGCTCCTTGTCGAGCTCCACCTTCATCGCACCGATGAGTTCCTTACCGGTGTCACGGATACGGCGGCGGGTGATGCGATGCAGCGTCGCGTCGAACTCCTTAACACGTTCAAGTTCTGCCTTGAGGTTCGGGGAACGAACCTCAATCTCGCCGCCGCTGCCCGGCATAGCTACAACGTCGCGTCGGTCGAGCGGTAGACAATGTAGATCGGCTCGTCCGTCTCGTTGTCCAGCGCAGTGAAGTCCGACTGCACGCTGATGACGTCACCGCCGTTGGACGAGGGAACACCACCCTCGAGCTTGAGTGCGGGGATAACGATCTGCAACGTCGGTGCCGACAAGGCCCCGATCGTGGACGGGTGCGTGAAGTTGAGAACCATGCCGAGTGTGGTCTGATCAAGGTAAGCATCGACAGTGACAGTGCTGTCGAGTTCGGCAGTGATCTGACCACCCACCTCTGCCATCGACACCACGTTCGCGCGGGTGCGCTTTCCAGCACCACCCAGATTCCACCCCTCACCATCAAGGCCATTCGCGACCTTCACATTGCCCTCACGAATGTTCGCGACCGCGGCACCCGACGTCGTTGCCAGCTCCGTGGCGGTGGGGACGGTGATGGCGTCGGTGCCAAGAAAAATCTCACCATCGACGAACGAGAACAGTTCAAGGTCGGCCGGGTAGGACGGGGCGGCGTAGGCGACGTCGCGGACGATGTCGCGCGCCATCATCTCGAGTGCGATCTTGAGGAAGTCGCTGTTGCCGAAGCTGACCTCGACGGACTCGAACTGGGAACCGGGGAACGTGTACGTTTCGACGCCGGATCCGTCGAGCAGTGGGATTCCCTTTTGGATGGTGTACGAGCCGAGAGCGCCCTTGGTGAGGGTGAGCACGTGCTGATACACGCCGGTGTCGACGAGCGCGGTGGAGGTTGCCGCACCGAGCGCGGCCTCGAGGAGTGAGCCGAGGCCCTTCGTGGGGGCTTCCATGTTGATGGATCCGCCGGCGTCAACCTTGTTAAGGCGTCGACGGTCGAGACGTGCGACACGGGAGCCGGGCCGCATGCCCTCACCCTGACCGAAGTCAAGCTTCGCCTCAATAGTCTCGCCTGTGAACTCGATGAACTTGTCGGGGGTGATGGCCGTGCCGTAGGCCGACTCCTTCTTGAAGCCGATCGAGCAGTCAAGTTGCGTGGTCATGGGTTACTCCTTGTCCTGGGAGCCGGCGGGTGCCGACCCATCGGCATTAGCGGGGGATGTGGTGGGGGGCTTGGGGGCCGCGAGCGCGATGGGACGGCCTGCGCGGGCCTTGCGTTTAGCTGCGGTGGCGATCTTCTCGGCCGGCTTGCTTACGGCCTTCCACGCGGACTGTGCGAGGAGGGCGTGGGCTTGGGTGGCGGTGACCGTCACTGTCTCGCCAGCGGCGACGACACGGTGCAAGAGGGGCACGTCGAGCGACCCCTGTGGTGAGACGTTGGTGATGGTGATCTCGTCGGTCATGGTGTTATCCCCTGATTCGTTGCTTGGCGGTAAAGGTCGCTTCGATCTCCCAGACGCGACCGGTGCCGGATTGTGTTTGCGCGTCGGCAGCATCAGAGTCGAGGTTGGTGAGGAAGCAGTGACGAACGACGCCGCCGAGTGTCGTGTCGCCGGCAGGTGCGGCCTGGCGTACCTGCTCAGCAAGTTCGTTCACGATGTCGGCAGCTGCGCGAAACGCCAACTGGTCAGCCTCGTTGCCGCCAGAGCGGAAGCTCGACACGATGACCGTCAACTCCAGAGTGACCTCGCGGCCACGATTAGAGGCAGACATGTTCGCGATCTCCTCAGTGGTGCGGACACCGCCGATGAGGATGACGTCGTCGGCGTACTCAATACCCAAGCCCGTCCACGCGACAACAACGCCTGTGTTGGCTGCGTACTTGGTCGTCGCCATCGCGTAGAAGGCATCACGGTAGTCCGCCGCGATCGATGCAGCTGAGCCGGTCATGCTGTACCAGCCGGGCGTGGGAGGTGTTGCAGCAGTTCGTGGGCGCGATCGGGAATCGCGAAGCCCGTCGGAGTGAACATCGTCCCCTCCTGAGCGACGATTGGACGACCGTTCTGCTGCGTGAGCTGCCACATGTGCGCAATGATTTCGAGGCACGCCTGGCGGGCGGCAGGTGGTATCTGGTCAGCGCCGACGGTGTAGTTCACGACGATCTTGTTGCCGTCGAAAGCATCGGACCAGACAATGCCCGCGTCCTCGTCGACGGTGTAGTCGGATTCCGTGAGTGCGGTGCCGTCGACCGTGACCGCAGTGACGGTGATGTCATACGCCGGCAGGATGATTGCGCGGACGGGATACTGGATGACTTCAGTCCACCTGCGCTCGTCGGCGATCAGGGGCCCAGTGATTGACTCGACAACTGACGAGGCTGATGCGACATACAGCATCAGGGCGTCATGGGCACTAGTAAGTGCGTTGATCTTGAGACGCTTCATGGCGTCGGCCCGCGACACCAGGTAGTGGGGGTCGGTGGGCCACACGTCAAGGACGTCCGAGAACGTCTCCGTGGGCGTGGCCCACAGCAACGTGTGGCGGCCTGGCTTTGAAGGAGTGAAGGCCGTGGTGTGAGTCAATACCTTATTGGTCACCGTCGGGTTCGCGGTGGTGCCGTCCGGCTGGGTGACCGTGAGCGTCGCGCTCTCGCCTGGGACCGCCGATAGCCACTCCAGTGACTGCGGTGTGTCTACAAAGTGCACGACGCTCACGGCGAACTACTTCCCGAGCTTCTTGAGTTGGGCGTCGACCTGCTTGACGCGGTCGTCGAGGCCACGCTGCACGTAGCCGTCACGCTCAACCTTGAGAGCCGCACGAATCGCGTCGTCCGGACTGTTGCCCGTTGCCGCGGCCTTACGGTCAGCAGCAGCCCGCTTCGTGGACTCGGTCTGTGGCGCCTTTACCTCCGCAGGCGTGGTGTCAGTCTTCGTCTCCGCCGGTGCGGACGTCGGGTCCGGTGCCGACGTCGCGGACTTGGTGTCGTCCGGCTTGGCGGCGGCCTTCGTGTCCGCCGGCTTAGCCGGCGTGGACTTGGTGGGTTCAGCCATGATCATTCCTCACTGTTGAACTGATGGTGGTGGGGTGACCCCGCGCGGTCTGCGCGGGGTCACCCGGTGCCGACTAGAAGGTCGGTGCGACGAGGCCGGTGCCGCCGATGACCTGCACACCACCGCTGTAGCGGGTGAAGCAGGTGGCCGCGTAGCCGTAGACCACGAAGTCAACGGTCAACTTCTTGGACTGCGTCTGCTCGGCGCGGATCATCATCGGCGCCGAAGGGTCGAGCCACAGGTGCGCCTCGTTCTTGGCGTACACCGCGACAAGGTCCTCGTTGGTGCCAGTACCCAAGTTGGCCGGGATGTTGCCGTCGGTAACAACCGGGTCGTCCGACGGCAGGTAGCCGCGAACACCCTTGAGTGAGCCAGTCGCGATGCCCTGACCCAGTGCGCCGGCGTTGCGACCCGAGATGAACGGGTGGGTGTCGATGAACTGGTTCTGCAGCCAGCGCCACCGGTTGCGACGCATCAGGACGCGAATGTTGTCGTCGACGGCCTGGTCAAGGAGTGCGTCCTCCACACCGGAGATCGCACCAAGGATCTTGGCGTAAAGCTCCACTGCGGTGGGCGAGGCGTCGGTGTAGGTCACCGCCGTACCGGCTGCGAGCAGACCGGTCGTTGTCCGGTTGATCGCCTTGCGGTCCAGGTCCGTGTAGTACTCGCGGACCAGGTCCTCAAGCATCGTGTCGACTGCCTCGGGCGCACGGTCGAGCACCTGGCGGGGTGCCGACTGGGAACCCGCGACGGTGTAGATCGGGACGCTGATGAGAGCGTCATCGAAGTCTGTCTCGTCAACGGCCGCGCCTTGCGCCGACTGCTCGTCGACGGACGTGCCCGTCGAGGTCTTCGGGATGTACGCGACCATTCCCGACTCGGGCAAGTCGTGCACCGTCATGTTGTCGGAGTTGGCGAGTTGCGCACCCTCCTTCGCCTCGGGAGCGAAGAGATCCGTCAGGTACTCCGGGACAGCGAACCCGGACACATTGGCGGTGCCTGCGATGCGCTGGGATACCGGGTTGCCGGCAGCGCTACGGGCGTCGAGTACCTGCTTCGTCGATCGTTCGAGTCGCGAGCGAGCCTCGGTGTTGCCGAGGAACGACTGCGTCAGGTCGCGCATGAACTCCTTGCCCTTGGGATCCTTGTCGGCGCGGTACACCGATTCGTCCTTGGTGACCTCCGCGGGTGCGCGAGTCTTTTCGGGCTCGTCGGGCAGCTCGGCATTGGCCCGCATTTCGGCGGCACGAGCCTCAGCCTCGGCGTCCTTGGCAATCTCAGCGTCGAGGTCCGCGGCGCGGGCCTCCATGCTTTCGATCTCGTCATCGATGCCGCGCTTGGTGGATATTTCCGCGTCGACCTTGTCGGCGTCGGGGCTGTCCTGACCGCGCAGCTCCTTGAGCGTGGAGACCGATGCGGAACGTTCCTTGTACTTCGCGGCGATGTCGCTACGCAGCTTCGCCAGAATTTTCTTGGGGTCCATGATGGGGTCCTTTCGGATGTGGTGGTGGGGGTGTGATTCCCTGCCAGACAGCCAGGACGCCAGGCGAATGCGCGGCGGCGCGGTCGTGCGGTCTTACTGGGTGCGTCGCGCTAGGCGCGGCGCGGTGCGATGTCGTCCTCGGAGATGAGGTCGACACCACGCTTATGGGTGGACGCGAGCGTGGGCTCGCGGTCCTCGTCGGTTTGGTCGGAGGCGAGACCGGATCCGGCGGTGAAGGGGTTGGCGCCGTAGCCGACGATCGCGACGTCGCCGCGGTGGATGTCCACTTCGTCGATGTAGAACTGTGACCAGTCCGGGGACCAGGTCCCCTTGACAATGCGGAACGCGAATGACATTTCATCGATCAGACCGGCACGTAATTTGGGGACGATGTACGCGACGTCGGGGTCTGCAAGGTCGAGGTCTGCGGTAACACGCAGACCCTGGTCGTCCTCCGCGAGATTGAGGTCATTCAGGATGGTGCGAGCGAGGCGACGAATCTGATCGTGGCCGATGACCAGCGGCACGTCGAGGTCGACGCGGGCCAGCGTTTGCAGAAACGCACCGGTGCGCACGATCTCGTCATAGGGGCCGAACATGTCCCACATCGGGTACGCGTGCTCGGTGATTGAGGCGTATCCCTCAAAGCGCACCTTGCCCTCAGTGGCTCCGTCAACGATGCGCAGATTGGTGATCTTCACGGCGACGCGGGCGGCAGAGTCGTTGGCCTCGGCTTGACGGCGGTGGGAGGGGCGGTCCGCGAGCGCCCGCACCTGCGCGGCGCGTGCCGTTGCCGCTGCGCGGCGCTTCTCTTCGGTGATCATGATTCTCCTTCGGAAGTGGATATCGCGCTCTCGGGCTCGGCCACGGGTGGCATGTTCTCGAGTTCGCGTGCCTCGTTGACCGTCTTGACTCCGCCCGCAACCTCTTTAATGAGCAGCTCGCGACGTTCCTTGGGGTCCATGCGGAGCAGTGCTTCGGTGTTGAGCTTGACGAAAGCACCGGCACCGACGACGCGTTTGAGGGCATCCTCGCGGCGTTTGATCGCAGGGCCAAGGTTCATGATCAGGAACTGGAGGTTGCGTTGGGTGAGGTTGGCGTAGGTCACGGACTGTCCGGACACGGCGGCGTCGATCAGGTCTGCTGGCACTGAGAAGAACCGGGCGATCTCCACCGTGCCGTGGTCCATCAGTTCAAGGAACGCGGCGTCCTTAGCGCGTGCCGCGGCGATCGTGATCTCCCAATCCTTGCCCACTACGGCGGGTTCGCCGTTGCGCATCGACGCTGAGATGCGGCGTTTGATCCTGCTTGCCTGTTCGGCGTCGAGGACCTGTGCCTGATTCTTGAGGATCGTCGAGGGTGTCGCGCCGCGGTCGAACCACTCGAGTGCGAACTCGGTGGCCGACAGGTTGCCCGACAGGGCCAGCGCTGCGTGAGCCACCGGCGACAAACCCACCGGCGAACCGGACGACACGTACTGTCGCTCGTGCCAAATCTTCGACGGCTCATAGGGCTTACCCATGACCGTGTAGCCCGTGACGCGCGAACCCTTGCCTTTGACGGTCACCTCGCCGGCGTCGACCAGGTGGATCTCGCGAGGCAGGCCCGCACCGTCAACCTTCGTGATGATGCCGAACGTGTTGCCGTAGGAGTCAAGGTCACTTTGGGTGGCGTACAACCAGTCCGCGATCGTCATCGGCTGGCCGTCTGTCCACTCGTCGGGCGACTCGAGTACCGCGGGCTTCTTGACCTCGATGGCCATTGAGATGCCCGGGTAGCGCTTGAGGACGTCAACGGGGAGTGACGAGATCATGTCCGCGCGCAGACGAATTGCTGCCCATACTGCGGACACGCGCATCGCCTTGGCACTCGACACCCGATGTCCCCCACCGCCGCTCCCACGCCGGCGCACACCGACGTCGGTTAGTGACACGGAACGGGACTGCGAGGGCCAGAGGAAACTCATGCGTCAACCTTTGGGGTAGGGGTGTCGAGACGCCACGAGACGTAGAGGGCGCCCACACCACCGACCATCCAGCCCGCCCAGTCGGCCAACTGTGCGGCGCCCACGGTCACGGCGGCCAGGCCAGCAACACCTAACGGTGTCGAGGCGTAGCGAAGAACATTGCGCATGAGGGCTCCTAGTAGACGGACAGCGTCGCGTCGTAGTCAGGTTCGGCGTTGGTCAGGTAAGCGTGGCGAGCAAGCGTCACGGCGTAAACGGGTGTGATGTCAGCCATCGTGGACCCGTGCCACCACACCCACGCGTTGCCGTAAGCGCGTTTCGCGGCCGACGCAAGAGACTCGTTGAGAGTGTCGTCGTTGGTATGCACCAACCTGCGGTTCACTGCATCGTTCAGCAGTTCGCCGCACGCGCTGGCGATGTCCTTCTTCGGCAAGACGATGACTTCGAAGCCCGCGTCCTCCAGGTCCTGCTTGAGCGACATCGCCGCACCATCGCCCGCGAGCGCCACACGGTTGCCACCGAACCTCGTGGTGAGATCACGCATGCGATCAATCACCCAACCGTTACCGAGCTCGTGGTCGACGAGCGCGATCGCGACCCTAGCGTCGGGGTCTGTCGGGGCGCCGGCCACTGCGATCGATGTCCACTCGTGGTCCGGTGACATATCGACGCACCACATTGGTGGGTGGTCGTAGTTGATCGTGGCCTCGTCGTTGTCCGGGGCGGCAGTGTCGCGCCAGGCGTCGACGGGGATGATCGGGTCAGGGCGTTTGTTGCCCGTCCAGATGCCACGGTAGGCGCGGTCATATTCGTCGAGGTTTGTCGCGAAGGCCTGTAGTTCGGCGTCGATGGTGTGCTCGTGGATCGTGATCCCGTAGGCCGGCATATACAGCGGCCACCTGGCGCGGTCATCACGGTCGGCGTCGGGGTCATCAGACCATTCGAAGAACGCTATGCGTGCTCGCGGGTCTGCGGCCTCGACGATCGCGCGGCCATCTTGGACCAGGTTCCACCAGTATTTCGAGTAGCCAAGCTTGCCGGCTGCGGACTGGTGCCAGATCTGTGCGCCATCGACGGTGATGAGAGTGGGCCGAATGTTCTGGGCGACAGTGCCGTCACGGTGTGCGAAAGCCTCGTCACAGTGCCACTCGTCGTTCGTGCCACCATGGCCGGACTTCTCGTTGACGGCGTCGATGAAGATCTTCGCGTTGGTGGTGAACTGCACCTTCTCGTCGCCGGTGCGCCCGTACCAACCGGGCTTCTTCGGGTTGCGAGTGGGCTTAAGGATGGGGCGCCAGCGTTCGAGGATCCGCTCGTAGTAGTTCTCCTCGAGGCGGGTGAGCGCCTTCTGACGGTCCTGCGCCGTGTAGATGATCTTCCCGTTGCGGGTCGTCGCCGCACGATGTACACCCTTAGCCACGAAGATGGTGGTCTTTCCAGACTGGCGTGGCTCAAGCGTGCGAACGTCGCGGTACCAGAACTGCCCCGTGGTGGAGTCGATCTCGCAGCCGACGTCGAGCACCAGGCGCTGCCATGGCATCAAGTCCCAGCCCAACTTGCGGGCTACGAGGGCGACCTTAGGGCCGAGCGTCTCCCTCTGTGGGTTGCGTTCGGTGCCCCACCGCGGCGCCGGAAGGTCCGGGAACGTCACTCAGGTACACCGAGCCCGCTCATCTCATCGTCAAACGCACCGTCATGTTGCGCACCATTGCCTGGATTCAACACCGCGAGGCCCGCATAGAGGCGGATCTGCATCGGGTTGACCAGGTCGAGACGGTCCAAAACGTCGGCATTGTCGAGGATCAGGGCCGACTTGGTAAGCATCGCCTGCACTGTGCGCTGGAACGGATACGCGCCGTCAGCCTTTGGTAACTCTTCCGCGAGCGCGGTGGTCACAAGACCGGGCGGCAGCTGGTCGATGCGAACGATCTGTGGCGGATCGGATGGCACAAGGGGCGGCACTTCTGCATACCGCTCGGGGTGCGCATCGACGTCGCGCTTCTTACGCCAGTCACGCATGCGCTTCGAGTTCGCGGCACGGCACGGTGTGCACTTGCACCCACGCCGGTAGCCCGGCATGCCCGCCTCGACACCGAGGATCTCGTGGCGCGGACGGATGACGATGCGGGGCGATTCAGCGGCAGTCATCATTCCTCCTCACGATTACCAATGTGACCGATTACCTGGGGGTTCGTGTGCGCGAAAAAAACGTTCAGTTGGGCGGTCGGTAGGGATCGGCGTTCCTAAAAATCGGCACGTTTTCTGGCTGTGGGACTGCCGTAGAGGCCGATGCGTGGCCTGCCGAAGTCCCGAATGCGTCGTGGCTGCTCCTCTAGGGACTTGAATCTGTTGCGCTTCGAGTTGCAGCTGCGGTGGGCGGGGCGCAGGTTCGATAGGGCGTTGGATCCGCCCTCTGAGACCGGCACGATATGGTCGGCTGTTGCCGCCATGGGAAGCAGCCACCAACGGCGGATGTCGAGGTCACCCTCGAAGATCATCGGGCCACGCCTGCCGCCACATAGCGCGCACTCAGGGTGGGAGGCTAGGACGATGTCACGGTTGCGAAGGTACTCCGCGGCATCTCGGGTGCGTTGACTATGCGTGCGGGTCATTGTTACCCCCGGGCGTGCAGGTGGTGGGTCCTGGTCGCTGGACACCCCACCTGCAGTGGTTGGAGTGCGAGGGCACTCCCGGCGCGGACGTCTCCCGTCACGCGCGACCAGCCACACACATCCGTCACCCTGCACGAGTCCGGACATGCGAAAGGCCCGAACACCAGGTGGTCGGGCCTCAAGCGGGGAAGTGTCTAGAGACACCTCACCCAGCAGTCCTGATCATACGCTTGAACCACTGCCACTGTCTAACGGCTCGGGCTACGGCGTGTCGACCACCGTCGGAGTGGTCTGGCCTAGAGCCGTGTGCCAGGCCACGTGCAGTGCGAGATCGGTAAGCCATATCCTCTGTCCACACACAAGACACAGGTTGGCTCGCATCGAGATCCGCTCAGTGCGCGCGTCCTCAGGGAACGGGCCGTCCTCCGTCGCCAGCTCGATCAGACCAGACTCGTCAGTTGTCGCCATCGTCTTCACTCTCCTCAATCTCTCGACGCCGCTCGATCTCAGCGATCAGCAGCCCAATGTTCTCCTCATCCCACGCCTCACCACAGTCCTTGCACCACGCGATGCCCGTCACACTCGTCGTGTCCAGACGCACCCGAATGGTGTCAACGTGGTCACACAGCGGGCAATGGATGTGCGGGATCTGAGGTCGCTCTTCAAGGCCGGCAACGATCTTCGCCGCCACCCACCACGAACGCACGAGCCGCTCAGCATCGACCACATCCTTGTCGGTCAGCGTTGGCATACGCTCCGACATCAGACGCAGGTTCTCCTCGAGTCCACCACGCTGCGCATTCACCCGGCCACGCAGATACGTCGCACACTCCACCTCGATACGGATCTCCACATCTATCGCGTCCAACGCTGCCGCCGGCCGAGACTCAAAGCCACCCGTCGAGTTCGACCCATGCTTGGTCCCCTCCGACGCAAGCCTGACCTGCTCGAGCAACGGAGGCATCTCCACGGCGTGCCAACCACGCGGCGAGTCCTCCCACCTGTCGATCGCAGCATCCCAACGCCACCACGGCTCAAGCGTCTCGAACGAGTTGACGAACTGGGCCAGCCGATGACGGATCTGGGACACCTTGCGCAAACGGTCGAACTCCTCGAGGTCAACAACCTCAGGGTTGAGCGGCAGTGCGGGCTTAGGCATCATGACCCTTCTCCAGCGGTGGTGGTGGGCTTGGACTTGCCACGGCGAGACCTACGACGGACAGGGCTGGGCTTGGTGCCCTGAGCGTCCAGACCAGACCCAGCAAGGCCCGTCTCGGCACTACCAAACCCGGAACTACCCGTCCCGTCCCTACCCTGCAGATCTAGATCCGACAGACCCCGGCCGGCTAGATCGCCGCCTGGCGGCCCATCCTCGCCGGTAGACACGCCCTTCGGCGCCTCTTGGGCTGGTGTGCCCGTCGCGTTCCCCGAGGCATTCTCGGGCCGCTGGCGGGCGGTTTCGGTCGCGTTCTCCGTCGAGGTCCGCTGGCCCTGGTGGGTCGCGTTCTCCTCGGCGGTCCGCAGACCGTTGATTCGCTCAGCAATGACAGCCTTGGTAGGCCAACTGCCGAGACGTTCCTTCACGTATTGCCGGGTATCGACGCCGTACTTCGGAGGAGACGGTGGCAGCAATAGTGGGCCGCGGGTAGCGGGCTCACGGTTGCACTCGAAGCAGCACACCACGAACTCGTGCAGCCTCGTCGGTTGCTGTGAGATGTTGGTGTGCTCCCACGTTGCGCCCCGCAAGCTCTTGCGGTCGCGCCAGTTCACTTCCTTCTTGCAGTAGCGGCAGTGGTCACCGTCACGGAGCCTCGCGTTGACCGTGAGCGCGTCGTTGCGGGAGTCCTTACCGCGGATCCGGTTGCGGTCAACCTCAACCTGCGCCTGCACGTGGAGATAGTTGGGGTCGTTGATCAACCGCCAGCCCGACTCCGCGACCTCGTAGACACCGCTCTGCACAAGGATCCCCATCAGGTACTGCGCTCGCGCCGGCGTACCAGCAAGCGACCGAGCCATCGCACGCGTGGCAAGGCGGTCCGTCTCCTTCCCCGTGACTTCACAAGCGAGCCGCACGGCGAAGCCGAACACCTCATCGACCGTGCGCTCGTCAGCGTCCTCGAGTTCGAGGGGTGCGATCGTTCGCGGGTCGTGCGCGGCGGTGTCGCCGAGTCTGAGCCAGGGCACAGTATTGGGGTCCTATCGTGATTGGTTGTCTGGGGCGCAGGCAGAGCAAAGGGGTTTCTCTCCTTCGCCGTGAATCCACGAGCACGGGGGGTCACAAGCGGCATCGTCGGTACATCCGCACATCACGCATTCCTTTGGGATGGCAGTACTCATGTGGTGGTGCCCGCACAGCGGCCAGATTGCTCCGCACCACGAGCAACATGGCCCTTGACCGTCCATCGTGAACACCGGCTGCGCGCTGGCCGCGCCGTATCGCTCCATGAGGTTGAGGATCCAATCAGCACGTGTCGACGCCGTAGTGTGCTCTTCAAAACCCCTCTCCACCATGAAGATGAACCTGTTTGTAGCGATTAGCTCTGGTGGCCGCGACATCACAGGGCGTGTCCCGCCGGGATAGAAGGCGATCTCGTTGAACTCGTCGATGTCCATTTAGTCTCCTTAGTCCGAGCAGCCGGCGCACTCGGCCGTATAGGGGTTGACTGGGCTGTCACAACTGGTGCACTTAAGGGGCGCCGGCGGATGGCATCGACGGCACGGGCACGCCACGCGCTGGTCGTTCTCGTCGAACGCGAAGCCAGCACACAGGTGGTGCTTGCCGTTGCGGCAGTCTGGGCACATGCGGGTCACGGCTTCTCCTCAAGGTCGATCTCGATAGCTGCACGGCGACGTCGCTGCTCCTCGAGGAGGGAGTTCACCATCTTGCGGCCGATCCGCTCGGCTCGGGCCTGGCTCCCCCACACGCGCTTGCTGTGGCCGCGCAGGCCGACGGTCGCGCGCACTATCCAGCCAGCGCGACAGGGCTCGAGACGGAGACGACCAGCAGCAGGCGGCACCATCGGCGGCTTGACACGGCCGCCCGCACCCGCACTACTTCCGGAAGGTTGACGTGGTGGTGAGGCCGAGTTGAGCGTCTTGCCCGCATGGGCGAGTCTGGGCTGAGTCATAGTTGGCCTACGTCTGTCGTGTGGTCGTCCTCGTTAGCCGCGGGCTCGGGGGTTGGGTGCTCAATGATGGAGAACATGTAGTAGTCCCCCTGCCAGTCGTACCGCACGGGAGCCGTGACCTCGCCCATGAGCCATTCGTCGGTGTTGCGAGCCCAGTCGGCCATGCCACACCGGGCGACGAACTTGCCATAATGGCGTTCCTTGTCCAGCTCGGAGTAGTCGCCAGCGTCGTGCCAGGGCCGTCCATTCTCAACGCCATCTTCAAACCAGGACTCGCACTCACATTCGTACTCGGCGTGACACAAGGCCCGTTCCGGCGCATTGCATCTGAGAGTGGTGACCGCATAGCCGTCGGTGAAGTCGATGACTACTTCGTGTTCGTAGACATTCACCGGCTCCTGCATCGCGGCGATGGGGGCGGTCAGCGTCACAGGGCCCGGACCGGTGCATGTCACGAGTTCGGGGTGGGCGCTCATGGCGTCGCCACGTGGCAACTCAAACGGAGTGAGCCCACAACATGATGCGGTGATATTCCCGGATAGTGGGCAGGCGTGGACGGTCGCGCTCATGATCGGTCCTTTCGGTCGTCGCGCATGGGGATGGTGAGCACGGGGACCTCAACTGTGTCCGTGGCGTCGATGTGGGCGAACGTGATGAGTTTGGCCGCGAGCGCGAGGTCGATGGTGAGTTCTGAGAGTGTGGACTTCTTGAGTACTCGTACTTGCCACGGGTGGAGCGCGCGAGCGAGTGAGGTATCGAGTGCGATGCAGGGGAGGCCGAGTGCGTTGGCGAGGTATATCTCGATGCCTGCGCCTTTTGAGTTCTCCCACCCGGGCATGTACACCAACACGTCGGCGTTCTTCAGTAGCTCGATGAGGTCGTGGCGCATGTACTCGAGCCATGTGTCGAACGGTGGGGCCTCGGCGGGGTTGAGGACTTCGAAGCCGCGGTCGCGCAGTTGCTGTGCGGCTGCGTTGAAGGCGGGGTAGTTGTTGTCGGGTAGGCCGGTCATGGGTCCGGACAGGTAGATGGTGGTCATGACTGTGACCCGATCTGCAGGAGTTGTGTGGGTTGGCCGGTCTCATATGCGGTGGCGATGCTCGGTGCGATCTGTTCGTACACGGTGCCGCCGGTGGGCATGAGGATGTGAGGCAGGAACTCTTGCTCGAAGGTGACGATGCCCGATGCCACGGCCTCTAGCTTCGCCTTCACGACTAGAGCCAGGGCGCGCCAGCGTTGACGTACTGCTTGCTCATAGGCGGCTTCGATCTGGGTGTCGGATCGGCGTTGGTGTTTGGTGGGCGTGTGGGTGAACTGGCGGCTGTCACGGTCCGGAAGTGGCACCGTGAAACGGATAGTGCGACCTTCAGCACTGAACTGGATGACGGCGACGTCGCGGCGAGTGGCATAGGCAAACTCGTCTGCGCCGTAGCGAGTCAGGATCTTTTCAATCTCCGCACGTGAGCGATCCGACGCGACGGTCGTGTTCTCCGCGTAGGCGTTCATCGCGTTTTCGCCCCTGCCATATAGGCCGCATGGGCCTGCGAGAAAGAATGATCGAATGCGGAGAGCCCCTCGAGCATCGCCTTCTCTGCCTCTGCGGGGGTCTCTACCCATTCGAAGTAGGCGAGCCTGTCTACCGGCTTGGGTGACAGGGTTGTTGTGGGGCACGGTTCGGTCGCGAGTGAGCGGGCGATCGTTGCACCACACGTGCGACAGGTTGTTGTGGCGTTCGCAGTGTTTGGTGGGCGTCTCATGCTGCAGCCTCCGTGGACTGGTCTGTGGGTTTGATGTCGAGGAGCAGCAGTGTCGCCCGATCGGCGCTGAGGTACTGCACGGACTGTGGTGCACGGTCGATGCCAAGCTGCGCCAGACGCATCGAGACAGGAGTCACCTCGTCTAGCCATAACGCCACGGGTGCGGGTGCGTCCTCGATGTAGGCGAGAGCCTCCTCACCCCCGGCGCGTGCGAGGAACAGCGACTCGAGGAGTGGAGCCATCGCCGGCGGTGGCTGCTCATCCGGGAGTGGTTGTTGGTTTCGGACGTGGGCGATCGCGACGATGCGCTGCGTGGGTGCCGTCTCATAGATCGCAATGTGTGTGGTGTCGGGGCGTAGAGGTCGGCGGCGCAACTCGATGGTCTTCGTACCGTCGAGGATGGCCTGCGACCAACGCGGGTGTAGTGGCAGCAACGCGATCGAACACTGCGCGGCACGAGCCTCGGCACGCACGCGGCGGGCCTCATATGTGTGCTCCCACTTTGCGCGGGCATCACAGAACGCTTCCAACGTGTACGTCGCATAGCGGGCACCGAGGGGGCCTTGCTCCTCGAGCATCTCCGTCGCCACATGCTGCGCGACGTCCGACCACACATCACTCTCAATCCCATAGTGGGCGCGGCGGTCAATCGACCTGAACACGGCCGGATCCGGGCGCTTCCAGTGCTCCCGGGTACGTCGACGTAACCAGGGAAGTAACTGCTGCCACCCGAGGATGAGGGGCACACCCACACCAAAGTAGAGCAGGGCCATGACGACCAGCACAGTGGTATCGCGGGCCGCTCCGATGACGAGTACGACAAGAAAGACGAGAGTGAAACTAAGGGCCAAGGTGACGGCCATGGACTTGCCGTCGAGGACGTAATCCTCATACGTGTGGTTAATGCGCTTACTCATGGGTTCCTCTCAGTGTGTATGTCGGGGGAGAGCTCGTTGAGGAACTCACCGGCCGCTGTGAGTGCGTCGACCATCGCAGGTTCGCCGCCAGGGTGAGGTAGGCCCATCGTGATGCGCAACCTGTGCTGCGAGTCGCGGAGCAACACGAACGGTCGACCCTGCGCTGGATCCACGATCACTGCAGTCCAACCGTTCGATGCGGTGAAAGGCGAGAAGTCATCACTGGCAGGCACGCCAACAGCGCTCTTCGCGGCCCGCACCAGGTGCGCCCTGTACAGCAACGGCCAGGGCGTCACCAACAACAGGAGGAGGCTTAGGAATAGCCAGGCTTGCCACGTCATGGGCGCGATTGGTTGGTGTGGGCATCGATGACAACACCAGTGACAATTGCGGAAGCCGCCACCCCCACCAGCAAGCCCGCGAGCGCGAGCGCGATGAACGCGGTGAGTAGTGGATGTTTGCAGGGGCGTGCATGCTTCATCGGTGGGTCTCCTCAAAGTGGCGACGTCGAGCCCTCTGTGTCCTCATGACGGCCTGGATGTGGTCTGGACGAGTCATCGTTCCCACCCGTCGACAATCAGGAAGTGCCCTGTTGCGCAGGTGCCGCGCCATCCGTCCCACGTGATAGGTCCGCAACACCGCGGGCAGTGCTCGAACTTGACGTCAATGGACCACACCACAATTCCGTTGGTCGATCCGCTCGGCGTCTTCCACCCGCAATCCCTCATGAGATCTCATCCAGGGTGCGGACGGTCCTGCGAGCGCGATATGGGTGGGTCTCCTCTAGGTGGCGTCGTCGAGCCCACGCCAGGATTAGCGTGAGTGTGATGGTGGTGGCCACGACCAGCAGACCGAAGCCGGTGCCGGTACCGGTCGTGGCGTAATGGTTGGCGATCGCCAACACGGGGATGAAGGTGAGCGCGATGATGGTCCACGCGCGTGCATCACGGGCCGTCATGACGCGGGGCCGTTGGCTGGGGCGAGCGGGAAGCAGGGAACGCGACGACCGTCGGCCTGGATAACGAAGTTAGGGCCTGCGAAAAGTCCGAACGCCGCCCAGTCGCAACCGCGGCCGTGGTACTTCGTGTCTTTGGCGAGAGCGCCGATCACGCGACCAATGCAGACTTGGCCCAAGTGGTCGGACGCGAATGGCCGATCGGCGTTGGTTGCTTTGAGTGCGTCGCTGAAGTCCTGGCCGGTGGCCACATCGCCACAGGATGGGCACTTGAAAGCCCATCTCATCGGGTCGGCGCCATAGAGAACTGCGAGTTCTGCCACCAACTCGTCTTGGGTGTATTCAGTCATCGTGCACCGCCCGTTGATCTGGTGATGACGCCGGCGCGGATCCCGACTGCCACGATTGCTTGGTCGAGCTCTGCTAGTGCGGTGCCGTCGTGGTCGCTTAGGTGTTCGTATGCGCCCAGTGCGGTGATGGCTACATCGAGTAGTTCTTTGCGGACGTCGTCCATGGTGTGGGTGATGCCCTTGCGGGGATTCTGTCCACTCACACCGATGAATGCGGCGATGACTTCACCGTTCTCTTCCGCGATCTTCGCGAGACGCCCCCAAGTCACAGACTCTGGAGACCGGTGAGTGTTGCCCTTATTGATCCACTCGGACAGTGCCACTAGCGCGGCCTGTGACAATTCGCTCATGACGCACCACCATTTGCGGCGAGCTCGAGCAGCACGTCGGCGTGGCATGGCTGATCGAGGGGGCACCAGCACGCGAGGTCATGGTCTGCGAGAGGTTCGAGGTAAGCGGTGAATCGACGCGTGTTGTGCAGACCCATCGCTCTGCACAGTCGACGGAACGTTGCAACGGACTCCGCGAGCGCTGCGGGAGGCGTCGAGTGGGACGAGTAGATAGTCTCTTGAAGTCTGATGACGCCGAGGCCCCAGTTGTCGATGATGTTCTCGAACCGCTGCCCGACGACATCGCCACCGTCTGGCCATACTGGATTGCCCCACTTGCTCGGGCGAGCCACGATGACTGCATCGGGAAACTCGGGGCGCCACGGACGCTGGCGGCTCATCAGAACTCGCTGGGGCATCACGCACCACCGTTCGCGGCGTTGAGGGCGGCGGCGATTGCCTTTAACCCGACGCGCATAGCATCCTCGGTGGACATACGGATGATGTCCGACGGCTCTCCGCTTCGTGTCGCTATCACTAGGCCGTTTCTTCGGCCAAGTAGCGACGTGCACGAATCGCGCATCTCAACGAGGGCGTCCTCGACGGCAAGGCGCGCAACTTCTAGCAACTTGGAGTCAGTCGCCACACGCTCCACCACCTCAGCGTCCGGCTCACGGGTGGGGTGCTCGTATAGGACGGTCGCTGGGAGGTCCGGCGCGTAGAACGCATCCGGCAGGTGGCCGTGAAAATATTGTGCGAACACGAGTTGCCCCGTCGCGGCCCTCAGCGCAGTGTCCATAGGCAGGTTCCGTGCCTGCTCCAGGTTCATCACGGTCACCGAGGTGGTCATGACGCACCACCGTTCGCGGCACGAAGGTACATGGCTTCGTAACGCTTAAGGTCAGCGACGATGGTCGCCTTGGATGTGAGGCCCGGACTGTAGTAGCTCACAACAAAGCGACGATGTTCAGCCAACGCTTCGGCCTTAATTCGAGCCACCGTCTCAGCGTCCGTCTTGGGGGCGGGGTGCGCTTCCGGCTCGTTGCAGTGGCCTAGCGTGTCGGTCATGCACCCGTGCTGATGAGCCGGGGCGGGGCACAGGTAGTCCCCGGTGCAACCCGGCAGGATGCCCTCAGGCTCGGGGGTGGGGTGCTCGTGCAGGACGGTGGCGGGGAACAACTCGGAGTACATCCAGAGCACGGCATCCAATGACCAAGCGCCGTGGTACAGAACTACCGAATCGGGACTCACCTCCACTGTCAGCACCCATCCGTTTTCGGCTCTGATTGCTTGACCGTCGAGTGCCTTCAGTTCCTCCACGGTCGTTACACTCACCGGCTGGCCCAGCGCGGCGATGGCGGCACGGGCTTTAGCTAGCACTTGGCTTCCATTCGCCATCTCCTCGGCAGTCAACCGCTCGCCGCGATAATGACTCAAACCCAGGTAGCCCTCGACCACGTGAAGGTCATCAATAAGCGCGTTCATGATCCGACCACCGATCCGTCATTCCAAATGAACTCGCTGACGGGAAGATGCTTGCCACACCCGACGCAGTACGTTGAGCCGTAGAACTTGGGGTCGCGGGCGTAGGTCTCGGCAATGCCATCCGACATCGTCGTCGCGGCCCCGCACCCCTCCAGGCCACGAGGTAGAGACACCCACGGACCCGTCGGCACTGGCGATCCATCTGCCATGTACCAATGCGAATAGGTCCGCCTTACAGGACGGGTGAAGCCCTTCTCGCGTTCCGCGTCTGACAAAACGAGGTATACGTCGGCCTGTTCGGTCGGCTCTGCGTCCACTCCGTGAGTGAGCCGAGGGTCGTCGGGGTTGTCTGTGGTGCTCATGCTGCGGCCTTCCAACGAAAGATTGTGCGGTCGGAGACACCAACGATGGCCGCGACCTGCGTCGGAATCTTGCCCTCAGCCAGCAACGCGAGCGCCAGGCGGCGACTGTTTACCATGCGTGTTGGTTGCCTGCGTTTGATCTCGCGACCGCGAGTGATGCGGCGGCGTTCTTTGGGTGTGGTGCCACCCCATACGCCGATGGTTCCCGGCTTGGCGAGCCCTGCCTCGAGGCAGGTATCCTTGACGGTGCAGGTGTGGCAGATCTTCTTGGCTGCGGCTGGTGAGCCTCCCTTTTCGGGGAAGAAGATCTCAGGGTCGATTTGTGCGCATAGTGCGTCGAGTTGCCAGTCGGTGGTGATCATGCTGATTCACCGCCCTCGTCGACGGGTGCGGCCTGGTCGAAGGCTTCACGCATCGACACCTCAACGTCGGTCAGGGTGTAGCCGGCGGCCTCGAGGACTTTGAACCATGACACAGCAGCCGCGCGAACCGTAACCTGCCACGGGTTGTTGGCCTTCACGATGCTGCTGTACCTCCACTCGGATACAGGAACGTTCTCATCGATGGCTGGCACCACCGCGAGCGCCAACGCGAGCGCAGGATCGGTGGGCCACTTGATGCCGTCGGGCAGTGTTGGCCCCGCACCCAGGCTGAAGCACCGGTCGTCGGTGGCGTAGTCCACAGCCGCGGCGACGATGATGGCGCGTTGCGTGTCGCGGCCCGTGCCGGTCTCGGTGAAGAGGTGGCAGATCCAGGACCAGCGTGCGGTCTCCGCGGCGTCGAGGTCGGCATTGAGTTGTTCGCAGGCCGCGTGTTCCTCGGCGCTCACACCGCCATATGTGGCGGTGTTTTTCAACTGCAGCTTCTCCCACACCTCAGCGTGGTGGGTCGCCGGGTCGGTACACACCCACGTCGTCTGCCCCTTCCGCTCGTTATACCGCCAATCCCCGACATACACGGCAGCACCGGGGCACGACGCGTGATCGTCAGGCTTGATACCTAGGGGTTTGATGTCCGTTGCCGTGCGGCGCGCTTCGGCGTCGATCTGCTTCACACCGGTGGAGTCGATGTACTCCATCCACTCCTTGTCCGCCTCACGTCGGTCTAGGTCACCCAGTGCCTGACCGATGGCCCAACCCCTGAGTTCGCCGGCGTCGAGTTGCACCATGAGCTCGTCGTACACGCCCTGGTCGCGGCCGGCGATGTCCGCCAAGGTGATCGCCTCGTCAAGGGTCATCGACTTGTTGACGACCTGTGACTCAACACTGGCCGGCAGATTCGCGATCGCCAGGCGCTGACCTACCGTCTTCACGGCGCGGCCGGTGCGCTTAGCAATCTGCGTGCGCTTCATTCCAAAATCGAACAGGCCACGCATCCCGTGAGCCTCCTCAAAGACAGTCAAGTCAGAGCGGTGCAGGTTCTCCACCAACATCACCTCGAGTTGCTCCGCGTCCGACATGCCCTCACGGATGATCGCCGGCACCGTGGCCATGCCGGCGTCACGGGCAGCAGCGATGCGACGGTGACCCGCGATCACGGTGTAACGAGAGGGGAACCTGCCCGAACCCTGAAAACCAGGAACCAACAGCACCGGCTCAAGGAGGCCCTGCTCCTTGATGGACGCCGTCAACTCGGTCAGGTCGCCCAAGTCATTGCGTGGGTTGTTCGGATGCGCGTCGATTGAGTCAACGGAGATCTCACGCAGCACCGCCGATGCAGGGGCGAGAGCATCAACCGCGGTGTGTGTCGACGTCGACGGCTCAGCCGCCTTCACAGGAGTGCGCTTCTTACTTGTCGTGGTGGTCGTGGTGGGAGACATCACGAATTCCTTTCAACTAGGTGCAGGGTGGGGTACTACTGGGCAGGGCTAAACGTGTGCGTGCGCAGCTGCTCACGCATCGGCATCGGCAAATGCGGGTTGCGCCAATCACGAGGACAGGACAGAAGGTGCTGCTTGATGCGGTGCTCGCAGGACTCATCCCACGGCTCATCGGCGGTGACAAGGCGGGCCCGGTCCTCACCCGCCGGCGTGGTGTACAACACGTAACGGCGAGCCTCCGGATCGTCCGTGGTCAGTGCGTTCCACTCGTCGAAACACATCGGGCGGCCCGTCGCGTCGTAGGGCAGCCACAGAACCTTCTCGCCACACTTCTTACAACGAGGCACCTTCACGTAATCGTGGAGGCTCATAAGAACACCCCCGGCCGATAACCCGTGCGGCGATACACCGCCACGTGAGCACCATTTGCCGTGGCGCCCGTCGACGGAACCTTCGCGTGGATCCGTTGACCCATCACCATGAGCAACACAGGCTCGAGCAACCCCGCCGCGCATGCCTTCCTCATCAGACCCGCACGCTGCTTGGTCGGGATCTCGGCGTCGTCGACGGACTCGCGGATGGTGTTGAACGTGAACTGTGTGCCCCGACGCACCGACGCGATGATGTTCATGAACGCCGTCTCCTGCACGACGAGCAGATCCTCAATCGAGCGTTGCTGGCCGTGAATCTTCGCGGCCGTCGCGGTGGCGTGGGACACGGCAGTCATGACGACACCACCCGCTCCAACTCTGTGACCATCGCGAGTGCTTGGTGGGCGTCGTGTGCGAGGTAGTGGTTGCCGAGCGCGGTCTGGATATCGGCCACACGTTGCAGGCTGCGTGATGCGTTGCGGAGACTCGCGTTGACTACCTGGTCCAGGAGGGCGTCAGTGTTGCCCTCAGCCGCACGTGAGAGGGCGTCTGTGGTCTCGCGCGTGAGAGCGGTCGGCGGCGTGGTCGTCATCGGGAGGTCACCCCCACGTTGTCGAGGACCTCGAGAGCGTCTGCGAGTTCGGCATGTGCGACACGTAGCTTCGCTGCGACGTCCTCTGCAACATGACGGGCCGGGTCGAGGAGCGACACCTGGTCAAGAGCGTTGCGAGCGACACGCAAATGCTCGGCCGCGTCGAGCGCCTGGATACGGGCTAACTGCAACGAGACGTGCGCCTCAGGGATCCGTTCGGGAGAGAACATCAACCGGTTCGTGGGAACACTCATCAGACACCTGCCCTGGCGGTGGCGTGTCCGCGAGCGCTAACGTGGCGGATACACGAACGAGAGGGAGTCCGATGGGGCTGTTCAGCAGGAAGGTCAGCAAGGCAGTCGCGGAGGAGCGGGCGGCGTCCTTCTACAGGCGCGTGATGGTGCCCGAGCAGACCGAGATTGTCGGTGTGGCGCACTACCAAGATGGTTTGGCGGCGTCCCTCAAACGAGAGCACAAGCGGGCACAGGAAGCGACGCTCACCCTGGTGTTGCGCGCAGACCCCAACAACCCCAAGGACCCGGACGCGATCGCGGTGTTCCACCGTGATCATCTGGTTGGACACATTGCGAAGACCGAGACCGGCATCTTCCACCCGCAGATGGCCCCGACCTACCCGGAAGAGATCCCGGTCGTTGAGGCTGAGATGGTCGTGCGCGGCGGTCGACGCTACCTTCGCGTCTACAGCTTCGTGACGCCCATAGCGAGCGATGTCGGTGAGCCCGGCCCCATGCTGACCATCGGCAACATCCGCGGGCAGAACGTCGACCAACATGCCGTCGAGCAATGGATCGCCGGCGGCGCGCCCGTTGGTGTCAAGAGCGTGCTCAGTGTCGCGCAGCTCGCCCTCCATCCGTACAGCGGTCTTGATGTCGTGATTCATCTCGGCGGTGTGGCAGTGGCCGTGGCGCCCAAGGGCAAGCGCGAAGCGATCGCCCGAGAAGTTCGCGCAGCAACGAAGGTCGATGCGACTCTCGGTGCGCCTGTGCGGGTGGCGTTCACGGAGTCGGGTGTGTGGACTGTGACTATCCAGAAGCCCTCGATCGCGTAATTGGATCATGACGCCACCCCATTGATGCGGGCTAGCTTCTCTTCGAGTTTCTTGCGACGTTTCGCCGCGAGCGCGTAGACCTCGGCTTCGTCGAACTTGTACGGTCCGAGTGGGCCGTCCTTCTTTTCCACGGTGTGGAGTACGCCTTGCTCTCGCAGGCGATGGACCGTTTTACGGTCGACGCCAAGGATCTCGGCTGCTTCGCCGGCCTGGATTCTCGATACGGAATGTCGCATGCGTTACACAATAGGACACAGGTGTAGTGCGCTGTCAACTGCGACGCGGCGTGTTGCGTGAATATAGGTTCCGCACATGTTGCGCCAGATGTGGCGCATGCCCTATTGTGAGAGAGTAGTTTTCCTAAAGGAGGAAGCCATGGGAGTACCGTTCTTCGACATTCCGGATCGCATGCGCAAGGCGCGCGAATACGCAGACCTGGAGCAGGCCGAAATGGCCGAGCGTTTAGGCGTGACGCGTACCACGGTGTCGCGATGGGAAACGGGCGCGAGCAAAGTCAAGACTCTCGTGCTACGCGCGTGGGCGCAGGAAACCGACGTGCCGCTCGCGTGGCTTCAGTGGGGAATGACAGAAGCCCCGACCACCTCTCCTAGCGGAGCGGCAATCGGGGCAGATAACGCTGTGGTGCGCCCGAAGGGATTCGAACCCCCAACCTTCTGATCCGTAGTCAGATGCTCTATCCGTTGAGCTACGGGCGCGTCGGCTGTTAAGCCGAGTCACGAGTATACAGGCAAGTACACACGCTTTTGCAATCACAAGCCCGAAGGCCCGCGATGGCGGAGACGGTGGGATTTGAACCCACGGAGGAGCTATAAACCCCTCACGGTCTTAGCAGGACCGCGCACTAGGCCGGACTATGCGACGTCTCCTAGCGAGAACACAGACTACCTGCCCAGCGCGCTAGTTACCAACGCGCACGCCAGCGCGCGGCGAGGACGAAGGCTGCTTGCGCGATGCCTGCCTGTCGTCACGGGCGTGGAATGGCTACGCTCGGCCCAGCGTTGACGCCTAAGAACCACGACAATGGCGATGGAGGCCCTCACAATGCGACGTGAAGAATCAACGCTCCTAGCTGCCGTACCAGCCCAACTGTTGATCGGCGGTGCCTGGCGCGACGCAGAAGGCGGCGCAACGATGGACGTCGACGACCCGGCCACAGGGGACGTCATCGCAACAATCGCCTCGGCATCGGCGCACGATGGCTTGGCGGCGCTAGACGCCGCAGACAAAGCCTTCCCTGCCTGGTCCCGTACCCCATCGCGCGAACGCGGTGAGATCCTGCGGCGCGCATTTGACCTGCTCCAAGAACGCGCAGATGACTTCGCGCTTCTGATGACCCTCGAGATGGGCAAGCCCCTAGCAGAATCGCGCGGCGAAGTCACGTACGGCGGCGAATTTTTACGATGGTTTGCCGAGGAAGCCCCTCGAGTTCAGGGACGGTACGCGAACAGCCCCGAGGGCAACGGGCGCATGATCGTCTCCCGCCACGCCCTAGGGCCGTGCTACCTGATCACTCCGTGGAACTTTCCGCTCGCGATGGCGACGCGCAAGATCGCGCCGGCCCTGGCCGCCGGATGCACGGTCGTGGTCAAACCTGCCTCCTCGACACCGCTCACGACCCTCTACTTCGCCAAACTGCTCGAGGACGCAGGCCTGCCCGAAGGAGTGCTGAACGTCGTCACAACGGCGGATTCCCGCGCGGTCTCCGAGCCGATTATTGCTGACCTCCGCTTGCGCAAGCTGTCATTTACGGGATCGACGTCCGTGGGCAAGAAGCTCCTCGAGCAGGCCTCAGCTGGAATCCTGCGCACGTCGATGGAACTTGGCGGCAACGCCCCGTTCGTAGTCTTCGCGGATGCGGACATGGACAAGGCCGTCGACGGCGCGATCGCCGCGAAATTCCGTAATATCGGGCAGGCCTGCACGGCAGCAAACCGATTCATCGTCCACGCCAGCATTGCGGATGACTTTGCGCAACGAGTTACCGCACGCGTCAAAGACATGCGGTGGGGGCGCGGCACGGAGGAGGGCGTGACGATTGGCCCGCTTATCGACGAGGACGCGGTTGCCAAGTCCAAGGACCTCGTCGACGATGCCGTGGCACGCGGCGCCAACGTCACCGTGGGGGGAGGCCCCGTGGGCGGGGCCGGCACGTTCTTCGCGCCAACGGTACTGACTGATGTTCAGCCAGGAAGTGACCTGCTGCGTCAAGAGATATTCGGGCCCGTGCTGGCGATCTCGACCTTTGAGGACGAGGACGAGGCCGTGCGGATGGCCAACGACACAGAATTTGGCCTAGTCTCTTACGTCTTCACTGACAGCCTTGCCCGTGGTCAACGCATGATTGAGCGACTGGAGACCGGCATGATGGGTCTTAATATGGGTGTTGTGTCCAACGCTGCAGCACCCTTTGGTGGCTGGAAGCAGTCGGGCCTTGGCCGCGAGGGTGGCTTCGAAGGTATCCATGAGTACCTGGAGACCAAGTACACACTGACGCCGGACCCGTTCGCTTGAGTCTGGCTGGCACGCCCCTGAGGGGCGTGCCAGCCCCGCCGGGGGCCACCTGGCGGAGAGTGCGGGATTCGAACCCGCGGAGGCGGGTTACGCCTCAACAGTTTTCAAGACTGTCACCTTCGGCCGCTCGGTCAACTCTCCTGGGTGCGCCGCGCAATGCGGCACCGTGCGATTATGCCAGGCGTCTAAGCCTGTGCCGTGCCATTGTGCCAGCCGGGATACAGGCCCGGCGAAATTACCTTCAACGTGTAGAGGTCCGCGACGCGTGCCAACTCGCCATCGTACGTCGCGATCGTGTCGATAGCGCTGTGCGCGACAGCTGCGCCCAGGTGAAGTGCCGCGAACGGCTTGAGCACCGCGGATGCGTGAGTCGAGACCGACACGTTTTCATCGGAGAACCGGATCACGGGCATCTTGGCGCGCACCTGCTCGACGATCTCAAACGCTTTATTCTTGGTTTCCCTGGGGAACAACTCCGCCGCTTGTCGCAACTCGGTGAGGCCCAACTGGGACGTCGCGAGCGCGCCAAGCCGAGGTACGGCCCATTCGTTCCATTCGTCGAAGTACCGCACCCCCGGAAGGAAGCGGCACAACGCACTGCCATCGACGTAAATCACACGTTCCACACTATCCCCGTATGACAGCGCGAGGGTCGCACCTCAACGAGACGACCCTCACGCTGGACGTGAAAGAACTAGTCCGTCTTAAGACGCTTCATGGCGAGCTGAACGACTGCGATCAAGGCTTGCTTGGTAGCGGCCTTCTCGCGCGCGTCTGTGTACATGATCGGCGTATGTGGGCCAAGGCCAAGAGCCTCACGCACGTCGTCAAGCTGGTGGCGGGCCACACCGTCGAAGCAGTTCACGCAAACGACGAACGGGATGCCCTTGCCTTCGAAATAGTCCACTGCCGGGAAGCACTGGTCAAGACGTTCAGTGTCGACAAGCACGACTGCGCCGATGGCGCCGCGAACGAGGTCATCCCACATGAACAGGAACCGGTCCTGTCCAGGGGTACCGAACAGGTACAGCCATAGTCGACCGGGGAGCGCGATACGACCGAAGTCCATCGCGACCGTCGTGGTCGTCTTGCGGTCTGTGACACCGCCGGCGTCGTCCACACCCACCGAATGCTCCGTCATGGCGGCCTCGGTGTTCAGTGGATCGATGTCTGAGATCGAACCGATGAACGTGGTCTTGCCAACGGCGAAACCACCAGCGATCACGATCTTGACAACGGTAGGGGCAGCAACGGGAGCGCTTGGGGGCGCGACCGTTGCGTCAGAGGGCTGCGATGCCATCGAGGACACTCTCCAGGAGACTCAGGGAAAGACCACCGGACTCGTCGTGCGTTGTTGCATCGCCCGCCGTGCCGCCAGTATGAATTTTCAGATGATGTTGATCGGCAAGATCCGTGACGAGCACCCGGACCACACCCAGCGGGAGCCGGGTATGAGCCGAGAGTTCAGCCACGGATTGAAACTGTCCTGCAGCAAGCTGCAGGATCTTCTTCTTTTCCGGGGTCATGCCCCGCAAATTTTGAGGGTTGGAAGCGGCCTCAACGAGGGCTTCTAAGGGCAGGGCAGCGCTAGCAGCGCTGACCCTGCCTCCGGTCACCGCGTATGGGCGAACCGTATATGCCTCGTCGTCATGATCCGGCGTCGTCATTGAATCCGTCATGTGCCGTCCCTACGCGCGCGTTTCGCCATCCGTCGGCAAGTTCTGGCGCATTTCGGTGATGAGTTGCGGCGTCAGCGCGTTTTCAGTACGCGACACCAGCAGAGTCATCTCGTAGCCGACCAGACCCACATCACACGTGGAGTCGGCAGCCACGGCCAGAACCGAACCGTTGGAAACACTCATGAGGAACAGGAAAAGTTCATCCATTTCGATGATTGACTGGCGAACCTCGCCTGCCTTGAGCTGACGTGCTGCACCACGCGTGAGGCTTGCCATGCCTGACACGACCGCCGCGAGGGTGTCGCCGCCGGTACGGTCCAGGTTCTTGGACATCGCCATGAGAAGGCCGTCCGCACTGACGACCAGGGTGTGGCGAGTTCCTGGCACGGTTTGGACAAAGTTGTCCAGAAGCCATCCAAAGTTGGTGGCTTCAGTACTGAGCGCGGTCACTGCTCCTCCTTAGGGTTGCTGCTCCGAGTATGGAGCGGGTATTCGCTGTTAATTGTCATTTTCTCATTCCTTCGGCTCGGCAGTTTGCTGACGTCGCTCAAACTCCGCGGTGTCGGAACGTGCACGCTGTGTGCCTGAATAGAAACTACTAAAGCGAGAACGCACGGCGTCGGCGTCACGTTCGCGCGGGGCCATGACGACCTCTTCTTCGATCGGGGTTACCTCGACCGGAGCAGACTGAGCGGTACGGCGTTTCTGAAGGCCTGCGCTGGTCTTCTCGACCTTGGGGCGTTGCGAGGACAGTGAACTGAACTCACTGAACACACTTGACAAGTCAGGCTGGGCATTGCCGTCGGCGCCGTCCGCATCAACCTTGGGGGTGTAGGACGTATGCACATCGGGCGCGGCAGCTTGCAGTGCACTCTCTCCCGCCGCTTCCCAGCCCGCAGGGTTGGCGAGTTCGTCTGGAGTAAAGGCCGCCGGTTGCTGCGGTACGTTGTTGCGCGGCGCGAAGAAGCTGGTTGCGCCAGCCACCGAGCGAGTTGATGCCGCAGGCGCGGGCTCTGGAGTCGCTTCTGGCTCGAGGGGTGCCGGTTCAGGTGCAGGAACCTCAGGGGGCTCCCATGAATTTTGCTGATCGTCGTGCTCATGTAGCGACACTGCTTCCGGCGCGAACTCACCCGAAGCGAACTGATCTCGCTCCTGCTGAGGTGCCACCTCAGGTTCCTGTTCGGGTGCGGCCTGCTCCGGTGCGGGCTCAGGTTCGCTCTCAGGTGCGGGCTGCGGCTCAAATGTAGGCGCAGTGAACCGCGCTGTGGTGGGCTCGACAGCTGGCTCGATCGGCGTCGTCGGAGCCCTTGTTGGTGGGGCCTCGGTGGGCACGGTAGCAGCGACGTCGGCGCTCTTCTTGCCGCGGCCAAACAATCGCGAGAAGAAGTTTGCCTTCTCGTCTTCATCGCCACCGGACATCAACTCGTCCATGCTCGGCGTCGCAGTGAGCTCTGAGAGCTCCGCAGGGGTCATACCCGAGTGGTCGGTGTAGCCAGGTTCGCTCGGAACCGTGGGGGCGGCCTCTTCATAAGGCGACGCGACCTCGGGGCTGTGCAATTCGTACGGCAATTGCTCGGCGAAGGTCGGTCCCGCGTCAAGCGAAACCCGCTCGACGCCGGCCTCGTGCACGGGCGGATCGATCGGAGCGTCTTCACCGGAGTGCAGTGCCTGCTCGAACTGCGGCTCGACAATCTCCGAGTGACCGACAGGCGCGGCGCCCCAGTGGTGTGAAGGCGTTTCGGGGTCTTCCTCGTCCTCCTCGAGCGATGGCACAACCATGGGTAAATCTTCGACGGGGGCCTCTTGAACGCTGTCTGCCTCTGGCGCGTCGTCTTCAAACTGCGGAATCTCCAAGGCCCTAGGAGCCTCGTCGCGCGTCTCGAACTGGGCGTCGTCACTTGTGCTGCGCGCTGGCATGCCGCCACGCTCGGGGGCGTCAAACTTGGGCATCGCGAACGCTGGGCGACCGTCGTCCTGCATCGCGCCATTAGCGTGAATAAAGCCAGCCTGGTTCGCTGGTGCGGAGGGCGCCTGGGTGTCAGGCGCGGATGGTGCGGCGTCAGTGAAGTCGGCCTCATCGTCTTCGAACTGAGGGATAGCGAGCACCGGCTCCGGTTCGACCGAGGCCAATGCTCCTGGCTCTTCGTCGCCGAACTGAGCCGACTCCACGGCGGCGTCGGGCACGCCGCGGCGGGAGGCGTGGCCAAGCGACTCCGCCGCTGGATCCGCGGCAACCGTGCCACCCATTTCCGTGGCCTTGCGCGACCGGAAACCGCGGAACATTGAGGCGCGTTCCTCGGCGGACTGCGGCGCGATTTCATCAGGCGTAAAGCCTGCAGCGGTGTCGGCGCTGAGTGCACTCAACTGGTCCGGCGTGGCGCGAACGGGTAGGCCGATGATCTTGGCACTCTCTTCAGGACTTGGCCCCGCTGAGTCAGGCTGAGACTTGCGACGACGAGCGGGAAGGCCGGAAGCCGTGAGGCCCGCGGCGAGCGCCTCTGAGTCAATGGGGGTGGCCTCAGGTGCTGCGGCGGCGTCAGCGGCGATCAGGTCATCGACAGAGTCGGAAGGCAACTCCTCGTCGATGCCGAGCTCCGCTTCGGGTTCCGCCCGGCCGACGAGGTCCGCCCCTGTGGAAACGGCCGCCGGCTGGTAACCGGGTGCAGTGGGACGCTTGGTGGCATCGGGCTCGATGGCGTTGTCGATGATCTCGTCGGCAACGTTGTGGCTCACCAATGCGGCTGGGGCGTGAGCAGACTCATCGATAGTGTTTGCCGACAAGTGTGCTGTGGGCTCCTCCATGCGGGAGTCGAAAAGCGACAGCGGCATCGTGATGGTCGCGGTGGTACCCGCACCTTCTTTGGACGTGATGGCTACACGCGCCTTCACACGGCGCGCAATGCGACCCACCACGAAAAGACCCAGTCGCTGAGCACCAAGAATTTCCGATGCTGCCGTCGACGCAACGCGGGCATTGGCTTCCTGAAGCTCATTGAGCGTCATGCCAATACCAGTGTCAATGACCTCCACGACGAATTCGCCGTCGCGTTCCAGCGTGCGGACTATGACAGGGGCACCAGGGTCGGAGAACACGGTTGCGTTTTCCAGCAGTTCGGCAATGAGGTGCGCGGCAGTCAAAGCGGCGTGGCCCACCATAGCGGGGTCAGCGTCGAGCTCGAGTTGCACGCGCTCGTACAGTTCAATCTCAGAGGAAGCCGTACGAATCACGTCGGACAGCGGCATCGGTCGGCGCAAGCGGCGCCCCGTGTCGATACCTGCGAGCACCAGTAGGGACTCAGAGTTACGGCGCATTCGGGTGGCAAGGTGGTCGAGAGCAAACAGACGCGTCAGGGTGGCTGGGTTGTCTTCAGTGCGCTCCATTTCATCAATGGAGGACAGTTGGCGATTCAGGAGCACCTGGTCGCGCCGCGCAACGTTGACGAACATCTCAGAGATGGAGCCACGTAGCGCAGCCTGCTCACCTGCGATGGCCAGCGTGGTTGCGTTAACGCCGTTGAACGCCTCGGCCAGACGGCCGATCTCGTCGTTCGACTCCACAGGAATCTGAACCTCGGAAACGTCGACCGACTCACCCGGGACGGCGACTCGTTCCACCATTCGGGGAAGTTCCTGGCGGACGGCAGTTGCCGTCGTAGTCAAGCGGCGTAGCGGACCGATGATTCGGCGGGCAATGAGCAGTGCGATAAGAACCGTCGCGATTACCACGAGCACGGCGCCGACGATCGTCAAGATCGTTTGTAGCAACGTGGACCGCAAGGACGAGTTCGAGGTCTCCTGGGCGTCCGCCCACACCGCATCGCGGATCGGCGTCTGAGCGTCGAGTTCTTCCTGAACCTGTACGTTCCAACCGTTGTTGGACTCGGTCAGCAGCGACGCATCAAAACCGGAGGAGATATTGGTGCGAATGGACTCGTACGAGGCAGAGTACGCAGTGTCACCACCACCGGAGGCGCCAAAGGGCGGCACGTCGTCGACTTCGGTGAGCGGGTCTACAGCTTCCTGCGCGTTGGTAAGTGCGATGTCCGTCAGCGCGATGAAAGAACGCTGCTGGGTCGAGTCACCGGGAAGGAAGGCTCCCGAACGCAGAAGTCGGTTGGTATTTACCTCCTCAGCCCGAACGGCTTCAATAAACTTTTCCATACCGGCGTAGCCACGAATCTGGGCAGCGAGCGAGCGGTCAGCGACCACACCGGCCACGCCATCGGGAAGCCTGACGAGGTCGGTAAGGGTGTCGCCAAAGTAGCCAGCCAACACCTGTACGGAGATCGACCGGTTCACCACCTGCGTACGCACGTTGGGCAATTGGTTGAGCTGCTCTTTGAGGTCAGCAACCGTCAATTGAACGGCCTCGTTCTCCTCGCGGGTGCCGATGCTTCCCAACGAGCCATCGAGCGCCTTCAGGGACGCGTCCGATGAAGGTAACTGCGCGATCAGGTCGGCCTGGTACGCCGCGGGATCCGTCAGGTAAGTGAAGGTACGAGTACCTTCGAGCTCGACCTGGAACGCCAGGTTGGCGAGCTGCGTGGCGAGTTCTGCGGAGGCAGGGGTCGAGTTCTCGATATCTGAGATTTCCTGAGCGATCGCGGCATACGCGTCCGCCGCCGCCGAGACGTCTTCGGCCGCTGGGAACGTCGGCCACTTCCCAACTCCGTTGCTGACAACGTCGACGGCACGTAAGTCGACCAAGTAGTCCGTGGGTTGAGTGCGGTTAATTGCGTCGTCAACCTTGGCTAGCGCGGCTGCACCTTCGTCGGTGGGGTTGTCCTGAACCGCGGCATCGAGTGCGGTAATGGCAGTGTCCGTGCTGGCTTCAGCGTCATTGCGCTTGCTCAGACCATTGTTGTACGCGTTCACGTAGTTGACAGAGAGACTGCGTTCTTCCTGCGTAGCGTCCGTCACCTCGCGGGCGTCGTCCAATACTTCAAGTAGCTGCTCGACGTTCTCAGCGTCGTTAAGGGACTGGCTTGCGGTGAGAGACACCACTCCTACAGCAAGCAACAGCACAAGAATAGGCACCGCTACTACCGCGAGGATTTTCCCTCGAATACTCAGCCTCTGGAGCATGGAACCTCTCCCTTATGGACGCATGCACGTGCGTGCGCCACTCACCAAACCCGCATCGATGCGTACGGTCTCCACTGTTATCGGCCACAGTGCTCTAAACATGAGGGCGCACAACAGTGTGGTTAGTGAGACGCTTGGGTGGCAAGACTATGACGTGAGAATGTGGGGGACTTTTAGTGCAAGTGGCCAGTTTGCCCCATTTCGGGGGTCCCGAGGCATTCGTCCTGGTTGATGCGCCTTCCCCGCAGCCGCACAGTCGTGAGGTGTTTGTCACAGTTGCCGCAGCCGGAATCAACCGAGCCGACGTGCTTCAGCGCCAAGGCAACTACCCCACGCCCCCCGATACCCCCGATTGGCCAGGGCTTGAGGTCTCGGGGGTCGTCGCGGCGATGGGAAGCGCTGTCACCCGCTGGAAGGTGGGCGATTCCGTCTGTGCATTGCTTAGTGGCGGCGGCTACGCGCAAGGCGTGACCGTTCACGAAGATCTCGTTTTGCCCATACCTACCGGAGTGGACGTCATCGATGCCGCCGGACTGGTCGAGTCCGCGTGCACCGTGTGGTCCAACCTCAAAGCGGCCGATGCGGCAGCCGGGCAAACGCTTTTGGTTCACGGCGGCGCAGGCGGGATCGGCACCATGGCGATTCAGTTCGCGCGCGCTATTGGTATGCAGGTCATCGCCACGGCGGGCGGCGCGGATCGAGTCCAGTCGTGCCTCGACCTTGGCGCTGGCCAGGCAATCGACTACCGCACCGAGGATTTTGTTGAGGTAGTCAAGGCTTCGGGTGGTGCCGATGTGATCCTCGATGTCGTGGGCGCGGGGTATTTGGAGCGCAATCTCGCCGCCCTCAATCCGGATGGCCGCCTGGTCGTCATCGGAATGCAGCAGGGCGCAACCGCGCAAATCAACCTGGGCACGCTGTTAATGAAGCGCCTCAGCGTGATCGGCACTACTTTGCGTTCCCGACCTCACGCCCAAAAGGCAGCCATCGTTGCCGCAGTCGAGCGCGAGGTCTGGCCGTTGATCCCCGACCAAGTTAAGGCGGTCACTCACGCGCGTTACCCGCTCAGTCGCGTTGGCGACGCGCATCGGGAACTCGAAGGCGGCGGGGTTGTGGGGAAGTTGTTGTTGCTCCCGTAGCAACGAGCAAAATCGCGAGCGGGATAAGCAGCCCGATGCCAACTATCGACAGCCCGCTATACCCGACCAGCGCGAGCACCACACCGGACCCACCTCCTGCCGTTGCTCCAGCAAGTCCCATGATCAGGTCGGATGTGCCCTGCACATCTGTGTTGCTGACGCGAGCGTCGCCCAGATGAGCACCCGCGGAAAGAAGTGTCGAACCCGCGATCATGCATGCCGACCACCCCAGCCCAATCACAAGAAGTCCCCCGGTAATCCATTGTTGGGCGGCTGCGTGTGCCAAACGTTCATCGGCGAAGCCGGCCATCATCGTCGCCAATGCGCCGACGGCGAGGAGCGTGGTGCCCAAGGCAATCACCCGCATCGCACCCCACCGGTCTGTCGCCATCCCAAACACTGGGCTGAGTGCGTACATCCCAGCCACGTGGATGCTGATGACGAGGCCAATAAACGTAAAGCTCGACCCGTAGCTATGCAGGTGGACGGCGCTCATCGCCATAATCCCCACCATCACAGCGTGGCCAGTGCCGAGCGCGACCAAGCCAATCAGCCCATCGCGACGCGACACCACGGCGGCCAGCGTAACCCTGATCGACGCCGGCACGCGGGCCTCGCCCAGCGGCCCCGAAGCGCGCAATCCAAGGCCGAGTATGGCGACCGCAACCAGCAATGCCGCAACCGTCAACACCCACGGCCCCGCGAGGTCAGGGATACCCAACCGGCCGGCAATCGTGGCTCCAAAGTCGATGAGGTTGGGCCCCAAAACCGCGCCGACCGTCGATGCCCATACGACAATGGAGAGGCTCCGGCCGCGATGGCGTGGTTCAACGTCGTCGGTTGCCGCATAGCGCGACTGCAGCCCCACTGCGGTGCCGCCGCCAACGAGCAATGCTCCGAGGAGCAAAACTGGGAAGCTTGCCTGCGCAGCGGCGCCGATGATGGTGGCTGCGCCGGCGGTCGCGATCAGCAGTCCGGAGACCAGCGCAATACGCCGGCCCGAACGTGCTGCAAGCCTCGCGAGCGGGACTGCGAGCACTGCGGCACCCAGCACCATCGCAGTGGTGGGTAGACCGCTGAGCGAGGTGCGCCCAGTGATGTTCTCCGCCAGCAATCCGCCTACGGCGAGCCCCGATGCGACACCGACCGAGGTGAAGAGTTGGGACGTGCCTAGAACGGACGTGCGGCGGTGGCGCGATGCATCGTCAATGAAGGCATCGGCATTGGCCGCCGCGTCGGTCACAATACCGCGAGGCGATGAGGGTCGATGAGCGGCAACAGCACGTCCAGCACGCCGTCGTCCTCGACGCTGGGCACCACGCGGTCTGCGGCGGCACGGACACGATCCGGCGCATTGCCCATCGCGGCCGAGCGCCCCGCCCATGCGAGCATTTCTAGGTCATTATTTCCATCGCCAACGGCGACAGTGTGGGCGGGGTACACGCCGAGCTGGCGCCGCAGGGTCTCAAGGGCCGACGCCTTGCTGACCCCTGGGGGCGTGAGGTCAAGCCACGCACTGTAGCCAACGGCATAGGTCACGTCGTTGAGGCCGATCCGGTGCACCAGATCGTCGAAGTGGCCGACGTCGACGCCGGGGGCTCTGATCACGACACGCGTCGCTTCGCCCGCGCAGAGTTCATCGAAGGAATCAACCACGCGCTGCCTGCCCACCAGTTCACCCATGGGGAACTCCTGGCTGACGCGAAAGCCGACCCCCAGATCCTCCACCGCGAAGAACGCGTCGGGCATCTCGTCGCGAATGAGCTCAAGCGCCGCTCGCGGATTGAAGGTCACCTTCTCGACGATGTCGTAGCCACCCGCAATGGCGGGGTTGAGCCGGATCGTGACGGCACCGTTGGAGCACACCGCCCACCCCCTGCGGATACCGAGCGTCTGCGCAACAGGCAACGTCGCGATGATATTGCGGCCGGTCGCGAGAATGACGTGGTTGCGGCACATGCGGACCTTCTCGATTGCGTCCACGATCGCAGGCGAGATGTCTCCGCCCCAGTGCATCAAGGTGCCGTCAATGTCCAGCCCGAGCAACTGCCAAGAGTCGTTGTCGAGCGGCGGGTGCATGGCGGAAGCAGCATCGTTCATGCCTCGACTTTACGATGCCCCTCTGACGCAGCAAACCAGGCCAACGTGACGCTCAGGTAATCGACACCGCGGTAATCCGCTCTTCGAGCACAATCGTGACGGGTCGAGCACCCTAAAAGTAGATAAGTGCCGAAAATCGCGAGTGGGCGGCACTTTCTTACTTATGCGGCGCGCCTTGCGACCGTAAAGGCTGCGGCCGCGATGCCCGACGCTGTCACTTGACGGGCTCAAGAACCTCGACGCCGCCAAGGTATGGGCGCAAGAGCTCGGGCACGTACACCGAGCCGTCAGCCTGCTGGTGGTTCTCCAGCAGCGCCACGATCCAGCGGGTGGTGCCGATCGTGCCGTTGACAGTAGCCACGGGCTGCGTACCATCCTCGCCGCGTTCGCGGATTCCAAGTCGTCGCGCCTGGTAAGTAGTGCAATTTGAGGTGGACGTGAGTTCCATCCAGCGCTCTTGAGACGGCAACCACGCCTCGCAGTCAAACTTGCGGGCAGCACTCTGGCCCAAGTCCCCTGCCGCCGTGTCGATCACCCGGTACGGCAACTCGAGTGCCTTTAGCATCGACTCTTCCAATGCCAGGAACCGGTCGTGCTCGGCGGCCGCATCTGCGGCTGAGCAGTACGTGAACATCTCCACCTTGTGGAACTGGTGGACGCGGATGATGCCGCGCGTGTCACGCCCAGCCGATCCGGCCTCGCGGCGGTAGCAAGCGCTCCAGCCTGCATAGCGCAAAGGCCCTGCCTCAAGATCGAGGATTTCGTCTGAGTGGTAGCCCGCGAGCGCCACTTCTGATGTACCGACCAGGTACAGCTCATCACGTTCGAGGTAATAGATCTCGTCAGCGTGGTTGCCTAGGAACCCAGTTCCAGCCATCGTTTCCGGGCGCACCAAGGTGGGAGTAATCATCGGACTGAATCCTGCGTCCTGCGCCAACTGCATCGCCGCGTTGAGGATCGCAAGTTCCAGGCGGGCCCCAATTCCAGTGAGGAAGTAGAACCGTGCGCCGGAGACCTTTGCGCCGCGCTCCATATCAATCGCCTCGAGGCCCTCGCCAATGGCGAGGTGATCCTGAACCTCGAGGCCCTCCGCCGCGAAGTCGCGCGGCGTGCCCTCGTGACGCAGCACCACGAAGTCGTCGGCGCCACCGGCGGGGACTCCGGGCTCTGGAACGTTGCCGAGCGAGCGAGCCAACTTGACGGATCGCAACGCCGCGGCATCGGCTGCAGCCTGCAACTCCTTAACCTCCCCGGAGAGCGCCTTAGCTTGGGCAAGCGCGGCCTGTTTCTGATCGCCCTGCGCCTGCGCGACGGCCTTTCCGAGCGCCTTTTGCTCAGCACGCTTCGCCTCAAATGAAGCAAGCGCCGCGCGATTTTCAGCATCGGCCGCTAAGACGGCATCGACGATTGCGGGGTCTTCGCCGCGGGCGACCTGGCTGGCTCGCACCACGTCAGGATCATTGCGCAGTAGTTTCAGGTCAATCATGCAGGCAAGTGTATCCACGGGGCCGTAGGCTCTAGGAATGCTGGCCATCATCCTGAGTGCTGTTGCTTTACTCCTCGCCCTTATCGCACTCATCATTGGCATCACGACCACCCGCCACATCGGTCGCCGAGACCCCATTGCGGTCCCTTACATCTGGCGCAAACTACTTTTTATCAAATCAACCCCCAGCTCCCCGTTGGGCCAAGCCGGCGGACGGTCTGAGCGTCGCGAACGCATCGCGTTCATCGCCAACCCCACCAAAGACGGTGTCTCAGAACTGCGGGAAATGTCCTTACGTGCGTGCTCGATTCGTTACATGCCCGAGCCACTGTGGTACTTCACCACTGCCGAAGACTCAGGTGAGGGCCAGGCACGCCAGGCCATCGAAGCGGGAGCCGATGTTGTGGTTGCGGTGGGCGGCGATGGCACCGTTCGCTCGGTTGCCTGCGCTGTCGCCGGAACGGATACCGCGATGGGCATCATCCCCACGGGCACCGGCAACTTGTTTGCCCGCAACCTCGAACTTCCGCTGGCCGACTCCGGAGCACTACTACGCACCATTTTTGACGGTGACGAGCAAAAAGTCGACGTTGGTTGGCTCTATATCGAGCGCGCGCACCGTGGCCATTCGGAACGCGACAAGCACATCGTGCTGGTCATCGCCGGTGCTGGATTCGACGCAGAGATGGTGGCGGGCGCAGACGACAAACTCAAAAAGCACCTTGGTTGGTTTGCATATTTCTTGGCGGCGATCCACCACATTGGCGAAAAGCGGATGGAGGCGACCGTCTCCGTAGACGGCTCCAAGCCGATTACCAGTCAAATGCGCACAGTACTGGTCGCAAATGTGGGCAGCCTTCCAGGCGGCATCCGGCTCATTCCAGATGCCTCGGCAACCGACGGCTCCTTGGATGTAGCGACACTCGACGCTCGTGCGGGAGTAGTGGGATGGACGGATCTGTTCGGCACCGTGGTGGCGCAGGGGGCCGGCATCAAGCAGCCTGAGGCCCTCAAGGCCTGGCGCACTTCGCGTATCGATCATGTGCGCGGAAAGGTCGTCGAGATCGAGATGAAGCACCCACAGAAGATTCAGGTCGATGGCGAATCGCTCGGTCGAGCCACCGCCATCCGGGCTGAAGTCGACCACGGTGCGCTGCGAATGCGGGTCCCTGCCGGTTCAGGTGCTGCGGGCAAGAGTAAGGCCATCGACGTTACGAAGGGATCCGACACCTCGGACGCCGTTAGCGTGGATGAAGTCAAAGCCACCGAGCAGGTCGGCTCCCAGCAGGGCGCTGGTTAACTACCGGTCTGGTCTGACCGCAGCCCTTCGACCCACACGCGGGCTGAGTCGAAGTCAGCGTTCGACGTCCCCGATGCAATCGCGGTTTCGTCACCATTCGCGGCGGGATACGACCCTAGGAAGATCACCAGCGGGCACGTGCGCTTGAGCCCAAGCAGCACCTCGGCCATGCGGGCCTCCTCCAGGTGCGCAAGCGCATCCATCGAGAACGAGTACTCGCCCGGACGGTCGCCGATGGGTCGCGACTCGATCCGCGACAAGTTGACGCCGCGTGCAGCAAATTGCTCGAGCATTTCCAGCAGCGCGCCGGCTCGGTCTGACGAAAGGTGGACCACCAAGGTGGTCTTGTCTGCGCCCGTGGCGGCGGGCATCGCCCCAGGGCGCCCGACCCGTACGAAGCGTGTGGCAGCAGTGGGGTTGTCCGCAACATGCTCGGCGAGCAATTCCAGCCCAAACTTCGCTGCACTGCCGGGCGGTGCCAGTGCGGCTTCGAACCCCACCGACTCAAGGCTGAGCGAATCGTCAGCGAGCAGTGTCGCCGCCGCTGCGTTGGAGGACGACGGCACAAAGGTGGCGTCAGGGAGTTCGCGGTGCGCCCAACGGCGGCACTGCGCCCACCCGTGAGAATGGCAACTTACGCGCGCGATGTCCGCAATCGTGGTGCCGGGCCGAGCAACCAGCTCGAACTCCACTGGGATTACTACCTCGCCGACGATGACCAGCGGCATTCCGGACGCAAGGGTGTCGAGCGTGGCGGTCACCCCGCCTTCGACGGTGTTCTCTATAGCCACTACCGCGAAGTCAGCCTCGCCGTCACGGACAGAGCCGAGCGCTGTGATCACATCGACGCATGGCACGTCGGTCACGTCTTCCTTCGCCGCGATCGCGCGCAAGGCGATTTCCGTGAACGTACCCTCGGGCCCTAGGTAGGCGTAGCGGGGCTTAACGGTCACTGCTTCTCCTTGTTTACGGGCGATGCGCGGGGTCGACGAGGCGCAGGCTTGCTCGCTGCTTTCGTGTTCGTCTTGGCGGCGGTCGACTTTGCAGTCTTGCGCACCGTTGACTTGGTGGTGGTCGGCTTTGGCAGCACGGGCTCTGGCGCAGCCTTGGCCACGGGACTCTTTGCCGCAGCCTTGCCAGGCGGGCGCTTGGTCGGCGGCTTCTCTACGGTAGCGACGACGGGGGCCTCATCGGCAACGGCTGCTGGTGCGGCCGCGTCGGTGTTGTCGACGTCTGTACTGTCCCCCCTGAACGGAAGCGCATTGGCGACGGCTCCGGTGGTATTAGAGAACACAATCCGGGCGCGGCGAGCGCCGATCGCGAGCTGAACGTCACGAAGGCGCGAGAACCGCCTGCCCCCGGGGCGCTTAGCCTGCACAGCGGGCTTGTGGTGAATCTCGCACTCCACCTCGGTCACTGTGAAGCCGGCGTGCAGGACATCGAGCGTCATTCCCACCTCCATACCCTGACCTCGCGCGAGCGGCATCGCAGCTTCAAGTGCCTCGCGAGTGATGCAGCGAATGCGGCTGAGTGGTTCACGAGGCACCCACTGTGAGGATCGCTCGATAGCCCTGCGCGCAGCGGTTGAAGAGAAGCCTTGTGGCGCCACCCCTGCGCCGGTAAGCGCAACCGCAAGGTCCGCTACGGATTCGGTGACAGTAGGCACCAGTGGAGCGGCGCCAATGGCGTAGTTGCCCAGCCCTCCATCGAGCAGCAGTACTGCGCGTGGGGTCCGGCCCGGTTCGTCGCGCATCGCGATCACCGACGCGCCAGTCTCCACGGCCACGGTACGCCCGCGGTGGTGGGAATGCCGCACCACTACAGCGCCAGCCTTGCGTGCCAAATCTTGGGTATTGTCCGTCGAGCCGTCATCCACTACGAGCACCAAGTCGACGCCGGGAATCGCGCGCGCCGCTCGTACCGTCGCTGCGATGCGTCGTGCCTGGTCGAAAGCGATAATCAGGGCGGCAACAGAGGCCTCGGGAATAGCGGGAGGAGCCTTCACACGTGAGGTGCGTGGCCGGCGTCGCGGGGCCTGAGGGGCCCGGGAAACAGCACCGTCGGCTTCAGCGGACGGTGCTACGGAATCAGGCGAATTTGCCACCTGCCCAGCCTAGCGACCATGGGCACATGGTCAACAACGATTTTGCCAATTCCTGACGAGTTCGTGACCTTCTAGGTGGATAGAGCAGGGATATCCGACGTTCCGGGTGTCGCGGGCGCGGCGCGCCGAAGAGAAAAGCCTGTGCGTTGCGATTGCCGCGAGGGTGCGCGAGGTGGAAGAGTGTCGGTATGCACTCACGCGCCGGAACAGTAGCCCTGCCCGAAGACCTCATCAACGTCGATGACCTGATCGGTCAGTACTACGACGTCGTTCCCGATCCCTCCGTATCTACACAGCGTGTTCTGTTCGGAACATCTGGGCATCGCGGCAGCGCGTTCGATGCTGCGTTCAATGAGGCGCACATCGTCGCCACCACGGCGGCAATTATTGAATACCGCCGCGGACAGGGCACCGATGGCGCGCTGTACATGGGTAAGGACACCCATGCGCTCTCCGGCCCGGCCCAGCAGACCGCGCTTGAGGTGCTCGCAGCCGCAGGGGTGCGGGTGCGAATCGATAGTCGCGACGGCTTTACGCCAACACCCGCGGTCTCACTCGCCATCCTGGTCGCCAATGGGTCGATGTCGGAAGAGGGCTTGCGCCGCTCCGGCAAGGGGCTGGCTGACGGCATCGTCGTCACCCCGTCCCACAACCCTCCGCGCGACGGCGGCTTCAAGTACAACCCGCCTCACGGTGGCCCCGCAGATTCCGACGCGACGTCGTGGATCGCTGATCGCGCGAACGAGATCCTCACAGACGGCTGGAAGCAAGTGCCTCGTGTGCAATATGCGAAGGCGCGCAATGCTGACACCACCGAGAAGTTCGACTTCCTCAAGCTCTACCTCGAGCACCTACCTAGCGTGATCGATCTGGAATCCATCCGCAACGCCGACGTGCGCATCGGCGCGGACCCGCTGGGCGGCGCGGCCGTTGACTACTGGGGCGCAATCGGCGAGGAACACAAGCTCAACCTCACCGTTGTGAACCCCAACGTCGACCCGCGTTGGGCCTTTATGACGCTCGACTGGGACGGCAAGATCCGCATGGATTGCTCCTCGCCCTACGCCATGGCTTCCCTCCGCGAAAAGATGGCCAGCGGCGATGCTCCGTACGACATCGCGACGGGCAACGACGCCGACAGCGACCGACATGGCATCGTCACCCGCGACGGCGGCCTGATGAACCCCAACCACTTCCTCGCTGCGTCCATCGCGTACCTGTACGGTGGCGCGCGTCCGCAGTGGCCCGAGGGTGCGAAGATTGGCAAGACGCTTGTGTCTTCGAGCCTGATCGACCGAGTGGGCCGCGACATCCAGCGCACCGTGGTCGAGGTCCCGGTGGGCTTCAAGTGGTTCGTTCCGGGGCTGGTGTCCGGCGAGGTCGCCTTTGGGGGCGAGGAGTCCGCGGGTGCGAGCTTCCTGCGTCGCGACGGCCGCGTGTGGACCACAGACAAGGACGGCATCATCCTTGCGCTACTCGCGTCGGAAATCACCGCCACCACCGGAGCGTCACCGAGCGCGCTACACAGTTCGCTCACCGACAAACTCGGCGAGAGTTGGTACGCACGGGTCGATGCGCCGGCTACGCCCGAGCAGAAGTCCACGCTAGGTAAGCTCTCCCCCGAGCAGGTCAGCGCGACCACACTCGCGGGTCAACGCATCGAGGATAAGCTCACTAGCGCGCCCGGCAATGGCGCCGCGATTGGCGGGCTCAAGGTCACGACGGCCGACTCGTGGTTCGCCGCGCGTCCCTCCGGAACCGAGAACGTCTACAAGATCTACGCGGAGAGCTTCATCAGCGAGTCGCACCTAGCTCAGGTGCAGGCGGAGGCCAAGGATGTTGTCTCGCAGGCGCTGGAAGGCTAGCCCCGGCGCCTAGCAGTATCCCCGGCGGTGTCGGGCCTTGGCGTCCTCGAGAAAAGCATCGACGATACGTTGGTCAGCCGGAATCCAAGCCACGTCGTGCCAACCGCCGGGCTCTAGCCAGCGGAGCTCGTCGTGATCTTCGAGCGGTTCAGGTTCGCCAAGACGTCCGTCAGTACCAGGCTTGATGGTGGCCCACCACACGCGCATCACAAGCCGCGCTCCACTGGCGTCGTCAGCGGGGCGGATCATCCACACCGGAGCGTCTCCCGTGGCCGGCTCAGCGGGGTGAGCCTCCGACTCGGCCGCCACGCTGATATCGGCGAAGGTGTCCGGGCCAACGATCTCTTCGCCGAGCTCGACTTCGACCCCGAGCTCCTCCCGCAGTTCGCGCCGTAGTGCATCCTGCGGGCTTTCCCCCGCTTCTACCTTGCCACCAGGAAACTCCCACAGCCCCGCGTATTGCGGGGGCGAGGTGCGACGCGCTGCGAACAGCAGTCGCGGGGTTTCCAGGTCATCGGTGATCGCCGCGGCGACCACCAATATTGCGGCGGGCGCGGCAGTCATGGAGCGCGTGCGCCTAGTTCGTGATCGCCGCGTACGCCTCGGAACCCAGCAGGTCTTTGGGCTCTGCCGTGATCTCGACTTTGAAAATCCATCCCTGGCCATAGGCGTCAGTGTTGATCGTCTCAGGGGAGGATTCAAGAGACTCGTTGACCTCGGTGACCGTGCCGGTGACGGGCGAGTACAACTCGCTCACCGCCTTGGTCGACTCGAGCTCGCCGCACACGGTACCCGCTGTGATGGCGTCACCGACGGCCGGTGGCTCGGCGTACACAATGTCGCCCAGCGCCTCGGCTGCGTGCTCGGTGATGCCTACGGTGACCACGGAGCCCACTGCCGGGTCACCTGCCACCCACTCGTGCTCAGCCGAGTACTTGAGTTCATTCGGAATATTTGCCATGGCGGCCAGCCTTTCGGGAAGCAGTGAGGAAAGCGATGGTGGTAGTTAAGAAGCGCGTTTGTAAAACGGTAGCGCGGTGACGGTCATTTCTTCGCGTCGACCGCGCACATCGATGCCCACGACGGTGCCGGGTTCGGCCATGGCCGGTGGCACGTACGCCATCGCGATGGGGGCGCCGAGGGTGGGGGACGGTGCACCCGAGGTGACGATGCCGATCTGGTTGCCGTCGGCATCGGTCACTGCGTATCCAGTGCGTGCAGAGCGCCGTCCCTCGCCCACCAGCCCTACGAGTTGCTTGGCGCTACCTGCGGCCTTGGCCGAGGCCAACGCGGCACGACCCACAAAATCTCCGCGCGGGTTCTCCTCGGTACCGAAGGCGATAATGCGCCCCAGGCCGGCGTCAAATGGCGTCGTGTGCTCGTCGAGTTCCTGTCCGTACAGCGGCATGCCTGCCTCAAGACGCAGCGTGTCACGCGATGACAACCCCGCGGGAATCATGCCGAGCTCGGTGCCCCGTGCCAGCGCCAACTGCCAGACAGCGCGCGCCTCGTCCGCACCAACAAATAATTCAAAGCCGTCTTCTCCGGTATAGCCGGTCCGCGCGGCGAACGCGTGAATGCCGCCCTCGAGCAGCACGTTCGACGCCGAGTAGTACTTCATCGCGTGGATGTCCTCCGCGCCTAGTTCGCACATCGCAGCAGTGATCTGCGCAGAAAGCGGGCCCTGCACGGCGATGAGTGCGATCTGCGCGGACACGTCCTCGACCGACGCGCTGAATCCTTCGAGTCGCGTGGTCAGTTCTGCCACCACGCGGTCCTTATTCGATGCATTGGCGACGATGAAGAAGTGGTCCCAGTCCCGGCGGTAGACCACCAGGTCATCCATCACACCACCCGCATCGTTGCAGAGCATCGTGTATTTGGCGCCCCAAAGCTTCATGGCGCTCACCCGGCCTGCGAGCGCGTAATCCATGAATGCCGCAGCATCGGTGCCGCGTATAGAGAGCTCGCCCATGTGAGACAAGTCAAAGAGGCCGGCGGCGGTGCGAACGGCCTGATGTTCGGCGATGTCACCGGAATAGCGAACCGGCATCTGCCAGCCTGCAAAATCCACCAGGGTGGCATTAAGCGCCACGTGTTCGTCATGGAGGGGGGAACGGAGAGTGGTCACGGTCCAAACCTACGGGACGCGGGAGCGCACGGCGACATCATGGCCCGGTTAATCCCGGGTCCTCGAGTAGTTCCAGGTCTCCCGCAGAGATCAACCGCGCCAGCAGCGCATACTCCACCAATCGCGCCTTGCGCAGTGACGCGAGGTTGCCGGGCCCCCCGCGCAGGCCGTCGACTCCGCCACGATCGAGCTTCTCGCAAATCGCATCGAGCTTGCGATTAAACGTGGTCAGCGGCCATCCCAGCCGTTCGGCAGCGGCCGCTGAGGTGGGTACCGCTGTCAGTCCAGGACCCGGGCTGCGAAGCATCGGTTCAGCTAGTGCGAGCACCAGCAGCTTTTGGCTGTCCGTGAGCGCGATGGGAACTCGGGTGACGTCGCCGGCCACCGCATCGGCTGGATCCGCGGGACTGAGAAGCGGGCCGTGACACGCGATCGTGATGTCGTAGGTGTTGGGGCCGGCGGTGAACATCACTCGCAGACGTGGAAAGACGAGCGGTAGTCGCGCGCCTGGGCCAAGCAACGCTTGAAACTCGCCGTGATCCGTCGCGACGGACACGGGGATACTTTGGCCGATATTGGCCACCCACCACACTCCGGAATCCTCCGATAGCTGCAGCAGGTGCCGATGCAGGTAGGGGTTGTCGTCGACCACGATGTCCGCCGCACGCCCAATAGTCACCGACTCACCCGCCATCAGGTCATGCACCGCATCGCCAAACTCGATCGACAGTTCCGCGCGGTTCACAGCAGCCCCCTCGCAAGCAGCACGATACCCACGATGGCGGCCATGCCGACCACCACGAGCGACACGCCAATCGCAATAGCTTTGCCAACCGCCGCGCGCCGCACCGAGTCCTTATGGCGCTGCGCCTCCAGCGGCGTAAAGACGGGTTCACGACCCTGAGGCGTGAGGTGCTGCCGCGGGATGGGCGGTGGTAGCACCGGATTCGCCGATGCCGTCGCCGATGCCGCTGACCGGGGGGCGTAGGTGGGGGTGCGGGTGCCAAAGCCGCCCTCGCGGGCGCGCATGGCCACGGGCGCAGCCCCAGGGGGGAGCGTAGCCGACAAGCCACCGCGCGATCCCAATAGGTGGGCGGCGGGCAAAGATTCACAAGAGTACGAGGAGGATTGAGTCGCCGGTGCCGTCGCTTCCGCTTCACGCACGCTCATCCGGGTAATGTCATCCGATGCGGCGGGCGCAGCACGCCGCGATGACAACTGAGTGTTGTCCTCAACGGGCGTAACCTGAGCAGCAGCTGCAGCCTCGGCCGCCTCCCTACGGGCACGCCGCGACCCCAGCACTGGGGGCTCATCGCTCTTCTGTAGAGGCGGCACCTGAGCGCCACGGCGCGTCGCGAGTTGGGTCACGTCAGGAGATTCCTTCTGGAGCGCCGAGAGCCGAGCAGAGAGCTGCGTGCTCGCGGCGTCGTCGGTTCCATGCGCGTCCTCTTCGCCAGCGCCAAAGGGTCGCTTTAGCTCGCTCATGTCGAGACCTTGCGGCGCTGGGTGAGCGTGGTGTCGTCCTCATGGTCCTCGACAGCGGGCCATCGCGCCCAGGGCGCGGAATCGGCGTCGGCAGGAGTGGTGACGTGCAGCGTGTCCGCGATCACGACGGTGACGTTATCTGTGGCGCCGGCGACGACAGCCGCGTCAACCAATCTGCGCGAAGCATCGGCCGGGACGCCAGCAAGCCGAGCGATGCCCGCGATCTGTGCGTCACTCAATGCCTTCATCAAGCCGTCGCTCGCGACGATCAGTCTCGTTCCTGGGCGCGCCGGCACGAGCCACGCATCGCAACCGGGAATGTCGTCGCCTATAGCGCGGGTGATGATGTTTCGCTCGGGATGAACCAACGCCTCGTCAGCGGTAATGTGTCCGGCGTCAACGAGTTCCTGGACTCGCGAGTGATCCGCGGTCACCTGCTCCATGACGCCGCCCGCCAGCGCGTAAACGCGCGAGTCACCGACATTGATGACGCACCACCACGAGTGACCCCCGTGGGTCACCGCGATCGCGCCTGAGAGGGTGGCACCGGACTCTCCACCAGCGGCCGCGGACACCTGGGCGACCGCCATGCGCGCCTTGTGAACTGCGTCAACGACGTCGCTCGGAGCGACTTCGCCTGTGTCAATCAGTGTCTCGAAGGCACGCGCGACGGCTGCGCTCGCGACGGCCCCAGCGCGATGACCACCCATGCCGTCAGAGACGATAAACACCGGGGCGCGCGCCACGTAAGAGTCCTCGTTCGCCGCACGCCGCCCCGTATCAGTGGCGCCAGCGCCCGCGCACCACGTCGAACTCCCGGCTTCAGCCATCAGCGCGCCCTGCCCTGATTGACGATGCGTGCCTCGAGGTCGCCCAGCAGAAGGACACCTTTAACAGCAACCTGGGTGCCGGGTGCGACCTCCGCCTCATGCCCGTCTTCAGCCCGGACAAAGGTGCCGTTCGTTGATCCCAGGTCGCTGACCCTCCATTCGCCGTCCTTGAGGCGCAGCTGCGCATGCCGCTTAGACATCGTCCGGGTAGCGTCAACGACGCCTATGTGCGAGCCGCCGAGCGCTTGTGCTGCCGCCCGGCCGATCGTGACCTCGCTGTCCACCAGTGGATAGCTGTCGCCGCCCACCACTTCGAGCATCCAGACATCGCGCCGGCGGCGGGCGATCACGGTGTGATCTTCGCGTTCTTCGGAGGATTCAGCCGCAGACGGCGCATCGGCGTGAGAGCCGCCTGCTTCCGGTGGCGCCCATTGTCCGACTGGTGCGGGTCGCGTAGGCGGGGGCGTGGGGTCAAGTGAAATTGCGGGAGGGCCAGGGGGCGCCTCTGGTTCACGCGCCCGCGCAGGTTCGTCGTTGGTCATCGGAGTGGACTCCGCTGACTCCTGCGGCACCTGGTCCAACCCCATCCATCCCGGAGGCAGCAGCGACAGGCTAGCGGCCGATGCCGGGGCGGGGGCAGTGGGGTCCAGCGCCTCGGGCGCGGGCGGCGCAGGGGCTTCCGTCACGGGGGGCGTGTCGTCTTCCACGGGATCGACTAGATTGGCCGGATTCTGAGCATCGGCGTCCTCGCCTCCCCATGGCTCAACGAGCGTTTGCTCTTCGGAGGTCTCAGCAACTACCCCGTCATCGACAGCGTGCGGTATCGGCGGGATGGCTGCCGTGATGTACGGAGATACCGGGTGGTCAGGCGCCACGGGCGCGGGCGCGACGTCAGGCGCACTTTCCGCTCCCTCAATTCCGTAACCGTCCAAAGCGGGCGGGTCCACCTCAGGCAACGCAGAAGGCGCGGGGTCGCTGGCTACGACAGCAGCCATCGGCGCGGACAACGCCGAGGGCACTGACGGTTCTTGGGCCGACCGCGACCGGGCAGTGGGGTACGGAGCTGGCCAGTCGCGCGAGGCAGGGAATCCCGAATCGGAATATTCGACGGGCTCAGCTGCCACCGTGGTGGGGCGCTTCGCGCCCGCGGATGCTGCTCGACCGATGGTGTCGGTCGGGATCGGAGTGCCGATTTTTGACCAGCCCACAATTGCGGACCACAGCGGGGGGCTGAGGGCCGCAAGAATAGTGAATCCGCTTGCGATGTTCAGCCGCAGCCCAATGGTGCCGGCGCCGATAATCCACATGATCCACCCGGCCACAGCGCCCGCCAAGTACAGAGCAATCCCGCCAAGGGTCGCCCAAGCGACGGGGTTGGTCACGTCCTGTCCCTGGATACCGCGCAGCAGGAAGGCAATCAGCATGACTGCGACGCCCAATATAGACACCGACCGCGCAATCATTACCGTCACGGTGGAGACTCGCCCCGCCTCAGCCGCTGCCACCCAGCGCAACACGGGAATCCACGCGCGCGAAGCGCTCATGCCCATCTTTTGCAAGACGGCACCGAAGGCGAGTCCCATCCACGCGATAGAAAAGACCACCACCAGCAGAACGTAGGAGAATGGGATCCAATACATTTACTTCTTCTTTCGATTGTGCGTACGGCGCGAGGATTGCGACGAACGCCGGCGTTGGCTCGCCGTCACCAACGTATGCTCCGAACCCAGTCCCGTCCCGGAGCGCCACCGCTGTGAGGCGTTGTTGGCCGCAGGTTTGGCGCGTGACTCCGGCGCGGGCTGCACGGTGGCCCACATCGATCGCAGGGACAATCGCATCCTAATTCGCCCCCACCGCGACTTACGTGCCAGCAATTCGGCCCGATCAGACGCAACCATGCCCCAGAATTCATCCGCATAAGAATTGTCAACTGCCGTATTGCCAAACGTCACCTTGTCGGTGAGCGCCGCCAGCGACGCCGCATTGGCCGTTGCGTATGTGCGCGCCGCCTCAATCCGAGTCGCCAGCGGTAGCGGGGGCAGGCCTGAGTCGACGGCGTCGTCCAGGTACTCGTCCCAGCCGTTGTAGACAGCATCCCGGGCAAGCCCGCGGCGACGACGGTTACGCCGCACCGCTTTCCAGATCAGGATCGCGAGGAATGGGCCAACGATGACAAGCAGCGCCAGCAGCGAAATGCCCGTGATGATGAGGGCGGGACCCAGCCACAACCAGCTGACCTGCACCTCTTCCGCATCCTGCGCGTCGTCATCAGTCTGGCCTCGCTGCGTCAGCGGCGGGACGATTGGCTCTGCCCGTTGCGGATCAAGCGCCGATGCATATTCAGGGTCCCGCTGATCAGTCACGTCAGGAGCGACGGGATTGGAGTGCTGAGGAGTGACGTCGATAGCCACCCACGCCCCCTGGTCCGACTGCACTTCCGTCCACACGCTCATATTCTTGCCCCGGCACTGGCCTGCGTCGCACGCGGGAGGGGCCCAGCCCTGCACATCGGTGTCGACCAGGCGAGCACCGATCACAACGCGGGAGGGAAACCCCATCTGGGCGGCAAACATTGCGACGGCAGTCGCGAACTGTTCGTCGTCGCCAATACCCGCGACCAGTTGCGCATCGTCACCGCTACCCACCTCACCCGCGCGTTCGTTGAGCTGTTGAAAGAGGCGATCGACACGATCAAATGAGTGCCCGGAGGCGGAGGGGACGAACCCGTACGCACCAAGTTCGCGCTGCCACGCGGGAGTCTCACCGTCCGCAACAGGATCGATCGCGTGGCTGAGGAATCCCCGGGCGCGTAGGCGCTCCACGAGAGTTGCCAACCCCGCGGCGTCGCTCGCCACATCCTGGCGAGTGACCCACTCCTGAAGCGAGTCGGGGATGAGTTCCTTGGGGATGGTAGCCACCCCCGGTGCGGTGCCGATGTCCGCAAGAGTCGGTACCTGCTTGGGCTGCACGCCGTTAATGCGGTAGGTGTCTCCAGATAGCAGGCCATCGTCCGCCACCATCACCCCAGCATCGGCGCTCTGAAGGTAGTAAAAACCGTCTACTAGCGTCGCGGCACGGGCACCTTCAAAGTCGATCGAGCCAAGTTCGCCCACAATCGGCACCCAGATTCCAGACAGCAGCCCGATCGAAACAGTGGCGACGACGTCGTTAGTATCACCTTCCAAGTTGACGTGGCTGGGTACCCGCTGGAAACGCGCCACCGCGGAACCTCCGGGGTCGGCTGCACTGAATTCTTCGCCGTCGTAATAGAGCAGAGTCGCCACGCGCACACGTTCAGGTCCACCCTCCTCAACGTCCACCGTAAAGAGGGTTGCCTGGTAAGCATCGTCTGTGAAGTACTCGCGATACGAGGTCAGCGGACTGACCTGAGACTCCACCGCGACGCGCGGGTCAATCGCTGATCGCACCACCTCACGGGGGGTCTGAGCGGCGATGGGCGCGCTCACCAGTGCGGCCACGGCCACCCCTGCCATCACCATCGCCGTTGCGGCCGATGCGCCAGCCAGGCGACTGGCATGCGAAGAGGTAGCAAGGCTCACTCCGCCTGCGCCAAAAGCAGCTGCGATAGCCATACGGCGCGCATACCAAGACCGCCAACCGAACCATGCGAGTAGGACCGCGAAAGCCACAATTCCCACAATGGACTCACGTGATACGAACTGTCCCAAAGGGCCCCAAGCGAGTGAGCTAGCCCGCACGGCTGGACCAACTGCGATCGCGATCACGACCAATGCCGCAGTGGTCACGGCAGCGAGCGGCCACCACCGCTCTGCACGGATCGCTAGCCAAGCGGCCAGTGTCGTCCCCATCAGAAACAGCGCGTACACCGGCACCAGCGTGGTGCCGTAGTCACCGAGCGGCAGCGGAAGAGTGACAATGTCCTTCCACCCAAAGACGGGCCCGCGCAGCAAATCCAGCCCAGCATTGGCCATCGAGGCGGCGGTGTTCACGGCGCCAGGGACCACCAAGGTGACACCGCCGACGATGTAGACCAGTAGACCAAGTACAAACGCGCGACTTGCGGACCACTGAAGGCGCTCACACAAAAGTGCGATGCCGGCTCCTACGACGATCGCGAGCGCGGCTACCGCGACGTATCGCGAGGAGTCGTAAACGGGCAGCAAGGCCCACGCCGCGACGGCTGCGGCGAGCGCCATGAAGCCCGCGTTAATGGCTACTACGCCAAAACTCGGGCGCCCGACCGTGCGCCGCATTCGGAGTCCGCCGACGGCTGGCACGGGTGCACCCCGAGTCCCTCGCTGAGGGCTCATCGGTTGGAGCCCCTCGCGAGCAACTGACGAAGGTCGTCCAGAACGCCAAGGCTCATCAGCCGGGTGCGGCCCACCGCATGGACACTTGGCTCGGACTCTGGGTCGCAGACTGCCGCGGCGACGGCGACGTCACTGGGGAATCCCAGCGCGGCTGACTGCAGCTGGTTGAGGGTTGCGGCCGAGCCGGTCACCAGAAACGCGAGCGAGGTGTCTGAGGTGGATTCCGCCAACATGCGGGTCACGTTGGGCAGGGAAATCACTGCGCCACTCGCCTCGACTCCTGATAGATCGTCCAGCAACGCGCGGGGTGTGGACACGCGCAGCGACTGCAGCGACCGCACCGAGGCACGGGCAAATTCGGGTACCTCGCCGCTCACGACAGCTTGAACGTCGCGGCCGTCGCGCAGGGCTCGCACGCCAAGCGAACCGACGACGCTGACGGCCATTTCGAACTCGGCCTGCGATGCGTACGACTCAGCGTTGAGGTCGAGAACCAGCGAGATGGTCGACCGCCGCGTCTCTTCGAACTGGCGCACCATGAGTTTGCCGGTCTTTGCCGTGGACTTCCAGTGGATGTGGCGCTGCGCATCGCCGCGCGCGTATTCGCGAACCGCGTGGAAGGAGATGTCTTCGTTGGTGATGGTTTTGGTCGCAGCACCCTCAAGGTCGCGTATGAAGCCCATCGACGTGCTTGGGATCGCGATGGTGACCGGGTGGATGTACAGAGTGCTGACATCCGCCCAATGGAATTCGCGTTGCAGCAACCGCAACGGGTCCGCGCGAGAGGTCGTCGCTGGGCCGACATCGATCACGCCTCGGCGAGCAGCCGGGATGACAATCTCCTCGCGGTGCTCGTGCCCGCGACGCAGCAGCGGGATGTGGAAATCAATCAAGCCGTCGCCCACCGGGATGTCGATCCGACCCGGTAGCGCGACGCGTGCTTGCGTGTTGCGGACCACGATCTCGCCCTCGACGTCCTGGCCAGCCACTACTGCATCGTGACCCAGGCCGAAGTCGACGTCGTAGGACTCCTTTCCCAACAAGAACGGCACCGCAATGACCAGTAGCGCCAACGCCATGAAGCCACCAATGAGGAACTCCGACCAGCCCCAGATCAGGCCAATCGCCAGGCCCATCACAACCCAGATGGCAGCAAGCCAGCCAGCGGGGGTGACGACGCCAGCGACCACATCTGAGGCGCGGCGAGTGATCGACTCAAGGCGTCGACCAAGGCGCAGCGTCTTGAGCCCAAGTGTTACCCACCTGCCGCGCGACTGACCCGTGACCTGGGTGCGCGTCGTATTGCCCACACGAGTGTGTCCCGTGCGGGTGTAGGACGTTTGCGTCGCGCCCGTCCTCGCTGTCCTAGAGGTGGAGTCGCGGCTCAACCGAGATCCTTCTGAGTGGGCGGCGGGGTGTCAAGCATAATTTGGCCGATGATGGCGGTCGCCGTCACGCCGTCGAACTCCGCCTCCGGGTCCAAAATCAGGCGGTGCGCGAGGATCGGCTCGGCCAACGTTTTGACGTCATCGGGCGTGACGTAGGTTCGGCCGTGCGCGAGCGCCCAGGTACGTGACGCCTTGGCCAGCGCCATAGCACCTCGCATGCTCACGCCCAGGCGCACCTGGGTGGCGTTGCGGCTCGCGTCAACGATGCGCGCAATGTAGTCAAGCACCAAGGGGTTTTGGTAAACCTCTCGAGCAAGCCCAGCCATCGCAACAATGGTCTGTAACTCCACGATTGCGGGCACCACAACCTTTGGCGCGCGCGTGGCCTCCAGAATCTTGAGCGTTGCGCCGTGGTCGGGGTAACCGAGTGACGTACGCATCATGAAACGGTCCAACTGAGCTTCCGGAAGAGCATAGGTGCCCGCCTGTTCAATAGGGTTCTGCGTCGCAACAACCATGAACGGGTTCCCGACTGCTCGCGAGACACCGTCGACAGTGACCTGCGCCTCCTCCATGACCTCCAACAGCGCCGACTGCGTTTTGGGGCTCGCGCGGTTGATCTCATCAGCTAGGACCACGTTGGCAAAAATGGGCCCCTGATGAAATTCGAACGTGCCCTGCTTCTGATCAAACACCGTGATCCCGGTGACATCGCCAGGAAGCAGGTCAGGCGTGAACTGAATGCGAGTGGCGATGCCCTTGACCGTTTGCGCCATGGCGCGAGCCAGCGAGGTCTTTCCGGTTCCAGGTACGTCCTCGAGCAGCAGGTGACCCTCGGAGATCATTGCGGTGAACGCTAGTTCTACGACCTGGCGCTTGCCCAGCACCGCGAGTTCAACATTCTCAGACAGAGCATTGAACGTGGAGGTAAACCAGCTGGCTTGTTCGTCAGTGACGGTCATGATGCAGTCCTTGCGTTCTTGGAGAGCGGGCGGTGGTCGATCGTCGGCGGTGATCATGACCGCCGATGCTGCGGGCGCCTATGGGGCAGGGGTCGGGTCGGGAGTGGGACTGGGAGTTGGCTCTGGCTCGAGCGGGACATCGCTACATTCGCGTAGGCCCGAGGTCCACTGTGGCAGCCCTTGCAAGTTGCCCTTGAATGTCACTTCCACCCGAGCAAAGTTGCGCAGCCACTTCATATCAGGAGGCGTTTCAGTGAAACCTCGGTCGACATACCAAGTTTCCTTGGACTTCGTGAAGTCATTGCCGCTGGCGTCCGCCTGGATCGTGGTGCGTTCTGCAGTGCATCCAACGAAGTTCACGGTCGTCATGTATTTAGCAGAGCCATCGAAAGGTGGAACAAGCGCGCTCGACTGGGAGCAAGGATTGTCGTTGTCGACGAAGCGAATGCAGTTATAGGCGCGCACTTCTTGAACAGATCCGCTCGGGGGAGAGAAGTTGCTGACGGGCTCGCCTGAGCCGAGGGCGTAGAAAACGCTGAACCTGCCGCCCGCAGACCGCACCTCGGGTGCGCTATAGCTGGTCGTGCAACTGACACCACCATCGTCACACGCGTCAATGGTGTAGCCGCGCGTCACCGTTGGGGCTCCCGGATCAGCAAAGGTATAGACCTGGCTGACTTCCGTCGAATCCTGACCGTAGATCTTGGAGTCGTAGCGACTCTCGGCACAAATCGTGTAGTCCTTGGGCTTGTCGTTTGGTGTCACGTCGAGCGTGACCGAGCCCTTGCCTCCACTGGATTGGACGGCGGGAGTACAGGTGCCTGCGTCGTTCACGCCCACCCAGGTCGTTGATCCGGCGCCGGCCGATGCCGTTGCGACGGTAAACGTCACCTCGTCACCGTCCGAGTTTGCTTTCCAATTAGGGTCCGAGATTCTAGGTCCACCCACGCCGTTAGCGGTCACGCTGATCCCCGCGCCCTGCTTCACGCCGCCGCTCACGGGGGGCAGGTCAAGTCCGGTGACTGGCACGATCGACACCTGTTGCGACTGGTTACTTCCCACGTCAAGGTTCGTGATTTTAATACGACCAGTTCCCCTTACGGGCACCACCCTGGTCTCGCCATTGGGGCTTGAGACGTTGAGTTCCTTCGTTGAAGAATCCTTCACATCTAAGGCGATGTCGACCTGATTGCCAGCGTTGTTGGGGGTGTCCTTGGTGGGCACCCACGAGGCATTGGCGGGAGACTCTGGCGGCGCGTAGGACCACGCCAGGGCGCTGACGGCTGCCTTGGATTCGCCAATGGGGTTGACCGCTTTAGCGGTGTACGTCTGCCTATCGCCATTTTGAAGGCCGGTGATCTGCGGGCACGAACCCTTGGCGTCGCACGTCGCCACCTTGGTGGAGCCGCGGTACAGCGCGAAGCTGGTCACCGCGGGGTAAGACGCCCCCGACCTACCAGCGGACACCGCCACCGTGGCGGTGCCGTCGCCAAAAGCAACCTGCTTTAACTGCGCCGGAGCGCCAGGGTAGCCGCGCAGGTCAATCGCGATGGTGCCTTGGCGGTCAGAGCCACTGACCCTGCCCTGCGCATCTTTGACAGAGAACACCGCATTGCACACGCCTCCCGGGGCATCGGCTGTCCACGACGCAGTCACCGCGGTCTCGCTCAATGCCGCGAACGTGACCGACGCGCACTCGTTGGCACCGCTGACGGACACCAATTCGAGCGCGGTCCCCGGCAGAGGATTGAACTCGCCCTCAACGCCGATCACGGTGACAGTGCATGACGAGCCGTCAGCCTGCGAGCAGGTCTTAACTACCGATGCACCCTTGGGCAGTTCCGATGGCGCAGGTCCCACCTGAAGCGCCAGCGAAACAGCCGGGGTGTCAGGATCCGAGGTGAGCGCAACGGTCACCGTGTCAACCTTGCCGGGGACAGACTTGTCCTTAGCTGTCACGTTGACCCGGCTACCCGCAACCTTGACGACGAACTGCTCGCCCTCATAACGGGATGAGAAAGCGACTGGACGGGTCGCCGCGCCGCTGGTCCAGGTGACCATTTTTGCCAAATCGAAATTTGCGGTAGCCCCGGGGGAGATCTCCAACGCAGCGCCAGCCAAGGTAGGTTGAGGCTCCTTCGCAATGATCACGATCGGGATGGGCACTACGGTCCACGCTTCTTGGCCCTGGACCCGCGCAGACATCACGCAACTGTCTGAGTACGGTGCCCCCATGCCCGCGTCGTAGCGCACTGTGGTGCCGGAGTCGAGCGAGCACGAACCTTCCGTGCGTGTACCGCTGGCACGGATCGACTCAGGGTCGATCTCCAACGTTGCGTCCACTGGAATTGCCAAGAACTTTGCCACGTCAAAGCTGACCGATTCGCCCTCGTTGACCTCGGGCGGCTGGATAGTCTCTTTGACGGCAAGGCGCACTAAGGCGGAGCCAGGCACCGTGAGGAATCCGTAACTCGTGACATCCTCGCCGCTGAAGTTGAGGCCGTCTACCTGAAACGGGATCAGGCGGGGTTGATCGGGCAGCGGCCCCAAGATCGTCGATCCGGACACCGTCAGGTCCTCGGGCGCCCCCCACAACGTGAGGGTTAGCCCGGACGCGTTGCCGCTGCCCCACGAGACCATATTGGTCAGCACGTCGACTCCGGTGGAGAACGTGTCGCGGTTTTCTTGAGTCAACACGGTGTCCGCCACGATCGGCACGTCCGCAATGGGTTCACGCACTGCCTTCAAGATGATGCGCCCGATCGCGGTGCTACCTCCGGCGTTGCGGACTGAGTAAACGTAGGACAACGTGCCAGGATCCTCCCCGACGGTGAGCGTGACCTCGCCATCGGCGATATCCATGAGGTGAGACGCGAGTTGTACGTACTCGGCCGTGCCGAGGTTGGCATCGGGCCTTACATCGATCAGTTCGAGTTCTCCGCCGGACAGGTCGATGTCGTTTGCCGTCGGCGTCACCACGATTCGGCTGTCCTTTCCTACCTGCACCTGCACGTAGTCGGTGTAGGTCACTGGACTGGGGTCGAGGTCTACTGCCAGCACGCCGATGTATGCAGTCGCGGTGGCTTCAAGCCCGCGGTCGTCCCTGACTGAGAATTGGAAGGACACCTGCCCAGACGCTCCCAGGTCGCTCGAATAAACCATCGCGGTGCCGTCGGCGGATATGGTCGCGGTCCCGGATTCCGGCTGGGTGGCGATGCCCGACAAAGACACCCCGTCCCCGTCAGGATCGATACCGGTGCCGTCAAACGGCAACCGCACGCTGTCCCCGCTAGCAACGCGGCCCGTGATGTCGCGGGGCGTGGGAGGTGCATTCGTGTCATTGGCAAGCACCGTCACGGCGACCGATGCTAAGTCACGCTGCGCCGGATACCCCAGTACATATGTTTCGTAGGTCAGTACATAGGTGCCCGGCTGGTCCGGCGCGAGATAGCGAATCAACGGGCCCGCGGGGAAAGCCAAGCCTGCCCCGGCATCCGCGGCGACCGAACCGGGGTCAAGCGCAATGACATTGCCGGCGGGACCGAAATCGTTTTTCAGGACGGAGATGTCGGCTTGGGTACCGACGCGCACAGTAATCGAATCGTCCACCGCGAGCGGCGCCGACGGCACGTCCGAATCAAGTAGCACGACCGTGACCTCGCCGCGCACGGTCGCCTCTGGCCGGCCCGTGCCGTCCGATGCCGTGTACGACACCACGCCCAAGGCCCCTGGTTGCGCATCTGCCGTCGATCCCGAAAGCCGCAGAGCACTGTGTCCGACGACGTCGACGGACAGCGCCGCCCCGTCCATAGGCTCTGTCGTCACGTCGCTGAGTAGCAATACGTGTCCGCCGGGGTTGGACACCGCAGAGAGCACGTCGACAGTGACGTCCTCCTTTGCGCGCACAAAAGCCGTCAACGGAACCGTTGTGAGTCGCTCGTCTTGCGCCGCAATCACTGTGATCCGCGCCTTGCCGCGCGCGTCAGATAGGCCGTCAGTGAGGGTGTAATCGACGACGTATGTGCCCGGCTCCGTGGAGTCGAACGTGAAGCCGATGAGTCCTTGCGCCAGGTCGACGGTGCCCCGAGCGTCGGGGCCGAGCGAGGCCTCGGTCACTCGAAGCGGTCCGCGCGCACCCGTGACGTGGTCAGCGATCTCGAGTGTGGCGCGCACTCCCGCGGTGACGGTCTGCGCGACGTCCTCGGTCACCAAAGTTGGCTCTCCAAGCACGGCGACGTCCATCGTCTTAGACGCGGTGGCGCCGTAGGTGTCAGACACAATAATGTCGATCGGGATTTCACCGGTATCGATCGAATTCGCGTTGGTGTGTTGAAAAACGACGCGACCTTGTGGCGATGCGGCCACCACGCCAAGCGTCGAACTTGTGCGCGCACTCTTGACGTAGACCGGGTCGCCCTCGGGGTCCACCCAGCCCACCAGGGCCTCGGCGGAAACAGTGCCCCCCGGGCTTACTTGCGGGGCTGGCCAGTCGACAAGGCATCCCTCAACACCACACCATTCGGGGGGCGAGTTCTCACTCAGGTCCTTGACGCTGAGTGTGACCGTCGCGGGATTGGAGCGCAGCCCATCCGACGACGTGCCGTCGGTGATGACATAAGAGAAGGTGGCGCTACCCGTGGCTCCCGGCTCCACGGAAACCACCAGAGACTGGTCGTCGTCCGACACGGTGACGGTGCCAAACTCAGGATTAAGTGGCGTGAGGTCGGCGGGCACCACCGTGAGAATGTCCTCGTTGGCGTCATGGTCATTCAGCAGGGCGGGCACCACAACCTGGCGGCCGGCACGCACACCAAAGGCATCTGACTCTGCCACCGGGGCGCGCGGTTCACTCACCTGCTCCGCTGTCTCTTGATCGTCGGCCGTCACTACTGCCTGCTCATCCGGCACCCATTCCTGGGATGACCTCACGAGCTCGCCCCCGGGCACATTCCACACCCAACCGGTACGGGTCTCGTTCAAAATCAGACGACTGCCGTTGGACCTCAACTCTGGCGAACGACTCTCTGAGAGCTCGCCGCCTCCGCTGGCCGCGTCGCCGTAGTCCAGCGCACCGGACCTGCCCGACTCGTCCCACAGCGCGCCGGGCCCGGGTCCGGCCGGAAGCCAGGCGCCCACCATGACCCCGTCATCGTCTGCGGGAGCTGCTGGCGCACCTAGAGACACATCAGTGGTGCCATAGACCCGCTCTGCGGCGCCGCCATCCAACGGCACGCTAATGATCCCAAATTCGTCCGCGATGTAGACCACGTCGCCGCCGGCGGATGGGCGTTGGAGCAAACTGTCGATACCGACGCCGGTTGCCACTGGCGCTTCACCGTCCTGGCGCCACAGTTGGCCACTGTCAGGGTCAAGCAACACCCAGGTGGAGCCCACCATCGTCATTTGGACCTGATCGCTGCTGGGAGCCCCCGGGACCGCGTCGAATGCCTCGAATGCCGCGCCCTCGACTCGACCGCGCATGACATTGCCATCCTGCACGGAGAAACCGGCCACGTCCCCGTTGACGCCAACGGTCATAGCGGCGGACCGATATTGGGGTCGGTCCTGACCCTCCTTGACCTCGACTGCGGAATAAGGATCGATGGCTGAAGGCGACACTGCCGAAGAGTCGGAAACTCGTCCAGCCAAGACCTCGCCCGTATCGGTGAGATAGCCCACGACGTCGCCTGCGAACACCACCTGACCGGTTCCCGGCGGAGTCGAAACGGTGGAATCAGTCGACGACTCGTCGATGTCGTAGGGACGCGCAGTCTGCACCTTGGTCACTGCCGACAGGTTGCGCGAGAAAATCAGCAACGCATCGCCGAACTGGGTCAAGTCGCTCGGCTCGCTCACGTTTTTCACGGTGTCGACCTCGCCGAGCTGCGTATTGATGCGACCGAATCGCTGACCGTCTGCGCTCTGGAGGGCCCACACGGAGGCATCGTCCGCCTTGACCTCACGTTCGTCGACGCCCGGCGCGATCACAATGCCGCCAGCCACCGCCGTGAGCGCGACAGCCGTGGCGATGCGCCGTGCGCGTCGCCAACGCCCGGCCGTGACCTGTCCTACATCCGCGTTAGTCATCACTTATCCCGACACCGTGATGACAATGCCAGCGATCACGCCAACCAGCACGACTGCGCCGATGATTGCTGCCGTGATCACTGTGCGGCCCACCCTGTTTGCCCGAGCGTTGCGCAGCGTTCCCGTGCCGGCTCGCGATGAGGTGTTGGGATTGCGCCGCAATCGCTGAGACTCGACCGGCACAGTGCTGCGGGTTGGCCCGCGCGGGGCATCGTCGGACGGAGCCACGGCAGAGGCTTGAGCCCACTCGTCCGTGGCAATCTCCATCGCGGTCACAGGTAGGCCCATCGACTGTTCTACCCACTGCAATGCCTGACCAAACACCGCCGCACTCGGGTAGCGGTCACCTGGGATGCGACGCATCCCGCCCTCAAGGACGCTCTCTAGCTCACGCGGCACATCCGCTCGCGCGGTCGGCTTGTACTTCGCCTTAGCGATGCGGTTCTTCAACTGCTGCTCGTTGCCGCGTCCGGGTCCGGTGACATCGAAAGGGCTACGTTGAGCCAGCAGCGTATAGATGGTGGCCGCGAGCGCCCACACCTCTGTGGCGACTGTTCCCGTGCTGCGATGTTCTACGACCTCAGGGGCGCTCCACGGTGGTGACATCGCGATGGTTTCGGTATCCCCGGATGCCACCGCGGACGCCACCCCAAAGTCGGAAAGGACCGGGTGACCGAACGAGGTCACCAAGATGTTTGAAGGCTTGATGTCGCGGTGCAGAAGTCCGGCGCGGTGAGCGGCCTCGATGGCCGACGACACCTTCACGCCGATGGACAGCACTTCCGCGACCGGGATCTTCTCACTTCGGTAGCGGCTGGTCAGTGACGTGGGGCAGAACTCCATGACCATGTAAGGGCGGCCGTCGGAGGACACAGAGGCCTCATACACCGTGAGGATCGAAGGGTGCGAGCTGAGGCTTGCCATGATGTCGGCCTCGGCCGCGAGCGCACGTGCCGATGCATCGTCCTGGACCTTGCTGAGCAGTACCTTGACCGCGACGAGGCGACGAGGCATGTTCTGCTGGAACAGGAAGACGTCGGCAAAACCGCCGGACCCGAGCGGTCTCACGTACGTATACCCAGGCAGAAGCGGTGGACTGAGCGTCTGACGCCTTGCCATGCCACCCCCCAAAGCCTAGTGGTGAAGTACGGAATAATTTGATGCCGCCACTGTGCGGCCTCAACAAATCCAGCGTCAGAGTATCCGACTTAACGGTCGGGACAAAAGACATCTGCGCTCTCTGTGACAAGGTCAACTTGCCGCGATGCACCTGTTGAGCAACGCACTTGGCGCCGCTAACCCGCCTAAATTTATGACGTGCCGCTGCCGCCAGGGACTTACGTGTAGTCCTCGAGTGGCGGGCAAGAACACACCAGGTTGCGGTCACCATGCGCGTTGTCGATGCGGCGCACTGGCGCCCAGTACTTGTCACGACGCAGTCCGTCAACGGGGAAGGCTGCCTGTTCGCGCGAGTACTTCTGGTCCCACGAGTCACTGACGACCATGTCCACCGTGTGCGGCGCGTGACGCAGGGCAGTGTCCTCGGCCGTAATGGCGCCGGACTCGACCTCCCTGATTTCCGCACGAATGGTGATCATCGCGTCGATGAAACGATCGATCTCGCCCTGGTCTTCAGACTCAGTTGGCTCGACCATCAGCGTTCCCGCGACGGGGAACGACATCGTCGGGGCGTGAATACCAAAGTCGATGAGTCGCTTGGCAACGTCCTCGGCAGTGATCCCGGTGAGCTTGGTCAACGGGCGCAGATCCAGGATGCACTCGTGCGCCACGAGGCCTCCGGGGCCACGGAACAGCACCGGGAAGTGCTCATCCAGTCGCGCTGCGACATAGTTGGCGGCAAGGACGGCGCTCTGCGTCGCGCGGGTCAAACCGTCGTGACCCATCATCGCGATGTAGGCCCACGAGATCGGCAGGATACCCGCGGAGCCGTAAGGCGCAGCAGACACTGCAGCGCCCCCGCGCTCAAGCTCGCCCGGGGTTTGAATGGTGGAGCGCACCTGTGGGAGGAACGGCACCAAATGCTTGGCGACCGCGACGGGTCCCACTCCCGGCCCGCCACCACCGTGGGGGATACAGAACGTTTTGTGCAGGTTCAGGTGCGACACGTCTCCACCAAAGTGTCCGGGCTTTGCCAGGCCCACTAGAGCGTTGAGGTTGGCGCCGTCGATGTAGACCTGACCTCCGGCATCGTGCACCGCGGCGCATACATCGCCAACGTGCTCTTCATATACGCCGTGCGTCGATGGGTAGGTGAGCATGATTGAACTGATCTGGCCCTCGTGCGCCGCCAACTTGGCGTGCAAGTCGTCCAAGTCAATCTCGCCATCGGCGGCCGTAGCGATCACCACAACACGCAGTCCGGCCAGGACCGCAGAAGCGGCATTGGTGCCATGCGCTGATGCCGGGATCAGGCAAACGTCGCGCTCCGACTCTCCCAGAGACGCGTGGTATGCGTGGATAGCGAGTAGCCCCGCGTATTCGCCTCGCGAGCCCGCGTTGGGTTGAACGGAAACGGCGGCGTAGCCGGTAATCTCCGCAAGCCAGGCTTCAAGTTGCGAAATCATCTCGCGGTAACCGGCGGTCTGCTCGGACGGAGCGAACGGGTGGATGCTCGCGAAGCCGGGCCAGCTGATGGGAGCCATCTCTACTGCGGAGTTGAGCTTCATCGTGCACGAGCCCAGCGGAATCATGGTCCGGTCTAGCGCCAAGTCACGGTCAGCCAACTTGCGCATATAGCGCATGAGCGAGGTCTCAGAGCGGTGTGTGGTGAAGATCGGGTGCGTGAGGTACTCGGAGGTGCGACGTAGCTCACGAGGGATCGTCACCGACGGGCCGGAGTAGACCGTGCGCACGGGCTGGTGGTCGAGCACGGACGCCACGATGTCAGTCAGAATGTCAACGGTCGTGAGTTCGTCACACGCGATTGCGACGGCGTCGTCATCGACCTTGTGGATGTTGATTCCGCGTGCGGCGGCACGCACCACGATCGAGTCAGCGCCGCGAGGCACCTCGACCACGATCGTGTCGTAGAAGGACTTGTGGCGGATCGTGATGCCACGCGCCATCAGGGCGTCGGCCAAAGTCGCAGCCATGGTGTGCACGCGCAACGCGATCTCGCGAAGCCCATCGGGCCCGTGATAGACCGCATACATCGACGCCACAATCGCAAGCAGTGCTTGCGCCGTACAGATGTTGGACGTCGCCTTGTCGCGACGAATGTGCTGCTCGCGCGTCTGAAGCGCCAGGCGGTACGCGGTGTGACCCGCGGCATCGACGGAGACTCCCACGAGGCGGCCGGGAAGCTGGCGCTCGAGCCCCTTGGTAACTGCCATATAGGCGGCGTGGGGGCCACCAAAGAACAGCGGCACCCCAAAGCGCTGCGAAGAGCCGACCGCGATGTCTGCGCCCAACTCTCCGGGGGCCTTAATGACGCACAGCGACAGGATGTCGGCTGCGACCGTGACCAGCGCCCCAGCGCCATGGGCTGAATCTAAAAGGTGACGAATATCACGCACCTGACCCGATGCTCCGGGCTGCTGAACCACCAATCCGACCAGGTCGTCGGGCACCTGCCAATGGTCATCGAGGGTCTCTACGCGCAAAGGAAGCTTGATGGCATCGGCCTGCGCCTTGACCACCGCGATGGTCTGAGGAAGGCAATCGGCGTCAAGAATGATGACGCCGCCTTCTTTACCCTTGACGGCGCGCCGCATGAGCAGCATTGCCTCGGACACTGCAGTGGCCTCATCGAGCAAAGAAGCGCCCGCCACCGGCAGCCCCGTGAGATCAGAGACCATGGTCTGATAGTTGAGCATCGCTTCGAGGCGGCCTTGTGAGATTTCCGCTTGATAAGGCGTGTACGCCGTGTACCAGGCAGGATTCTCGAGGATGTTGCGCTGAATCACCATGGGCGTAATGGTGTCGGAATACCCCTGACCAATCATCTGCACCTGCACATGGTTCATCTGCGCAAAGTGCTGCATCGCTTTAAGCGCCTCACTCTCCGTCAGCGCATCGGGCAATACCAGGACGTCATCCTGGCGAATCTGCTCTGGCACTGCGGCATCAATGAGCGAAGCAAGGGACGGCTGACCGACGACCGAGAGCATCTGCTCAATCGAGTCAAAATCGGGGCCTATATGGCGATCAGAGAACGAGGTCACCGCCCCATTGTGTCGCATCCGGGCCACAACCGATAGACCGCACCTTCGCTTCACACGCGAACGCCCGGCCTGCGCTGGCAGGCCGGGCGTCGGCTGTCGACGGGTAGCGCGTGGCGCTAGCCCTTCACGGCGTCCTCTACTTGGCGGCGCACTCCTTACCGTTGGGCGCGGAGTCCGTTGTGCACAGCGCCTGCATTTGGTGTGGCACCGATCGTGACGGGAATCCTCACAACCGTTCCGGTCTTCTTGCCGGTCACCTCGATGATTGCGTCACCTTCTGGCAACTTCGGAACTTTGAATTCGACGTGCGCGGTTCCCTGCTCGTCCAGTTTGTCGGTCGGCAATTCATTGGTCACTGCGAATGAGCCGCGGCCCTTTCCGCCGATACGGACCTTCACCTTTTTGTCGAGCGTGTCGCCTGGACCGGTCATCATTAACGAGCTCAGGTCGAAGGACACGGTCTGTCCCTTGGTGAGCGGTTCATCGGTCAGCCCCGTCACTCCCACTGCGTGTTGCGTGGGATCGATCTCGAGCATGCCCGTCTGATCCAGATAGTCGACCATGGCCTGAAGGTCGACGCGACCCGAGTCCGCGGTGTTCGCGCCTTCGGCGAAGGTGGAGAAGTTGTCGCCACCAGCCGCGAGGAACGAGTTGGCGGTCACCGTGAACGACTCGTCGCCCTCGATGGGGTCACCGTCAAGCCACATGCTTGTGATGCGGTTTCCCGATTGCGCTGCGGGGTCATACGTATAGGTGAGCCCCTGAGAGGTACCAAGGCGCAAGAACGGTCGCGATGAGCCCGCTGGCTGCCACTGCTCCTCGAGTACATCGGAGATCTGATCCCCCGTCAGGGACATCGTGACCAGGGTGTTGGCAAAAGGCTGCACGTCGGCTGCCTGCTTGAAGGTGACGTCCGAGGGGTAGCTCTTGGAATTACCGCCTGCCTCGCCAAGCAGGTCTGCGCGAAGACCGCCGGGGTTCATGAAGGCGATCTGAGCGTCCGATTCCTGAGTGGCCCATAACTGCACGTCCGCCACTGCGTTGCCGAGGGTTGACTCCCCACCGCGCGAAGAACCAGGACCGTCGCCAGCCAAAGCGGCGCGATACAGCGGTGCATCGATCTGTCCGATCACAACGGCGCCAAGGGGCTCCGCGGCCAACTCGGCAGCAGAAACAATACCTGCGACCTCTGCGTTGGGCGTATACGCACCAAACAACGGGATGATCGCGGTCTCAAGACCCACCACGTCGCCACCACTGTTCATGGTGAAAAGCAACTGGTTGAGGTTCATTCCGTACTGGCCCGCGGAGACGACGGGGCGTTCGGTCACGTCGCGACCCTCCGCTTCCCAGCCGGGTACCGGTACACGGTGGTCATACGCCAGGTGTGTGTGACCGGAGACAATCGCGTCCACGTCATCGCTGACTTTCGTGACGATCTCGCCAAAGTCATTGCTGGGGTCCACCGCATCGGCGTACGCAGTCGTGGGGGCACCCTCGTGAACCAGCAGAACCACCAGGTCCGCGCCTGCGGCCTTGAGGTCAGCCGCGGAGCGGTTAGCCGCAATGTAGGGCTCTTCAATAGTCAGGCCCGCGATGCCATCCGGGTTGACCAACTCATCGAGCTGATCGGTAACGGCACCGACGAACCCGACGGTGATGTCACCAAAGTCTTCGGTCCAGGTCTCCGGCAGCGCAGGGTCACCAGTCGCAGCGTCGCGAACATTGGCCCCGATGTACTGCCACATTGCACCGCCATACGGGTTGGTGTCCGCGTTGTAGGGCGCCATCACCCGGTTCACCAAGTCGTCATAGCCTTGGTCAAATTCGTGGTTCCCTACTGCGGACACGTCCAGGTCCATCGCGTTCAACGCATCAATGGTGGGCTTATCTTGCTGCACAAAGCTCTCAAACGTTGAGGCCCCGATAAGGTCACCGGCTGCAGCAAAAACTGTATCTGGGTAGTCGGCCTCTAGCGCGTCAACCGCGCCACCAAGCACCGCTGCACCGGCACTGCTACTGAACGCATCCGGCAGGATCCGCCCGTGAAAGTCGTTAATTCCCAGAACTTGCACTGTCGTGTCGTCCTCCGCAGCCTGCGCCGGGGTGACGGCGAGTGCTGCGAGGCCGCCGAGGGCCGCGAGGGTGGCGGCGACTCGGATGGTCGTGGATACCTCTGATGTCATGATTTATCCCTTTCAGGTGGAATTAGACCTTTGTGACGCTATCCCTCCCGACCCTTGTCCGCATCTTGAAACGAGCATCGGCGCTTTCGCTTCACTTATCTTTAACCGGCATTTCATGCCATCGACACGTACCGGGGGATATCCGCCGATGCGGGGGAGGCGCGCGGCCGCGGATACGCTGGTGCCGTGAAGGTCGTCATACAGATCCCGTGCCTCAACGAGGAGTCAACGCTTGCGAGCGTTTTAAAAGCGTTGCCCACCCACATCGAGGGGGTTGACGAGTTACACATCGTGATCATTGACGATGGCTCGACTGACCGCACGTTAGAGGTAGCTCGCGAGCACGGGGTGACGCACATCGTCCGCCACGCCCGTAACCAGGGCCTGGCTCGCTCGTTTCGCGACGGCGTCGAATACTCACTCAGCATCGGCGCAGATATCGTCGTGAACACCGACGGCGACAACCAGTACCCCGGCGACCGTATCGCCGATCTGGTTACGCCCATTGTCGCTGGCAAAGCCGACATTGTCATGGGTGACCGGCAGACGCACACGATCGAACACTTCTCGCCATTCAAAAAGGCGATGCAGCGCTTTGGCTCGTGGGTCGTCAACCGCGCCGCGGGTACCGACCTTCCCGATGCCGCATCGGGCTTTCGCGCTTACTCGCGGTATTCGCTGTACCGGCTGAACATCGTGACGCAGTTCAGTTACACAATGGAGACGATCATCCAGGCGGGAAACAAGCGCCTCGCGATCATTTCCGTGCCGATCGTGACAAATGCGAAGACGCGCGAATCACGTCTGTTCTCCAACATGTTTGAGCACATGCTGAAGTCCGGCCAGGCGATTTTGCGTTCCTACACCATGTTCCGTCCCTGGACACTCTTTGCCTCTATCGCCGTGGTCTTTGGGCTTATCGGGGTGTTCCCGTTCCTGCGGTTCGCTGTGCTTCGCCTAGCGGGCGACGATGGCAACCATATTCAGTCGCTGATCTTTGGCAGCGCCATGGTGGTGGTGGCCGTACTCGCGCTCGCGCTTGGAGTTCTCTCTGACCTGATGCGCAACAACCGCATCCTCCATGAGGACACCCTTGAGCGCCTGCGGGAACAGCAATACGGGCCCGCACGCATTACTGAGCATTACCGCGCGGACCATGCGACCAATTCCGCGGTCTTACCCACCGGGACTGACACGCACGTCCCCGAATCTTTGGCCAAGGACGGCAACGCCTGATGCTCGGCAAGCTCAAGAAAATTGCCAAGGATGCCCTCGCGGTGGCCGCGATCCGCAAGGCCTACAACGGAGCGAACCGGGCCATCCTAGAGTTCGGCGGCTCGTCCCGCATCGGCGCCACGCTTTATTCGATCCCAGGCTTCTTCACCCAAAACCGCGAGCAGTTCGCCGTGCTGTCAGGCCGCCGCGCCTACTACAAGAACCTGGGCCGCGAAAGGTCAACCCACGTGGAGCTGCGTCGCAATGTGCACCGCCTGGAAAAGGGCATCCTGATGCAGCCGCGGCGGGACGTGTTTGCGCGAGACTATATCGAGGAGACGGTGGAGTACTACGCAAAAGCGCTGCGCCGCCCCGCCACGATGTCCCACCTGGACGCCGGTGAGATGCAATGGGCGCACGACGTGATCGCCGAGTACTTCTCGATCGTCACCGATACGGACGCGACCGTCACCCGGTCGCGCGCGGCGTTCGACTCGCTGCCTGCGTATGGCACACCAAGCGCCGTTCACCCCTACCCGCAGGGCCAGTTGCCCAAGACGGACATCACCTATGAGCAGATCTTGCAGTTAGCGGAGTCTCGCCGCTCCGTACGCTGGTTTGAGGACCGGCCCGTCGAGCGCGAGCTGATCGACAAGGCCCTGCTGGTCGCACGCCAATCCCCGTCAGCCTGTAATCGTCTACCTTACGAATATCTAGTTTTCGACGACCCCCAGACGGTTCAGAAAATCGCTGGCATCCCCTTCGGAGCAGCCGGCTACGCCCACCAGATTCCTACAGTCATCGTGGTCAAGGGCGACCTCTCGAACTACTTCTCTCCGCGCGATCGCCATGTGCCCTACATCGACGCGTCGCTTGCCACCATGGGATTCATTTACGCGCTGGAGACGCTGGGACTTAGCTCAAGTTGCATCAACTGGCCCGACTTCGAGCCCCTCGAGGCCCGCATGGCCAAGACTCTTCAGCTCAAGCCGCACGAGCGCGTGATCATGCTGCTCGCCGTGGGCTACGCGGATCCCAATGCGCTGGTGGCCTACTCCAAGAAGAAGTCTCTGGACAACTTGCGCCGGTTCAGCGACGGTGAATAAAAAGCGGCTGCTGCGGACGGGGCTCGGCCTCGCCGTCATCGGCGTCGTCGCGTACTTCTTTTACCGAGCGCTGTCCAGCAACTGGGACGCGATCAGCGACGCGGACGTGTCGTGGGGATGGTGGGCGCCCGCCGCGCTAGTGCTTTTCGTCATCGCGGTTGCCGTCTCCGGCTGGCTGTGGGGAAGGATCGTGGCCCGCCTTGGCGTAGCGCCGATGCCGGCGTCCGAATCCATCCGCGTTCACTTCTCGTCGTGGCTGCTCAAATACATTCCCGGCCAGGCCGGCTTCGTGGTCAACAAGGTGGCCTGGGGCAAGCGCCGCGGACTGTCGCGCCTGCTGGTACTGATCTCGGTGGTGTACGAGAACGTCTTTCTGCTGCTCGGGTCCACCGTCCCGATGCTAGGCATCCTGTTGGTGGCACGCGCGGGTGACGGCGAGATCAGTTACGCGGTCTGGTTCGCGGTAGCGGCCGCGCTGCCGCTGGCCGTGCTGCTCCACCCCCCCGTGTTCCACCGAATCGTGAACCTGCTCGCACGCAGGACGCTGAAACGAAATGTGCCAGCCGAATATTTCTTGCCCACGGCATCGGCGTGGCGCTACCAACTGGCCTTTTTGCTGCCGCGGCTCATCAACGGCATCGGCGTGGTGGCGATCGCCGTTGGCGTGGCGGACGCGGCCCCTTCTTCGTGGCTTCCGCTTGTCGCGGCCTACGCGATCGCGGGCGCCGTGGGAATCATGGCCGTGTTCGTGCCAAGCGGCCTGGGCGTACGCGAATCGGTGTTCGTGCTATTCGCCGCCTCGTACTTAGGACTTGAGCAGGCCATTATTGTGTCCTTGGCCGCGCGCGTGCTCGCCACCGTCGCGGACGTATTGATTGCGGGGGTCTACGGACTGCTCACCACGGCACTGCGACGTCAACCCGACATAGACCGTGCCCCTGCGGCAACCGAACGTAAGGACGTGCAAGACGTATGAAGGTAGCAATCATTGGCTCGGCATTGTCGGGCAATAAAGGTGCCGCCGCAATGCTGGAGAGCGCCGTGCATCACCTCACCGAGCGCCACGCGGACGTTGAGATTTCCCATCTGAGCATGTATCCGCGCGCTGACGCAGAACTCAACCCGCACCCCAATGTGAGGGTGCTCGATGCCTCCCCCGTGCGACTCGGAATAGTCATCAACGGCGCCGCGCTGGTATGGCGGCTGCTGCCATTCGCCCGCGAGCGTTTGGAGCGCGCTGTCACAGAGGTGGGCGCGCTGGCCCAGGCCGACGTGATGCTCGACCAGGGCGGCATCACGTTCGTGGACAAGCGCAGTAAGTACCTCATTTACAACGTCGCTTCGATTCTGCCCGCGCTAATGGTGCGCACGCCGGTGGTGAAGTGCGCGCAGGCGCTCGGTCCCTTCCAGACGTGGTCCAACCGCACTCTCGCCAAGGCGTTCCTGCCCAGGATGGCGGCCATCGTCTCGCGCGGAGCCGTGACCCAGTCGCACCTCGATAGCCTGGGACTACGCAACACCACGGCGGGCGCTGACCTGGCGTTCACGCTTGACGTGACTGAGGCCGATGCCGCGGCCGCCGACGCTCTGGTCGCCACGAGTTTCTTTGAGCGCGGCAACGTCGTGGGAGTGTCTCCCTCGCAAGTCCTGCGCACCGCGGCAGACAAGCGCGGCGACGACTACGTCCAGCAGGTGGTCGACCAAATCGACTACCTCACGGAGACCATGGGGCGACCCGTCTACCTGGTGGCTCACTCCACCCGGCCCAGCGACAACCTCCACAACAATGACTTGCCCGTATGCCGACTGATTCACGCACGCGTCACGTCACCCGGCAAGGTGCTGTTTCCCGAGTTCGAACTGTCATCGCAGCAACTGCGGTCTCTGATTGGGCGCTGCGACCTGTTTGTGGCCTCCCGCTTCCACGCGATGGTGAGTTCATTAGCGACCGGGGTGCCCACGCTGGTGCTGGGTTGGTCCCACAAGTACCGCGAGGTCCTGGACATGTTCGAGCTGGCACCGTGGGCGCTGCCCGAGGCCGACGTCGACTACAAGACATTTGTGTCGCGCATTCTAGAACTAGACGCCCAGAAGGAAGGCGTGCGCACCAGCCTTGCCGAGCACTTACCGCGTGTGCGCGCCAAGGCCATGGCGCAACTCGACGTGATCGACGAGGTCGCCGCGCGCTAACCCGTGCTGACGGCTTACGAGGAGCTGCGCCCGCGTAGTTTGTCGATCTGGCGACGCTCGCGCTTGGTGGGCCGTCCCGCTCCACGATCACGTTTACCCGCGAGCGCCACGTGCTCCTTGGGCGGCGGCTTAGGACTGTGGTCGATGTAGGCCGTTACCGCCACCGGTGCGCCTACGCGCTTGGACAACAGCCGCAGGACCTCGACGATGCGCACGTTTTCTCCTCCGCGCACTTCTACGCGGTCGCCGGGCACCACTGTCGCCGATGCTTTGGCCCGCTCGCCATTGAGTCGGATGTGTCCCGCCCGGCACGCAGTCGTCGCCCGTGAGCGCGTCTTCGCTAGACGCACCGCCCACACCCATGCATCGATCCGCACACTGGTTCGTTCCATTCCACGAGGGTACGGCGCAACCCGTACCCTTGCATGCATGCAAATACTTCTGGAAACGATCGGTTGGATCGGCTCAATCCTCATTGTTTGGTCACTTATGCAAGCGCGCGTCCTGCGCTTCAGGTGGATGAACTTCGCGGGAGCGTTTGTCGCGACCTTCTACAACGGTGTCATCGGGATCTGGCCGTTCGCGTTCATGAATGCGGCCATCACCATCATCGATGCGTATTGGCTCATCCGGATCTATCGCGAGCGCCACGATACCGCCGTCTACTCGGTGCTCACTCTCGAGCCACATGACCCGTATCTCCAACACGTGCTTGCGATACACGCTGATGACATCGCACACCACCAGCCCGACTTCAGCGCGCACGCCTCAGTCGACAGCGGCCGGCGGGCCACGTTCCTCGTGACGCACGGCGATGAGGCGGTTGGGGTCGTTGCCGTGAAAGACCAAGGCGACGGCGTTGGCCTGGTCGAACTCGACTGGGTCAAGCCGCGGTTCCGCGACTTCGCGCCGGGCGAGTTCGTTTACCGCACTCCCGGGGCCCTGACCGAAGCCGGTTTTTCTCGACTCCGTATCGAAGATCACGACGCCATCGATCCCGTGTACCTGCAAAAAATGGGCTTCCGCAAAGACGACGCGCTGTGGGTGCGCGACCTCACTGTCTAATGGCTGCCTGTCCGTGCGGGTCCCGCGCCGCGTACGCCGATTGCTGCCGTCCGTACCTGCGCGGCACGCATCACGCGCGGACTGCGGAGGCACTCATGCGCTCGCGGTACACCGCGTATGTTCGGCGGGATGAGCCCTATTTGCTCCGCACCTGGGACCCCAAAACTCGTCCGTCTTCCCTGGACCTCGGAGGGATGGTGTGGCTAGGACTCGAAATTCTAGATACCACTGCGGGCGCCGCGACCGACGCGGCGGGGACTGTGACCTTCGTGGCGCACCACTGCGCTGACAATGGCGTCATCGGGGAACTCAGGGAGACCAGCCGGTTTGTGCGCGAGGGTGACACCTGGCAATACGTCGACGGGATACGTGAATGAATGGATTCTCCTCGTGCTCGTCGTTCCCCCTCAGGTGTCGATGAGTCCCTGACGCAATGCACTCGCCAGAGTCGGCGATAGCGGTAGCCGAGGGATCAGTGAGGCTTGCAACGCGTGGTAAATATCTGACTTGCCCTCCCATATGCTGCTTGAGCGGCGGTTGTCGGGTCCCAACTCATGGATCCAGGATCCAGACCCGTCGAGGAAGTAGGTAGCCGCGTGGTCCCACCACGTCGCGTACCACTCGCCGTAGCGATCGTCCGACGTCGCGCGCCATAGCGCAGCAGCAGCCCCAATGGCCTCCGTGACCACCCAGTGCATGCGCTCACGCACCACCGGTATGCCGTCGAAGTCGACCGTGTAGACAAAGCCCTCCGCGCCATCGACCGACCAACCGTCCGCCACCGCAGTATCAAAGAGAGTCTTCGCTCCGTCGAGCAGCCAGGCGACATCAGCCTTAGGCGTGCCCGCAGAGACTTCACCCGCCCGAGCGTGCAAGGCGAGCCTGGCCCATTCAAGAGCATGCCCCCCAGTAGCGCCGAAAGGACGGAACGGGTGTGCTTTATCGTCTTCGTTGTATTGAGGCAAGACTTCCCATGTTGCAGTGAAGTGCTCTGGAATGCGCCACGCCTGCTGCGCCGCATAGCCAAAGACTCGCTTCAAGATTCTCAACGCGCGCTGTCGCCAGGCCAGGTCGCCGGTGGCGTCCGACACCGCGAGATAGGCCTCGACGGTGTGCATATTCGCGTTGACGCCCCGGTATTCCTCGCTTTGGGTCCAGGCCTCATCCCAGCCCTCGAGCACCATGCCCTCGTCCTCGCACCAGAATCGGTCCAGGTGCACAGCCATGGCATTGCGCAGTAGCGCGCCCGCCCCAGGACGGCCCGCGACCGTCGCAGATGACGCGGCCAGCAATACGAACGCATGCGAATAGGCCTGCTTGGTGCGGTCGACGGGGCCGTTAGCGTCGATGCTGTTGAACCAGCCGCCGTTGACCGGGTCCGCGAAGCCTTCCTTGAGGCTGACAAGACCATGGTCAACCAACGAGGCGCATCCCGGCCGTCCCTGGAGCGCGCCAAGGCTGAAGGAGTGAATCATCCGACACGTCACATAGAGCTCGGAATAGTCCGCCGGGTCCGACTCAGTCACCTGCCCGTCGAGATCAAGGTTCCCGAACCCGACCCCGATAGCACTGGCGGCACCAAAGTTAAGCAGGCCGTCAAAGTGGCCTTCCAGCCATCTGGCATGCGCGGCGTCCCCCAACCACACCAGGGGCTTCACGTCTACCATGGGCGTCTCAACCATCGTGAACCGCCAACAGTGAAGTCAAGGCGGACCGCACGCCATGCTCGCGGATGTCCATGCGAAGCTGCCAGTATGTTGCCCGCACTTCAGGATCTTGTCCGAGGGTTGCGAAGATTGCTTGGACGTCCAACAGTGCGGCCTGTTCTCCGGCCTCCTCGCGTGCCGCGGCCGCCAACATTTCTTCACGGCGGGCATCCGTGATGTCAGCCCCGTCAGTAGCCAACGCCTCGGCTAGCCACACACTCCACGCTGCCAGCGCGAACATGCCGTAACGGTTAAGGGGTTGGTCTGCCCGTGCAGCGAGCACTGGGACCACGAACTTGGGCAGGCGGTCGGAGGAACTGACGGCCAGCCGGGCAAGGGTGTCGCGCACGGCGGTGGAACCGAACCGCTCAATGAGAGTTGAGCAATAGTTGTCGAGATCAACGCCTGGCACCGGGAGGAGCGAAGATCGCGCCCCTCGCATCCACCCCTGGAGCAAAGCGATGATCTGTGCGTCGTGGCACGCATCATCAACCCACGTGAGTCCAGCAAGGAGCGCCGGGTAACTCATCACTTGGTGCGAAGCGTTCAGCAGACGGAGCTTCATGAGTTCGTATGGCTCAACATCCGTGACCAGTTGAACTCCCGCAGCCTGCCAGTTTGGTCGGCCTGCCGGGAAGTTGTCCTCGAGCACCCACTGCAGATATGACTCCGCGCGCACGGGCCATCTATCCTCAAGTCCAATGTCTTGGGCGACGGCACGACGGATCTCGTCAGTGGTCCCCGGGGTGATCCGGTCCACCATCGAGTTTGGAAATGCCACCTCGTCTGCGATCCACTGCGCCAGCTCCGGGTCAATCGCCTCCGCCACCGCGCACAGCGCCTTGCGCGCTACGCGACCGTTGTGCTGGACGTTGTCACAAGAAAGCACCGTGAATGGAGCAATTCCGCTCTTTCGCCGGCGCCGTAGGGCTTCCGTAATCATCCCGAAAGCGCTGGTGGGAACGACCGCGCCCGCCATGTCCATGCGGGTCGCCGCATCGACTGGGGAAAAGACACCCGTGGCATCGTCGACGCCGTAACCGCCCTCGGTAATCGTCAACGAGACGATACGAACCGCCGGGTCGGCCATCTGCCGCAGCACCGCTTCCGGGTCGTCCGGAGCATAGAGATACCGGACGATGCTTCCCACTGCTCTGGTCTCTTGCTCACCCGCAGGATCCACAGTGGTGAGCGTGTAGATCCCGTCTTGGGGGACCAGCGCATCGCGAGTAGCTGCGTCCTCGGGGCGGACCCCGACTCCGCAGATTCCCCACTGCGAATCTGCGCTCAAGAGTCGGTCGACGTACAAGGCCTCATGCGCACGGTGGAAAGAGCCCACCCCAATGTGGACGATGCCAACCTGCACCGAAGCACGATCGTAATCGGGAACGAGGACGTGCGACGCAATGTTCGCGAGGGATTCGGTGCCAAGCATTGTCATGAGACTTGTTCTCCGTCTTTGTTAAGTGTCCGGTTGAAGGTCATTGACCGATACGGCCGGCAGTTGCACTACCAAGTCCGCTCGGCGTCGTGACTCGATCACGATGTCGGCATTGGGGGAGTCGACCTCGGCCACCCAAGCGCGAGCGGCTTCAACCGGGTGTCCATGGTGGACGCGGCGATCAACAAGGCGGCGACGGACCTCGTCGAGTCCGACGTCGATGTACCACACCTCATCCAGCAGCTCTCGGACGGAGGGCCATCCGTCGGTCTCACACAGCAGATAGTTGCCCTCTGTCACCACCAGCGGGGTCGCGGCGACGACGGGTTGCGCGCTACCAATCGACTGTTCGATCTCGCGGTCGAACCGTGGCGCATAAACCAGGGTTTCGCGATCGCGGATACGGCGTAGCAACGATACGTATCCGGGCACATCAAACGTGTCAGGCGCGCCTTTGCGGTCCCTGCGACCCAGTTGCATAAGAAGTTCGTTGGAGAGGTGGAAGCCATCCATGGGAACTACCACCACCTCATCGCCCAGTCCGTCGGCAAGCGCCTGAGTCACAGTGGACTTGCCTGCACCCGGCGCGCCGGTGATGCCGAGCATAGTGCGGCCCGGGCGGCGCAGCAGCATGCGAGCGCGCTCGACGAACTCTTCGGTGGTCAGCTTCACGATGCGGTCACTTCTCAGTTCTGGCATCTTTGCCTCCTCGGAAAAGCCGAAATTCTGATGTCGACAGGTGCGACGCTACGCATCCGTGACATCGGTGTCAACTGGTTAGATGACACCGATGTCATAATTGACTACTCTACTAATACGACGGCGCCGTCGAGGTCCACGGTTCGCCGGCAGTTTAGGTCAACGAAGGGAACAACCATGACCGACTTTGCACAGCGACCCATCCTGGTCACCGGAGCTACAGGAGGTATTGGCGGCGCGATCGTACGCCAACTCCTCGACGCCAATGCCGATGTCATCGCAAGTGGCCGCACGGCGGAAAGCCTCCAGGACATCGGCGCCAGTACCGGCTGCCGGACTCTGGCCTTCGACCTGACGTCGGAGAGTGAAGTCGCCGAGGCTCTGGGCGACCTCGATGTATGGGGAGCGGTGAACTGCGGTGGCTTTGGTGGCGAAATCGCGACCCCGATGGAGACCGACATTGACGTGTTTGACAAGGTGATGGCCGTCAACGCGCGCGGCACGCTGCTTGTCACAAAGTACGTCTCACGTTCGATGATTCGACTCGGGCAAGGCGGCTCAATCGTCAACATCTCAAGCCAGGCTGCGCTGGTCGCGCTCGCCAATCACATCTCTTACGGATCCTCGAAGGCCGCTGTGGACAACATCACTCGGGTCAGCGCGCTCGAGCTCGGTAAGTACGGCATTCGCGTCAACAGCGTGAACCCCACGGTCGTCATGACGGAGATGTCGGAGTTTTACTGGGGACGACCGGAGATCGGCGAGCCTTTTCTGGCGCAGATGCCGCTTGGCCGGTGGGCAACACAGGAAGAGATCGCGGCACCGGTAGTGTTCCTACTCAGCGATGGGGCTTCAATGATTTCCGGGGCACACTTACCGATCGACGGCGGCTTTACCGCCGTCTAGGACGACAGGCCCGGCTACCGTGCGAGTTTGACTGGCAAGGTAGTGGGGACATTCGATGCAGCTAAAGGAGGCAGCGCGCAATGGTGAGCATGCGAGACGTGGCGCGCGCGGCAGACGTTTCCGTCAAGACCGTGTCGCGAGTTCACACTGGCGACCCCCACGTCGCACCGGAAACCCGCGAGCGCGTCGAGTTGGCGATAGGCCAGCTCGGCTACGTTGAAAACGGGTTGGCCGCGACGTTTCGCAAGGGCCGCTCGCCGGTAATAGGCATCGCCGTTCCGGATCTTCGCGACCCATTCTTTGCCGCGCTTGTACAGGGACTCGACGCGGTGGCCGCCGACAACCGGCTTATCACCGTCGTCGCGACGATTCCTGACGAGGAGTTTGAGAAGGAACGCGTCGAGGCGCTGTTGAGCCGACGCCTACAGGGTTTTGTGCTCGCCCCATCAAGTCACGACCAGGCCTATCTGTTGCCCTGGAGCGCGCAGTTGCCCATCGTGTTCGTCGACCGCCAGCCCGTGCACCTGGATGTCGACTGGATAGAATCTGATGATGAGCCGGGGGCTCACCGCGCGGTGAGTCACCTGTTGGAACTTGGGCATCGAAGGGTGGCATTTATGTCCGACACCACCGTCGTGTCCACCACCCGGGCGCGGCTCGCGGGATATCGGGCGGCACTTCGCAGCGCCGGGCAAGAACTCGATCCCGCTCTCGAGGTGTCGTTTGAATCAAGCTCCGCGGCAGCGCACTCAGCTCTAGCGAAGCTGCTGGCTCTACCCCAGCCGCCTACCGCGATATTCTCTTCGAACCCACGAGCCACCATGGCGCTCGCCCCAGCGTTGAGAGGCTTGCCTCTCGCGGTCGTCTCCTTTGGGGATTTCCCGCTAGCCGATGCGCTCCACCCGGCGATCTCCGCCATGACTCAGAACCCCCGGCGCATCGGCGAAATGGCCGCGCAGCGGGTGCTCGACCGCATCCAGCATCCCGAGGGCCAGTTCCCGCGCCGCGTCGAAGTTGCAACCGAGCTGATTGTGCGCGAATCGAGCAGTTCGCTGTCGCCCAGCGCTTCCTAGCGCTCAGCGACAGCGAACAGTCATCGACTCCGGTTACTCGACGCGGTCAACGGCATCCTGAAGTTCACGCAGTCGCGGGACTGCGCGCGTCGTCAGCAGCTCTGCACGCACTTCGTGACTGACGGACAGGCTGTCCTTCCACAATGAGCGGCCGGCCATGGCACCGCTCGCGCCGTTCGCGACAGCGGTGCGCACCTGCCCGATGAAAGTCGTGTGATCGACCCCTGCCGATAGCACAGCCCACGGGACACCTTCAGCTGCAGCGGTAACCTCGGCGCAAGCCTCGGCTGAACCGGGGTACTGAAGCTTGAGGACCTTCGCGCCGCACTCAACAGAAATACGCGTTGCGTCGGCAACGAGGCTCGGGAGCTTGGCGGCATATTCTTCTTCGCTTTCTGTATCCAAGCGGTACGCCAGAATCTCGACAATGAGCAGCAGGCCGGCAGCCTCGCAAGCCGCCACCAGGTCCTTGATCTCTTTCCCCACCCGTGAGTCGACATCCTGTCGATCTGCGCGCATGTACCACAGCATCTTGGCAGCGTCGCCGCCTAGCTCAAGGACCTTCTGTGGCGTCACGCCGTCAACGAAACGGGTGAAGCGTAGGCCTTCGACCTCCTCAAAGCCTGATGCGTCCATGCCGACCACGAGCGCAGTGTCGCGAGTCAGCACACCGTTGTCTGGGATGGCAGGCAAAGCGACCTCAGGGTCGAGCAGGATTGCTGAGGCTTCGTTGCCCAGATAGCGAACCAAGTCCGCCTTGGCGGCAGCTAGCTCCTCTTGGGTAACGGCGCCGTCAGGTCCGTCAGTCATGACGGCCTTCATGCCGTTGCGCTGATCAGCAGCAACAATCAGCATGTTTCCTGAGGCGGTCGAGATGGCAGCCATCGCGCGCTTTTCCCGAGTATTGAGTTCATTCCTGGCCATGGTTATCTCCGTTGAGTAGTGGGGTCTGTGTGGGTGTCATGCCAAAATTGATCAGCGCGATCCAGCTACGGCTGTCTCCGCAAGCGCACGTGCTGCCATTGCGGCGCCATAAGCGGTGTCCTGGGAACGATGCGAAACCCGCAAGTTGGGAAGGACCTGAGTACGGGCGTTCCGCACGCACTCCATTGCTCCCCATCCCCCTGACAGCAGGGTGGACGTGGCGGGCGGAATCTCTCGGTTCATCGCCTCGAGCAAAATCTTTATCTCGTCGTTCCCGTGCAGGAGGATCGCACGAAAGGCCTCCGCGGGAGTGACGCCATCGGCGGGGATCGTCAGGGAAAGGACGCCGTCGTCATTACGTGCGCCCCGGACAACAACCGAGCCCTCCGGCAGATTTCCCTCGGGCGGCAACGCGCACACCTGCGCATCCAGGCGGTCTCGACCCTGCGCGTCGTCGACCCCAAACAGTTGGAGGCTGCGCCGCATCAAAAGGCCGGTCTTCACCCCGGCGACGAGCACGAATTGCCCGTCAACAACGTGACGGACACAATTGATCAGGTACTTCGCGAGGCGTTCGCGAGCCTCACGCGACGGCGGCTCTTCAAGGACCCTCAGGATCACCTCGGCTGTGCCCATTGAAACTTGGTATTGGGAGCCCGGGATGGTGCCACCCGATACGGCCGCAACAAGGTGGTCATGTCCGGCGACTGTGACCGCTGCGCCTTCGAGTGCTGAGGGTAGCCACTCCTGATGAGCGGTCCCTAGGAAGGTGCCTGCCGCGACCAGCGGAGGCACAAAGCCCTCGTCCACTCCCAGGTAGGCGAGCATTTCGGGCCACGCTCGGCCGGTGTCCTGGTCCAAGAGCCCCGTACGCGAGGCAAGAGAAAGTTCACAGGCGGGCTGGGCGCCAAGCGCCACCGCCACAAATTCCGGCAAGTTCAGCCAGCGCAAGTGTGTGAGGTCCAAGCCCTGATCGCGCAGGTAAAGAATCTTGGCCACCGACACCTGCGCGCCAAGTGGCAAGCCCGTCCGGCCTGCGAAGTCGGCCTTAAGCTCGGCTGGCATTGCGGCCACCTGCTCCGTTCCGCGTGGATCGAACCAAGCGAAGGCCGGGGCCACTGCCGCGCCAGAGGCATCCAGGAGATATCCAGTCTCACCCATGCCAGAAACGGCGATAGAGGCGATTCGGGCTCCCGGGTCGCCCGTGAGTCTGACCACGGCATCGGCCGCGGCGTTGACAAGGGAGCGGACCGCTGCCATCAGAGCAGTCGATTCGAGCTCGGTGGTGCCACCAGGACCCGTGACCCACGGGGTGGGCCGCTGCTCGACGATCAATTCTTCGCCGGTTTGGTCGAGTACAAGGATTTTGACGCCGGTACTGCCCAAGTCGAGGCCGGCTACGAACTGTGCGGACACGGTGCTCCCTTCTGTCTTCGTGTAGAACTTCATGCGCGGTCGGAGTTCACTACTCGCCACTCGGGTGGCTCTCCCGGCACAAGGCCGGGAGAGCCACCGTGCAAAGCGAAGAACTAGCAGGCGGACGCGTAGAGCGCCGCCTGGCCTTCTTCGGTTCCAAGGGTTTCCTTGGTGATGATCGAGAAGCCGGTCTGGATGGTCGACTCCGTCGGTTCGCCACGGATAGCCGCGACTGCCTGCTCGACGCCCTGGTAACCGATCTGGTACGGCTGCTGAGCGATGAGTGCCTGGACGGTGCCTTCTTCAAGAGCTGCCACCTGCGCGGGGCCGGCGTCAAAGCCAACTACCTGCACTTCACCTGCAACTCCAGCCTGAGCGATGCCAGTTGCGGCACCTTCAGCGCTGAAGATGTTGGTCGCAAAGATTGCCTTGAGATCCGGGTAACGCTGGAGCGTTGAAGTGACAATCTCTGCTGCCTTTGCGGGCTCATTCTTCGCGTACTGCACGCCTACGTACTCGAAGGAGGAGTCTGCTTCAACTGCACCTTCAAATCCTGAGACGCGAGCATCGGAGGTCGAGATACCAGGCTGGTTGTCGATGACGAGAACCTGACCGCCATCGGGCACCATTTCCTTGATGGCATCGAACGCGGCAGCTCCGCCGCCCACGTTGTCAGAAGCGATCTCCGACACTGCGAAAGACGGGTCCTCCACCGTGGTGTCGACCAGCACGATCTTGCTTCCCGCAGCCGCCTCTTCAAGCGGGCGCTGCAAAGCGGAAATGTCGTTCGGGGCGATGAGGATCGCGTCGGGGGTCGTAGCCATCACAGAAGCCACGATCGGCTGCTGAAGGGCTGGGTCCCACTTCTGGCCACCCTGGACGCTGACGTTAACTCCGCCGATGTCTTCTGCTGCGGCGCGCACGCCACATTCCATGGAGATATAGAAGTTGTCGCCAATGACTCCCTGAATGAAAGCGACATCGAGCTCTTCATTTGAGCTAGTTGCCCCTTCACTAGGAGTTCCCGCCCCGGTGGCGGTGGACTCTGGTTCAGGCTCGCTCGACGTTGAGCAAGCTGCTAGCGTGAACGCCATTGCGGCAGCTACGGAGGCTACCTTAATTGTGGTTACGTGACGCATTTCTAACTTTCCTTTCGGTTGGTGTTGCGATTGCGGTGGAAAATTCGTGAAAACAATGGTTCTCGTTTGGAGCCGCGAGATTCCGCGGATCTTCGCGTCTGGTCGACGTAAACGGCGCCGACCAGGAACGCCCCAACAACGACCTGCTGCCAGTAAGGCTCGACGCCCAGGATGACGAAGCCATTGCGCAGCGTTGCTGGGATGAAGAGCCCGACGAGCGTGCCGAATACGGTGCCGATACCGCCGAACAGACTGGTTCCACCGATGACGACGCCAGCGATCACATCAAGGTTCGTCAGGCTGTGGCCAGCAATCGTGGTGGAGCGGAAGAACGACAGGTTCAGGACACCTGCAAGACCCGCGAGGAGTCCGGCGAGGGCGTAAACCTTGATCAGTTGGCGGTCAACGTTGATTCCCACGCGGCGGCAGGCCTCTGCGTTGGATCCCACTGCCGAGGTACGTAGCCCAAACCGGGTGAAGTTCAGTAACACAATGCCGAGGAGCACCACGGTCGACGCAATGATGACCAGGCTTGGCACCCCGAACAAGCTGCCGAACCCGACTGAATCCACCAACACCACTGGCGAGGCACGCAGGTCAATTCCGCCGGTGATCACCTGAGATAGCCCGAGCGCCGCCCCAAATGTTCCTAGGGTCACGATCATGGCCGGAACTTTCGCCTTGGAAACAAGAAAGCCGTTGAGTATCCCCCACAGCAGTCCGGAGGTCAGTGCCGCCAGAATTCCAGCGATCGCGACACCCCACCCTTGGCCGTCGCCCAAGTTCTCCATCACCTTTGAGGCGACCACGCCGCTGAACACCAGCACTGACCCCATCGAGAGGTCGATTCCACCTGTGACGATGATGAAGGTGGTGCCGACTCCCAGGATCGCCAGAATGGAAACGCTGATCGCGATATTACGGAAGTTGGCAATATCGAGGAATGCTCCGGGGCTCAGTACCGAGAAGATCATCACGATGGCGAGCCATACAAGCACGATCTGCATAGCCTGGGATTTAATCGCGTGGGCAATTCGGGCACTGAATGGTTGGCGTATGACGCCGTTTTCAGCAGCCCGGGTGTTTACTGCGTCTTCTACCTCGAGGCTCACGCTGCTTCCTTTCCATCAAGAGCACCGGTCATCGCGCCAACCAGCTCTTCAACGTTCGTTTGCTTTGCATCCATCACCGCTACCCGCTTTCCGTGCCGGAGCACGTGAACGCGGTCCGCTACGTCAAGCACGTGGGGCATGGAGTGGCTGATGAGCACCACGGCGATTCCCTTGTCGCGGATTTTGCGAATGAGGTCCATCACGCCCTTGGTCTGCACCACTCCAAGCGCGGCGGTCGGCTCATCGAGGAAGATCACTTCGCTTGCCCACGCAGCGGCACGTGCCACCGCGATAGCCTGGCGCTGTCCACCCGACATCCCACCGACAGGACCGGTGAAGTTACGCACCGTGGCTCCCAGCGCGGAGAATGCCGCCCGACCTTGGTTCCGCATCTCCGTGCGCTCCATAAAGCCAAGCGCACCAAGGACTCCGGGCTTCATCAGTTCTCGCCCGAGGTACATGTTCTGGATCGGGTTGAGGTGGTTCGCCAACGCGAGGTCCTGGAACACGGTCTCGATGCCGCGCTTGCGAGCAGCCGTCGGCGTCTCAAGCCGGATGGCCTCCCCGTTGAATAGGATTTGCCCGCCGTTGGCCTGCTCCGCACCCGCCAGGATTCGAACCAACGTCGACTTACCGGCTCCGTTATCCCCGACCAAGGCAGAAACTTCCCCCGGGTAGACGTCAAAGTTCGCGCACTCAAGTGCGCGCACCGAGCCATAGGACTTGGTGACATCACGAGCCTCATAAATAGGTGTTGTCATCGGTGACCCCTTCCTGGGTTTTAGCAGCACTGGTCATTTCCACTCCTTTGTCGATTCGCCAGAGGTCCTAGGTCGCGCCGGTTGCCACCGGCGCACTTTTTCTACTCGTCGTAGGGCGCGGCGGAAGCTCTCCTGAACCGCGCACAATCAGCCCTGCGGGAACCACGATGGGTTCGGTCGACACCTCCACGGCGCCCGGCTCGAGTCGAGCTAGAAGCGTGTCCGCTGCGATCAGACCCAAACGATGCGGCGAATGGTCGATTGCTGTGATCGCGGGCGTCAAACTCTCCGCCATAGGAAAATCACCGAAGGCGAGGAAAGCCGTGTCCGTGCGTCCCACCAGGTGGAGTGCCGGAACAACGCCCAGCGACAACCGCGTGTTTGTTGCGATCAGAGCGGTGGGCGGGCTATCCAATGCAAAGAGGTCAGTCACTGCGTCGCGCACAAAGCTCTCATCAAAGCAGTCGTCCCGCACCAGGTCGCTATCTAGCACTAGCCCTGCATCTTCCAAAGCGCGCCTAAATCCCGCGTGGCGGTCACGAGTAGTCGGCACTGATTGTGAGTCGCTCAAAATTCCGATGCGCCGGTGTCCATAGCCAATGAGGTGACGCGCCGCCAGCCGTGCCAATCCAAAGTCATCAGAGACCACAGACTGCGATCCGGGAAACTCGCCCACGCGGTCAACGAAGACGACCGGCAAATTACCCAGGCGCAGGCCCACGAGGCTGTCCTCGGTCCGCGGCATCACGATCACGCCGGCGCATCGGCGCTGCTGAAAGTCCTGGACGATCGCGCGTTCGCGGCTTACGTCACGGTGGCTGGAGGTAATCAGCACTTGGTACCCGGCGTCGGAGAGGCGTGATTCGATGCTGGCGACTAGGGCCGCGACGAACACATCACCGATGCCTTCGACAACGACGCCAACGCTGCGGTCGCGACCGGCACGCAACGAGCGTGCAGCGGGGTCCGGACGGTATTCCAGTTCGCTCATCGCGGCAAGTACCTTCGCGCGAGTAAGCGGCGCGACGCGGGGATCGTCGTTGAGCACGCGAGAGGCAGTCTTGATCGAGACTGATGCCAACACAGCAACATCGCGAAGAATGGCTTCCTTGCGACTGTTCATGACGCCGCCTCGCTCACGGCAATGGCGTCGGTGACAACGGGCGTAAACGCCGTTTGAGTGCTCGCAATAAGCATCAGCTTCACCCTCCCCATCGAGGTATGTCATCGTTGTCATCTGGACTGCGATTCCCATTCTGGGGTGGCATGACACCGTTGTCAAGCCGTTCGTGACATCGGTGTCATATTCGTTGTAAAGCCGAGACGTTTCGTTATAAATGAATTCGGCAACCGTTGCGCATCCCGCGCATCCCGCGCACCCTGGGGACCACAGGTGCTGGGCGCGCTGCTCGGTCAGACTAAGCGGTGGGCGCGGACAGGACCTGGAAGATGCGCTCGGCCTGTGCAAACGAGCCAAGCGCACCATCGACTTCGATGTGCGCAACTCGGGGTGGTTCAAGGTTTAGCGACGCGAGGTAGCGTGCCGGATCGCTGATCTTGTCCGCATCCCTCGTGGCGCCGCGCTCGACGAGCCGCTCGATCAGCCGGTCCGGCTGGAGCCTGATCCACACTAAACGCACCCGCCCGCCGGCCTCATGGAGGCGAGACTCAAGGTGCTCCCACGCGGAGGGATCCTCGCGCTCAGAGGTAAACGGCGCGATCAAAACTACTGGCACTGCCACGCGGAGGCAATCACTTGCCACCTGGAGCAGGCACTCGTACCGTGCGTCGCGCGTGAGATGGGCGACACGGGGATCGCCATAGTCCGATGAGCCGATGACGTGGGAAACCACATCAACCAAAGGGTTTGTCATGGAATCTTGGTCAAGAACTGCTGCGCCCATCAGGCGTGCCAGTTCAGCCGCGGTCGTCGACTTGCCCGATGCGGGCGCACCCGTCATCACGATTGCGAAAGGAGAGCTGGTCACACCCGTACCCTAGCCGCCCGTTTCGCGTTGACCCGGGCCAGCGGACGTCGCGGCGGCCGCGAGGTAGTACTTTGTGCGCCCGTCCGCCAGCATGGCCAACGCAGAAAATAAAGAAAGCCCCGGTCTTGGGACCGGGGCTTTCTGTTGGTGGGGTGTACGGGATATTCGAGTACCAGGGGTGTCGCTAGCTGTCTCGCGTCCGTTTCCCACGACCCAAGGAGCCGTTTCCCACAGAACCCACTATCTCCTACTGGGGAGGGAGCGCGCGAAACCGGCCTCCCTGACAATGTCGTAGTCGCGGTACGGCGCGAAGACATACCTGGCGCACGGCGTTCCCCCTGCGACGCCGTCGCTGTAGTTAGATGTGTGACATGACCACCCCTATCGAGCCAGTACTCCTCGTAGGAGGCCGACTGCTTGCGCCCGTCGCCTCGCGAGCGGCAATGTTGCTGGGCCGAAAAGTCACCTTCCGTTGGACTGTCTCACGTCGAGTACGGAAGGAGGCGAAACTCCGTTGCTCGTGGCGCGCATACCGATCCTGGCTCAAGTCGCTCTCGCCGGAGAAGCTCTCCGAACCCGTCGAGATCATCCACGCAGATTTGGCCGTCGAATTGGATCACGCGCTGAGTGCCAGGGATACCCGTTGGTCGAGCAACAAGGAACGCACCTCGAACGCTCTCCGCCTAGTTGAGTTGACGTACCCAGCAGTGGCCGCGGCCCTCGGCGACAGTGACCGAGTGAACCTCACAGAGGCTTGGCAGCAATCCCGGAGTGCGATCGTCCGTGAACGCCTGCTGGAGCTAACCGGCACAGGTAGCGCACTCTCGATAGACGATCGGGCAAGCGCCCTGCTGCGACGTTCAGACGCGCGCCGTGAAACTAGACTGCAGGCCTTTGGAGTCGCGCCTGATGCCGTTAGAGGTCAACTTGACAGGATTGCGCTTCCCACTGTTGGCGACGGGAAGGCGGTCATCGTCATCGGTGGCTTCGGGTCGGGCAAGTCCGAGATCGCGGAATCGTGGCATAGGCGTGCACTTCATGACCTGAGGTCGACCGAGAACGCGCCGATTCCGGTCTGGATGTCGGCTAGGGAGGTAACACATAGGTCACTCGACGAAGCAATCCGAAACCAAATTGGCTCAGGCTGGTGGGAACAGCGCGGCGTCCGCGTGGCAATCGACGGCCTTGATGAAGTCGAGCCAGGCGCTGCACAAGCGATCCTCGACAGCGCGCGTACGTTCGTCCACGCTCAAGCGCGGTCGTCAGCCGTTCTCACTGCCCGTCCGGGGGTAGTCACAGCAGCCACGGTCAATAACTCTGGCGCAAGCACCACGCAACAATTCCGTGTCCCCCCGCTGGATCGTGATGACGCTCTCGCTTTGGTCGAAGCGGTGTCTGGCACCAAGCCGTCAACATGGAAATGGCCGACGGAAGTCCTCGACAGTCTTTCGCAGCCGTTCTTCGCCCTGGCAGCAGGTGCACTGCTTGGGTCCGCTAGACCTCCGACGGGAGAAGTGGACCTTATCCGGCAACTCGTCGAACAAGCATTGTCGAGGCCTACGGAATCGGCGACGATCGCCTCTGCCGATACGCGAGCGGCACTCACGAAACTCGCAATCTCTCTGACAAGAGAGGACGAGAGCAAGTTGGATTTCCATGATGTACACATCGCTAGGCTAAGCCGGCTTACAGTAGACCGCGGAGGTCGTACTGAATTCGCATTGCCTATCTTTCAACAGTGGTTCGCTGCACAAGCCGTCATCGATGGCTCAGCGCCAACGATGGAGATCGTCGCCGACGCCGGCTCATTCGGAAAATGGCGCTGGGCGGCCGCCATAGCCCTGGCGAGCACTAGCGATCCAATCCAGATCGACAGTCTCGTGGCTAGTTGGCTCATGCAAAACGTGGGAGCCACGGCGTGGATTATCGGCGAGGCATTGCGCGACGACCGATTCTGGCGCCGGAACGCCGGCCCGGCGCTCGAGCCTATGGAGAGCGGAACGCGCTTGCTCTACGCGTACCGAACCTGGCGTAACGCTCTCGGCCCAGCAGCACGAAGATCACTTCCGCCCTCGATCGTTCGTGGACCCGTCGAGATTGGTGTGACGACGCACGGTCGAGGTCTAAGTATCTCCTTCCCCCGGGAGGCCAACGGCACTGACGCCGTAGCCGTGCTCACCGCTGCCGCCCCCTTTAGCCCCGGGTACGACGATGAACGGTGGCATTCGACGGCAAGCTACGGTTCCGTTCCGGACGGACCTGCGTGGCCATGGGCGCTCGTGCGAGTCCAAGCAGCGCGGGCCATGCTCGACAAACTCAATGCTGATCCCAACCTTGGCGGGGATGACGGTCTCTGGATTCATGAGTGGCGCTACGACCTCGCCCTTGAAGTAACGGGGCTCACGAAATGGGAGCGTCCCTCTGTTTCGGTCCCGCTATTGCGTAGGAGACTCAGTGAACTCTCTCGGCGCGTGCCCTTCGAGCCACAGAACAGTTTTGCGCTCCGTGGAGCGCGATCTATCTCAGGTAGCGAATTGAGCGACCTCGCGGCATGGTGCGACTCGACTGACACAACCGAGTTGAGCGGACTTGTGCCTCCTCCGGATCTACCCCCCACAACCGGTCACTGGATATGGGACGTCTACTCATTGGAAGGTCTTATGGCGTTTGAGGTTGAAGCATACGGCTATGGATGCGACGCTTATGACGAATCCCTCGCTACGCATTTCGCAAGTTTTGGCTGGTCTATGGCGGGCACTATGAAGGCACCATTCGGTGTTGCACTCACATGCCAAGCCCCGTCTGACGCCGGCCCCGAGGAGCGACCAGGGTTTACCGCGATGCGGGTGCCGATGGCACTCTTGGAGGAGATCGCGCAACCCGACGAATCGAGCATATGGTCCTCCAACGGTCGCGCCGTGATTTCGCTCACCGAAACGGACCAGTTTCGCAATTACGAGGGGTACGAGCGCGCAAGCGCCGTATATCGAGGATGGCTAGAACACGAGCAGATACCCTTTGACGGCGGTATTGGAATCAGCAGCTTTGGCCCGACAAATGTGCGTGAACCTCGTCCAGCGAGCAGCGTCGCCGCTAGTTGGCTATGGCGCGACCTCGAGAAGCTCCATCTTGGATCGGGCACTTTCCCACAACTGCGCTAGACCGCCAAACGTCTCTTGCTTCCGGAAGACCTTCAGATAGATGCCGTTGCCGATTCCAACGGTGGAGTAATCGAGTTTAGATAGGACGGTCACGTGGGACTCGTACGACCTCCTCACGGAAATCAGTGGGATAGGAATCAGGCACACCAACATCCTTCCAGGCCAACCTCGAAAGGGCAGTCAAGACAGTCGTCACCTTTACGTGCGGCAGACCCGCTTCGGACTTACTGTTGACGCTTCACAGTCGGTTGTCTCGAGCTCTGCCATTGTCCCATTGCAGGCAAGCATCCTCCCAATGGACTTATCAGGGTCGTTCCGCTGGGACCGTTCGATCACGAACTCGAACCCGCGCCCATCCTCGGCGGCTAGTCATGGAGACCCGGCTACGTCGGAGTTGGGCGCGCACACCCTGTCAACGCAGTAGTTCCGGTCCAACCCCCACCCAATTCCGGAAGTTGACACTGCCTGGAGGTAGTGTCCGGACGAGGCACCCCGTCGCTGCGGTACACCTACATCCAAGTCCGAATGCTGCGCCTACTCGTGGATCTCTCATTTGGGTTAACACCGCAACTCCGTCAGGAGTTCGCAATGCCGAGGTCGTGGTCTTGCCCGGATTCACGCGGCCAGATGACCAGTGCTAACACAAGGTGGACCTTGTCAATCTCATTAGGATAACCAGGCATCTCGAGACCTCGACCGTATGCTTGCATCATTCCTAGTCCCGAAAGTGAGGAACACTTGTGCGAGTACGACGGATCTCAACCGAGAACTTCGCCGGGCTCGGCGATGTCGATCTGCAAGGTTTGGATGATCATGCCGAGCTCTTCCTGAGTGGAAGAAACGGCATCGGGAAGAGCCAGCTCCTCATCGCCATAGCTATGGCATGGCAGCGCAACATTGGCGACGAGTACCGCAAGTACATCGGGGCGAGGGGCCCTGAAGCCAAGATCCAAGTCGAGTTCACGTTCAACGCGAACGAGACCGAAGCCATAATCGATGTTGGCTGCGCGTTAAGAGCGGACTTCACCTTCACGGGCGACACTTCAATTGTGGAAATCTTGATCTCAAAGGTCGCCTACCAGCGAGTTCAATGGCGCGACTCGAATGGCGACACCTCTATTCACGAGGTGCTTTCGAACCCGGACGCACGCTCTCAACTGCCGTTTGCTGCCGTAACCTACCTCCCTGCTGACCGGTATGTCGCTCGTGATCAAGAGCTGACCATGTCCCTCAGCAGTTTGGCCCGGAGTAAGGCCGACCAGATCGGCGAAGAAACTCTCAACCAGGCCGTCGCCGACTGGAACCAGGTACACAATTTCGATGTCTTCTCTAGCCTTGCGGCGCTCCACTACGCTGGCCTGCTGGAAAAAGCAGCCCACCCCGAAGCACCAGTTCTGAGCCGGGACTTTGACGAGATCACAAGCGCCTTCGAACGCGCCACTGGGAAGGTGATCGCACCTCCGACAGTAAAGGAAGATGGGTCTATCGCACTTGAAGCGACTGTCCCGAGCGGCGACAGCCATCCACTAACAACACTGTCCTCGGGCGAGCTCGTTGCGCTACAGCTCATGCACTTCATGAGGCTTCACTACCGACGAGGCTCGATACTTCTCGTGGACGAACCAGAACAGCACCTGCACCCGAGCCTGCAGGTAGAGGTAGTCAATTCGATCCGGGGCGAGTCCACCGACGGGCAACTCTGGCTCGCGACCCACAGCCCCAATGTTCTCAATGCAGTGGACTCACGCGACGTGGTCACGCTCGCCCGCGATCCCGAAACACGCACCGCGAAAGCCACCTTTGCCGATGATCAGCCGCGGCGAATCGAGCTTCTACGCGACCTTGGAGTCGCGCCCGGACTATGGACACCCGGCAACTTCATCGCAATAGTCGAGGGAAGCACTGATCAGGCCTACCTCAGAAGACTCTTGCCTGAGGCCGTAAACGCCGCGTACTTCGTCGTTGCCGGTGGGCGGTCGAGCGTCCGAAGTGTCGCAAACGAGATGGAAGATTCCGGCGAATTACCATTTATTGCAATCTGCGACCGTGATGGCGGATCCAACGCCGAACGGGAACAGTGGAACGGGAGTGACCAGAATTTCATGTGGTCTGGCTATGCGATCGAGTCAATGTTCTTGAACCACCAGTTGCTCACCCAGACACATAGTGACTACGGAGAGGCAATGACTAGCGACGCCGTTATCGCCGAACTCGCCCGGGTCTTCGACCGCCAGCGCGAAGGTGCGTTTCGTACCTGGCTTGAATTCACCATCTCAAAGCGCGTGGAGTCTCGGGACGAGCATCGTGCCCCACTGGTCAAGAATTACACCGCAGCCAGCGAGGTGGCGAACGAGCGTGCCGAATACCTAGCAAACAACGAGAACGACCTTGCGGCCAAGTTTGCCGACCTGTGGGAGACGGATCCGCTGCGGTTCATAGAGCCAAAGCGAGCCCTCGCAGAGTTCCGATCGCCAGTATTCAAAACTAGGGATCATCTCGTCAGCGCCGAAATTCGGATTATCGAACGGGACCCGTCACTCGTCCCCGGCGACCTCGCGACCCTGCGGGCGAAGTTGGAACGCTTGACGTAGGTCACGCTAAATCTGGAATTGGGGCCGCCAAACCGGACGCCATTGTTTAGCCTCCCGAGCAGGGGCTTGAGGCCAGTCCGCATGCGACGATCGATGCGGGTAAGTCAGCCGACCATTCAAGGTCACGGGCCGCCATCGCGCCCGGTTCGACCCCACGGTCCGACGTCTCGGTGACGTACCACGTGCCCGTTGACTCCATCGAGAACCAAACGACCTGGATGGGCTGTGGATCGCCCTCGAAGGTGAGCTCGTAGCCCGCCGACTGCGTGAACTGGTTCACGAGGATCCCCACCGTGAGCGTCACCACAATGAGGATATTTATAACTAACGTGGCGATTGCGACAGGGGCCACAATGCGGTCGAGGCGGCGGTGCCGCCGTACCCACCGGGCGAGAAGCCCCACGAACTCCGGGGTTTCGTTACGATCACGCGCGAATCGCAGCATGGCTCCGGGGTACTCGCTGGGCACGAGCCAGGCGAGGATGAAATTTGAGGCGGCGAGGAAGCCCAACAAACCCCATACAGGGAAATCGAGGTTGGACCCGGAGAAGACGACCGCAACGAACACCAGCCCGTAGGCGGTTGCGAGATGAAACCTTCCCCGGGACACGAAGACCGTGGTGGTCGCCGCGATCGCGAGCAGCGCTGGAAAGAAGCCCACTGTCAACGCAAGCGCCGTCTGTATGGGGTCAGTGGCAAGCATCATCTGACGCGCGATCGCCGCGGACCCAGAGGCGAGCACGAGGTAGTAGGTGCCCGTTAGCAAAGGCGCACCGATCGCCATAATGGGGACCAAGATCGTGAGTGTGGAGCCGACCATGCGCATCGGGCGCGTCCGGGGACCTTCCGCTCCGGAGGAAGCGGTCTCAATGGGGGTGTCCATGGTTGGAGACTATCGCCTGGTTGTGACACGAAATTGCTCACCAAGCGGGCGGTCGACTCCGGGCCTTCATGTGGCTACATTGCTGATTCGGCCTGCCCTGTGATGAAAATCTCAACGACATCGTCAGGGATGGCCCAGCACCCGGCGCTGGCCATCTGTGTGTCATAGCCGAGGACACCGCCGTGCATGATGCGGGGACGACTTCGACCAAGAGAATGGTCGTACAGGCGTGGCACAACCCCTTCCACGAATGGCTGATGGCCCATCATGCCGATGGTGCAGTGATTGGCTGCAGCCAGAACTCATCCTCTGCCCAGTCCAAGGGCACGCCCATGCCGGCCAGATTCATCGGCGGCCGCGGGGACAGGAGGCCATGTAGGCGGCTCGCCCAGCTGCTGCGTGGTGACACCGTGGAAAGAACCGTCTGCAGCGACACCAACACGGGATACAACCGCATCCGCGATCCATCAGCCAAGGCCCCTGCACCTGCGAGCCAACTAATGCGTCGGTTAGTGGGAATCATCGGGTAGACACCGAGACCGACGTTCCATAGGCGGCCGTGGTGGGCGCAGATGTTGCGGACGCGGACATACGTCAATAACCACGACTCGAGGAGGGGTGCTGTTAAGCCGAGGGTCCGAGCGATCGCGTCTCGGTCTCGCTTGTCGCGGATATTGCCATAGAGCCGGCTTAGCTGGCCGAGGGTCAAGGTCTCCACCATCAACCAAGACGGCGGCAACTCGGGCTCACCGTAAGTGAGTAGATAATGCTCGAGCGCGGAGCGATGGACCAGTCGGTCGACGTCACGCTCGGGAGAGTCGTCAAGCCTGTCCTTGCAAGTTTTGCGAACCATGCCTACGAACTTGTTGTGGCTCGCGCGACCACGGAAGTGCGAGGAGTCCACGTACCAGTGTGGGTCGTCGTAGGTCGTCGCCATGTGGTCGGTGAGGGCAGCCCGCACAGCCACTTCGACGCGCTCCAGTGCGTCTATCACCAGCAACCGCAACGCACGGTCGAAGACGTACAAGTCGAGGAGATCGTCGAACTCGGTGCCCTCCCGAAGCTCCTCCATCGAGCGCTCTTCGCGGAAAGGTATGGCGTATGGGGAGAAGCGGAAGTAGCCGATGTGTCGCACGTATCGCTCTGCACGTGCGCGCTCAGGTACTACGAGACCTCGGTTCTCGACGCGATCCACGAGGTCACTGAGGGACAGGGGCGGCTTTTCGAACACGATGGAGCCGCGTACTCGCGGCTGTCCTGGCTCAAGCGGCATCGGCGCCCCTCAATGGTTCCGGGTAAGAAAAATCCCCCAAGTGCGCATCGTTGAGAGGCCTGGGGGATGTAGTACTTCCAAAGATAGCAGAAGTGGTACACCAAAGAGTTCATCAACCGATTCGGCGTGTACGACGCAAATCGATACCAGTTTTAATACCCAAATTAGTGCCGAGAAGGCCGCCCGAGACTGTTGTCTCGGGCGGCCTTCTCGTCGTATCAGCAGCAATCAATCCTGCAAAGGAACTCCGCAACGCGGATTTCCCCAATACTGGGTTTTCATTCTACGAACACCCCTGTTGGTGGGTTGTACGCAGAATCCATGTACCTGAGGCGATAGTGGGGTCGCCATGGCCATTTCTGGCTCTTCACAGATGAGTGTGGGGTCATAGTTTGAGGCCTCCTGCGATGAGGAGCATTCGGAGCCGGTAGTTGTGAAGGTTTCGGAAGCCGCGGGCGACTCTGCGGTGCAGTTCGATGAGCCCGT
>Ga0307486_1000033_pt1 | contig 151192 bp, 117 predicted proteins | sample CBIW02metaG_FD_203663 | JGI IMG/M metagenome (GOLD analysis project Ga0307486, IMG submission 203663) | Sea-ice brine microbial communities from Beaufort Sea near Barrow, Alaska, United States - CBIW 0.2 | ecosystem: Environmental > Aquatic > Marine > Coastal | place: USA: Alaska | collected...
AAAAATTGGTTAAGAGGAGTTCACTCATATTGTCATGAAGCCTATATAAATCAGTACATCCAAGAGTATTTCTATAGGTTTAATAGATTGAATTTTAGAACAACAATTCTCGAGAAGCTATTAAACAGAATGATTGCCTATCCTCCAATCAGTTACAAATCAATTAAATACAATGCGACTTAGAGGGGTAACCTTATTTATGAATTAACCAAAGAGCAATTTGAAAACATTCTAAAATCTACAAAACATAAATCTCCATATAAATACATTCCACGAGAAAACCCTGAAGCTGAAGATGCTAAAAAAGACGATAAAATTAGTGGATGGTTTATTGCACTTGGCTTTGCAGCAATGGTATTGGTTTGGTTCGTTAGAAAATACGCAAGAAACAAGTGAACAATTGATAATTACGATTGTGGAAATATCGTTTAAGCCATCGTTAATTATAAAGCTCCTTATCTCAACAATTTAGAATTACGTTACCACGAGTTTTAGACCCATATATCTAATTCTTAATTATTTACTCTTCTTTGCGTCCATTGCGATTCCTTAGCGTCTTCGCGGTTAAAAACCCCTTAATCACTGCGCAGCAGAGATTCCTATAATTCTTAATTCTTATAATTTTTCTTCGAAAAACTAAAATCTATTTTATAATAAAAAATCGGCAAGAATCCCAATTGATAACGCTGTGCAATAGGCTCTGCTGTTGGGTCAGTTAAACTAGGTGCATAACTCAACGCTAAAATATTTTCAGTATTCAAAATATTCACCAAATCCAAACCAATCTCATGTGTCAACTTTTCAGTATTCAGCACATACGTTAACTTCAAATCCAATCTGAAATAATCTTTAAATTGACGCGTGTTGAAAAGAGAATCTTTAAACACCAATTCGCTATTGATTTCTGTTTGTGTAACATCAATATAACCATATCTTCTTCCTCCAGCAGCAGTGACTTTAAACCCTGCAGAAATCATATTTCTATCATTGATTTTAAACTCTTTTCCCGCCAAGAAATTCACAGCATAATTTCCGTTGAAATCTGTATTTCGCTCAACTCCGTCACTTCCCTTGTATTTAGATTCGAAAAGTGAACCCGTAGCTAAAAAATAGAAAGATTTATTGAAATATTTCTGCACAGTTAATTCTACACCATAGTTTTTACCTGTTCCTTTATTGACTAATTCGTCAGGGAAGAATCTTTGGAATCCGGATCCTTGATTAATCAAGCTGAAAGACGAAGAATACATATTCACTGGAATATTATACAAATGCTGGTAATAAACTTCTGTCTTTAAAGTCAGACTATTCTTGAAGTTCTTTTGATATCCAACTGCACTGTGAAAACTCTTCGTGAAATCCATGTCTTCATTCAATCTGCGTAAATCTCCATCCGTATCCACTTGCTGATAAGTATATTGATAAGTTGGTTGTATTTGTGAGTGTAAACCAGCTCCAGCGCTAAATTGGTTACCGTTTTTTAATCTCAGTTGCCAACCCAAACGCGGTTCAACATAACTCCAACTGTCACTTAAAGAATAGTATTGACTGTGAACACCAGCCGTGAAATCCATTCTTTCGTTAATTTTCCATTTGTATTGAACAAAAGGTTGAATTAATGCACTAAAACCTTCAAAATCATGTCTGTTTATGAAATAAGTATGAGAAACATCTAATGCGGAATCAACATTTTTCATTAAATATCCGTCCACATTAATTCCTGCTCTTATAATATTTCTGTTGTTCATTTTGTGATTTACACTCGCATAAAGCGCCGTTTTATAAGTTTGGAATTTATATCCCATCAACTGATAAATAGAATCTGTTCGAATTTCGTAATTCTCAACACCACCAACTATACTTGTATCTATGCTTCTCTCCAAAAAGTCATGACGAGACCTCTGTTGATCATAAGTTTGAGCAATTGTCGCTTTAAAGAAAGTGTTTCGAGAAATAGGCTTTTTATAGCTCACTCCTAAAACACCCATCGCAGTTCCAAAATATTGATCTCTGTCTCCCTCTCCAAATGCTTCTTCTGAGATTTCTTTCTGATCTGAAATTTTAATCGCTATATCAGATGCACCACCTATCGCAAAAACTCCAATGTGTCCGCCTTTTTTCAATGGAAATGACAATTTTACTGCTCCATCACCATAAGTAGGCACTGCATCAGTTCCAATTCGAATATTCATCGCTTGAAAAATACTTAAAGTACTGTATCGTCCCATCACCAAATAACTAGAACGTTTGTCACGGTTGATTGGGCCTTCAGCTAGAACTTCTGTTCCTAGAAACCCAAACTGACCTGTAAATTCATGTTTATCTGGATTTCCATTTCTTAAACGTAAATCAAAAACTCCAGAAATTGAATTCCCATAATCTGCTGGAAATGCCGACATAAAAAAGTCAGAATTAGCCAGTATTTTATTGTTTAAAATAGCAACTGGTCCACCTGTAGAACCTGACGTAGCAAAGTGATTTGGATTTGGTAAATCAATTCCTTCAACTTTCCATAATAATCCAATTGGAGAATTTCCTCTCACTACGATATCGTTTCTTGAGTCATCAGCCCCTTGAACTCCAGCAAAATTACTCGCCATTCTTGCGGGATCACCTCTAGAACCTGCATAACGTTCTGTTTCCTCAACACTGAATTGACGAGCCGAAATAGTCGCCATTTCATTGTTTACTTGACCCACTTTTTTACCAATAATATTCACTTCTTCAGTGGTTACAATATCTTCATTCAACTTAACATTAACAATACTTTCTCTTCCAGAGTTTACGGTAACCGTGCTTGAAGTATTTAAATATGAAATATAACTAGCCGTTAATTCATATTTTCCAATTGGAACGTTTTGAAAGTTATATAAACCATTCAAATCCGTTATGTTTCGCAGAATAATACTAGAATCAGATGATATCAAGACTAATTTAGCTCCAATTAATGGATATTGTGATTCAGAATCAACAACGCTACCTTTTAGAGTTTGCGAAATTTGACCAAATAGTGGCAGTGAAACCAGAGCGAGTATTAAGAGTAGATACTTTATCATAGTATTTTATTTGTGAGTAAAAATAGACAAATTATTGTTTTTCTTTGGTTTCCCATTCTTTTTTTGACCAATCCTTTAGGTATACATTTTTGAATGAGTAACTATTCATTTTGTTGAGCTTTAGGTTGCGCACTTTAGAATAAATGATTTTTATAGTTTCCTCATACCATAAAATAATGAAAGGTGAATCGTCCATTAAAATCGTTTCAGCTTCAGCAAAAAATCGATAACGCTCAACTATTTCTGGACTTATTTTTCCCTGTTCAAATAAAGCATCGAAATTATCATTCTGATAACGTGAATAATTTGTCATGGATGGTTGTGAAGAATCTCCAGGAACCGTTTTCCCATAAGCAGTCATTAAAAAGCTTTCTGGACTATTGTACTCAGCAAACCAAGAAGAACGAAATAAATCTCCTTTTGCAAACTTTTGATCTTCTAATTTCTCTTCAAAAGTTACGCCTTCCAATTTTATATCAATATTTAAAGTCTGTTTCAATTGGCTTGCAATTTCTATTGCTACATCAGAATGTATTGTTCCTAAATTATATTTCAAATGTATAATTGGAAAATCTTTACCGTTAGGATAACCTGCTTGGGCCAGTAATCTTTTTGCTTTTTCAGGTTCAAATGTATATCCATGTTGACCTACATTTTCAGATTTATAACCATTAAATGCCATTGGTGGAATTATTCCTCCATCACCTTTCTTGAAAGCTTGGTAATTTAAAATGTTCGAAATTATTGCTCCACGATCAATTGCGTAATTAAAAGCTTTTCTTACCCGAACGTCTTTAAATTCAGGTTTCAATAAGTTGAAATAGTAATATTGAGTTGCCAATAAAGGCTTTCTAACTAAAATGAATTTTGGAGGCGTGCCATTGAAATCTTCAATTTGTCCTTCGCCCAACATTTTAGACACTTTTTCTGGCGGTAACCCTTCAATTAGATGAATTTCTCCACGTTCAAACATTTCTAGTTGTTCAGTTCTTTGCCCTTCAACTTTCATTATTAAAGTGTCTAAATAAGGCAAGGCAAGGCCATTGTCATCTTTGCCGTAATAATTTTCATTCCTAGCCAAGACAATTTCTTCTCGGTTATTCTTTATGCGGGTTCCTGAATAAGTAAAAGGTCCAGTGCCAATCAATTCGTTTTCTAATCCAGCCTCAATAGCTTTTTTTGAAACAATTAAAGCAGCAGTTTGAGTAAGTTTATTTACAAAATTAACATCGCGTTCAAGTAATTTCATTTCTAAAGTATTCCCGCGAAATTTCAATCCTGAAATGTGATCTGCTTCCTTGTTGTAAAATTCGTCAGCACCTTCTAAAAGTCCTCTAAAGATTGAATAATATGCGCTGCTGGCCTCGGTTTTGTTTTGTTTACAGGCCAATTCAATACTGTAAACTACATCTTCTGCAGTAAACTTGTTTTTTCCTTCAATGGAAGGATGTTTATGGAAATACACATTGTCTCGCAATTCAAAACTTATTGTTTTACCATCAGCCGAAATTGTCCAATCTTTTGCTAATCCAGCTCTTGTTTCTAAAGATTTTGGATCGAGTTCCACCAATCCTTCATAAACTTGATTAAGTAAAGTGGAAGAATAAAGATCCGTCACATACCTGGGAATTAAAGTGGATGGAGCGTTGTTTATTGCAAAATTGAATGTTCCACCTGCATATTTGAACTTCTTTTTCTTAGAAATATCACCGCAAGAACTAAAAGCAATAAGCAATAAGATAATTAGTAAATTCCTCATTTGAAAATAAGTAATGTGTGTTTTATTTGGTTTAAGCAAAGGATTATAAAAATAAATACAACACCGAATTTAAAATAATAATTTCATTTCCTACCCCATAAAGGCTTTATTTAATCTACAAACGACTATTTAAATTGAGCCAGTCCCAACGAAACCAGTTAGCCAGCCACCAAACCACCGAACCATTCATCCAACTAACTCCACCAACCAAACCAGCCATCCACCCAAAACAAATCTGCGAAAACCACACCCCACCTCAGCCCAACCACCTCCACCCAACCACCTCCACCCAAAAAACTAATCTGCGAAATCCGCGAAATCTGCGGAAAAACCAACCCCACTACCACCAACCCAACTCAACCCACCCACCTCCACCCCAAAACAAATCTGCGAAATCCGCGAAAATCTGCGGGAAACATATTAACTTAGAAACCAAATATCTCAATTCACAACATGAACAAAATAGAACACATAGGCATCGCAATTAAAGACATGGACAGTGCCATCAAAATATACGAGCAATTACTAAACACAAAATGTTATAAAGTAGAAAACGTGGAATCAGAAGGAGTGAAGACGGCTTTCTTCAAGATCGGAGACTCTAAAATAGAACTCCTAGAAGCAACAAACCCTGAAAGTCCAATTGCAAAATTTATAGAAAAAAGAGGCGTTGGAATGCACCATATCGCTTTTGATGTAACGGACATCGAAGCAGAAATTGAAAGACTTTTATCACAAGATTTCCAACTGATTCAGAAAACACCAAAAAATGGAGCTGATAATAAAAAAATAGCCTTTTTACATCCAAAATCAACAGCTGGACTATTAGTTGAATTATGCCAAGAGCGATCGGACTAATCTTATTACATTATCGTTTTTTACATCCAAATGATGCGCTTGAATTCCAATAGACTTTGCGCCTTCAATATGCTGCATTGAATCGTCGATAAATAAAGTCTCCTTCGGATCAAAACCTTCTTTTTTACAGAGTGTTTCAAAAATCTCTGCATCTGGTTTTCTCATGCCCATTGCGCAACTAAAATACAATTCTTTAAAGTAATTAGAAAGCGATGATTCTCCATAAACTTCATTGAGTTGCTTATGGAAAAATTCTAAATGAATAGTGTTCGTATTGCTTAACAAAACAGTATTGTATTTTGATTTAAGCTCCATCAAGAAATCTAATCTTTCTTTGGGTAAATCCAATAACATTGCGTTCCAAGCATTAATAATAACTTCATCTGTTGTTGATTCAGGTAAATAGTTTTTTATTCCACTAATAAATTCCTCACCACTAATCTCTCCTTTTTCTAGTTGATTAAACAAGTCCGTTTGATTGGCTTGTGTGTATAGACTTTGAAAATCTTGATTTCCCAGTTCAGTAAATGCATCAATAGTGAGTTGGTAATTTAAATTCAATAAAACTCCGCCTAAGTCGAATATGATATTCTTAATTTTCATGTTGTTTGTTTAAAAGACAAATGGTGCAAATACAATTATAAACAAAAAAAGAGCAAACATTTTACTGCTTGCCCTTTTCAATATTTTAATAATCAAAGATTATTTCTTCATTAACTCAGCATGAAGTTTGAATTCTATTTCTGTTGAAACAGCTCCTTCTTCAGGTTTCTCTGGATTAACTGTCATTCCTTTCATTTCTACATCACCGAAATCAATAGAGAAATCACCTTTCATAGTCATACCTTTGTCGTTAGTTTCAATTTTAATTGGAACTGTTCTGATCATTTCAACACCACCAACAATAAGCATTAACTTAGCGTTTCCTTCAATATACTCCATTACTTTTACATCAGTAACAGCATATTTATCAATGTTGAAGAAGTCTTCATTTGCAAGGTGACCTTGTAATTTTGGTTTTCCACTTGCTTCGTCAAGATCTTGTACATCAATAGTTTTCATATCAACTGTGAAGTGACCATTAAATTTTTCACCATCTTGAAGCATTGTTCCATCAGTGATTTTTACAACACCATTGTGGCTATTTCCATCGTTTTGTCCTCCTATCCATGAACCAGCCCATTCAATTTTGCTGTTTTCTTGGTCAAGTTGGTACTCTGCAACAACTACTTCTTCTTTTTTATCTGCATCGATAGCACCATCAGTACTTTCTGCTCCTCCACATGACGTAAAAGTTAATGCTGCAAAAGCCAATACTCCGTAAATTACTTTTTTCATATTCTCTCTTTTAATAAATTTAATTTGCAAATGTAATAAAATTTTAGGTACCAAGGTATGTAAATTGTTAAGCGTATCGTTATCAGTTGTTAATATTTCAAAATTGTGAATTAGTTTCAGTAATTCGCTTAATAATTAAGTTGTTATTATAGAAAATAATTATAAAAATGAACGCATATTCTAAAGAATTGAATGTTTAATGCGTTTTTTAGAAGAGTTTATCACTTCACTATTATATGATTTCTGAAAAATCTTCCTAAATTCGTGGGTTAAATGGGAAAAGATATTGAAAAATATGGGAGAAGAGGTCTGCAGACAGGCTATCTCTCCGTGGTAGTCGGAATTTCACTAGTACTCTTTATGCTGGGACTTGTTTTGGGTGCCTACTTTGGATTGGAGCATACTCAAAATGCGGCCAAAGAAAATATTGAAATTGATTTGTTTTTCAACCCTGAGTTGAACGATTCTGATATTAAACTCATTGAACAAGAACTTAAAGGTTGGGAAAATATCAAATCTGTTTGGTTTGTTTCGCCAGAACGTGCGTTGGAGGTTTTTCAATCAAACGAAGTGGAAGCCAATGAAATTAAAGCAATCTTCAATGACAAAAGTCCTTTTCCCCCTTCTGTTTCTTTCAATCCTATTGGAAGTATAGTTGATAAACAAGGATTAGATGCAATCAAGCAAAAAATTCTTTCCACTTACCCTGAACAGGTTGCTGAGGTGAATTATGATGAAAACAGAGTTGCACAAGTAAATCTTGGATTTCTACAATGGATTTATTTATTCGTTGCAATTGGAGTTTTACTTACTGTTATTGCTTTTGCAATGATTAACAATACTATTCGATTAGCACTTTATTCAAAACGTTTCACCATTAAAACAATGCAGTTAGTAGGCGCAAAATCAGGATTTATTAGGAAACCATTTCTATGGAATTCGATTATACAAGGATTTTTATCTGCAATAATTGGAATGTCATTGCTGATGGCTGTTTTCTTCGCTTTAAAACGTTACATGGAAATCGTGAGCTCAACTTATAACTTTGAAACATTTTTGTTACTTTTCGGAGTTCTAATTTGTTTAGGTGTTCTAATTAGTTTACTTTCAACTTGGTTTGCATTAAATAAATACCTTAGAAAAAGACTAGATAACTTATACTAGAATATATTCATTATGGAAAAAGAAAAAACGAAATTCCTCTTCAATAAATCAAATTATACGCTCCTTATTATTGGTGTGGTATTGAATGTTGTAGGTTTTTTATTGATGATTGGAGGTGCTGCAGAAAATTTAGATGATTTTAATGCAGATGAATTGTTTTCACCTGTAAGATTAACTGTTGCGCCAATATTAATTTTACTGGGTTACATAGTGATCATTTTTAGTATCATGAAAAAGCCGAAAATTACAAAGGACCCAAATTCAACGGAGAATTAAATTCCTTTATATCTGAATGGAGAATACAACTTATCAATTTCGAAAAGGTGAAGTTTTATTGGTCGATAAGCCTTTAGATTGGACCTCTTTTGACGTGGTGAATAAACTACGTTGGAAACTGAGTAAAAAATATGGTATCAAAAGATTTAAAGTCGGTCATGCCGGAACATTAGATCCTTTAGCTTCTGGATTATTGATTATTTGTACTGGGAAAAGCACAAAAATAAGTCAAGATTTAACTTCAGAAGACAAAACCTACACAGGTACTTTTTTATTAGGAAAAACAACACCTAGCTATGATTTAGAAGAGGAGTTCGATCAAGAATTTCCAATTGATCATATAACCGAACAAGCAGTAAAAGAAACTGCGGTTAAATTTACTGGTGAACAAAAACAAACTCCGCCAATTTTTTCAGCCAAAAAAGTTAATGGTAAACGTGCCTATGAATCTGCACGAAAAGGAGAGACTGTCGTTTTAAAAGAGAATGATATCCTTATTCATTCATTTACTATTACAGCAATTCGTTTTCCAGAAGTAGATTTCGAAATCAAATGTTCAAAAGGAACTTATATTCGTTCTATCGCAAATGATTTTGGAAAAGCACTAGATTCAGGTGCTACCCTTGTTGCTTTGAGAAGAACGCAATCAGGAGATTTCCTACTAGAGAACGCTAAGTCTTTTGAAGAATGGGCTGAAATTATTGAGGCAAGCGAGATGGTGGATGAGTTAAACTAAAATAACTATATGGTGACCAATGAAAATATCTTTGTGCTTGCAGATCTTGAAGTATTAGACCAAGAGAGTGAAAAAACCAAAGAGTTTTTAAAGGAGAATTGTCCAAATATTCTAGATTTCAGTTTTTTTGATCTAAAATCTCTTAACGATACTGATCGTGTATTTCTATTCTTAAGCGATGTTCAAATTAAAGAATACCTTCCAAAAGTAGCCGAAACAAATTGTGCGATTGGTTTTCTGCCTCATCCAGACGGGGCTCAAACTCGTTCGGGTTATCAAGTTCCAAAAGATTTTAAAGAAGCATTTAAAGAACTGGTCGAATCAAAGCGCGTTGTGGAAACCGGAATACTAAATTGTAATGGTGAACTGGTTCTTAATTATGTTGTAATAGGCACCATAGTTACATTTCTTACTAAAAAAGCAAAAAGCAGTAACATCTTTTACAGGTTAGGAAGGTTCTTTCGCTACCTAAAACGATTGGTAAATATTCGTTCTTTACCCTTTACAATTCAAACTGAAGAGAGAGAGCCTATAGTGACAGCTGCTTCTGACATCATGATTGTTCAGTATGCTCATAATTCAGTTGTGTCTCGAATTTTTGCGACCAATGAACTTTCTAGTGAGAAACTATTTCATACATTCATTTTTGCGCCAAGAAGCGTTTTGCAATTGGTTAGGGCTTATATCATGAAGCTTTTACTAGGTGATGGTCAAAAAAACAAAGCTTTTACATTTTTAAGTAGGTTGAAAACAGAAGATTTAACCATTTCTTCTACTCAAGAATTCAATTGTCACATTGATGGTAAACACAATTCCGTTAAAGAATTAGTGTTTTCATTTCAGCAAAGTTTTAATCAAATCCCTAGTGATTCCATTACTTATGAAATAGAGTCTAAAGACTCCAAAGGATCAAAAAGTTTTCAAACCAAATATCTTCCAAAAGGGAATTTGATTCAAGAAATGGTACGCAAGAACTTGCCTTTTATTTCACATGCATCTGCTGATGAGTACAAGGAGTTGTTTAAGCAGTTAAGAGAAAATGCTAAGCCGACTCAGAATTATGTTGTGCTTATGATTCTATCTATCATTTTAGCAACACTTGGAGTTTTTGCTAACTCTTCTCCAGTAATTATTGGGGCAATGATTCTGGCTCCGCTAATGGCTCCAATCATCTCTTTTTCGATGGGTGTTTTAAGGCAGGATCGCCAATTGATGAAAAACAGCTTCATTACAATGTTGGTGGGGATAGGAGTAGGGTATTTGTTTGCTATAATTTTTACTCTCATTACCCCTTTAACACAAATCAATGCAGAAATTACATCTCGTATAAAACCCAACATCATTGATTTAGGAATAGCTGTCGTTTCTGGAGCTGCAGGAGCTTATGCGTATTCTAAGGAAGAAATTGCTAAAACACTCGCTGGTGTTGCTATTGCTGTAGCTTTGGTTCCACCATTGGCTGTTTCAGGAATTGGTATCGCTTGGCTTAATTTTGATATCTTTTTTGGAGCCTTTCTTTTACTGATTACCAATCTTACAGGAATGGTTTTGGCAGCGGCCCTAGTGTTTTTACTCACCGGATATAGCCCTTTTCAATTGGCAAGAAAAGGACTGTTGATTTCTTTGTTTGTTGTACTCTCAATAAGTATTCCTTTAGGTTACGGTTTTTTTAAAGTTGTTGAAGAAAACAAAATTATTCGTTCATTGAATGATACCGTGGTTAAAGGTATAACTTTAGAAAAAGTAGTTATGGAATCTAGGAAACCAATGGTTATTTCTTTAGACTTTGTGGTAGATCACACACCAAGTAATGAAGAAATTGATAACGTTAAAAATAAAATTGAAAAAATGCTAGATGAAGAAGTTACCCTCAAAGCTGCCATTAGAGTGAAAAGATAGTGTATTTATCACTCAATTTGTAGCCTTATATTACTATCTTGTACATTTGAAATTAGATTAGCAGAATATCATGGATATAATTGTTACATTTGTAACCCTTTAAAAAAAGAGTACGATTTGAATAAAATGAAACTTTCTGAGTTCGACTTCGAATTGCCCGAAGAGCTCATCGCAAAACACCCTGTTGAAAATAGAGACGAGTCTCGCATGATGGTTATACATCGTGAAACAGGTGAAATTGAACATAAATTATTTAAAGACGTCATCAATTACTTTGGTGAAGGTGACGTTATGGTGCGCAACAACACCAAAGTTTTTCCTGCTCGTTTGTATGGAAACAAAGAAAAAACTGGCGCTAAAATTGAAGTTTTCTTATTGAGAGAACTAAACAGAGAATCACTTCTTTGGGATGTTTTAGTTGATCCAGCTCGAAAAATCCGTATTGGTAACAAGTTGTACTTTGGAGATGATGAATCTCTTGTAGCAGAAGTTATCGACAATACGACTTCTAGAGGACGTACTTTGCGTTTTCTTTATGACGGATCTTACGAAGAATTCAAAAATAAAATTGATGAATTAGGTGAAACACCATTGCCTAAATATATCGATAGAGAAGTTGAACCAGAAGATGCTGAACGTTTCCAAACGATTTATGCTAGTGAAGAAGGAGCTGTTGCGGCACCAACTGCTGGAATGCACTTTTCTAAACAATTATTGAAAAGACTTGAGCTTAAAGGTATCGAGTTTGCAGAAATCACATTACATGTTGGTTTAGGTACATTTAGAGCTGTAGAGGTAGAAGACCTTACAAAGCACAAGATGGATTCTGAACAAGCTGAAGTGACGCAGGAAAATGCCGATATCGTAAATAAAGCTAAAGAGAAGAAAAAACGTGTGTGTGCTGTTGGAACAACTTCAATGCGTACTATCGAAACTTCTGTTTCTACAGATGGAATGTTGAAACCTTACGAAGGATGGACAAATAAATTTATTTTCCCTCCTTATGATTTCAGTATTGCTGATTCAATGATTACTAACTTTCATATGCCTTCTTCAACTTTATTGATGATGGTGTCTGCATTTTTAGGTCATGAATTGATGTTGAGAGCATACCAAGAAGCAATTAAAGAAAAATATAGGTTCTACTCTTACGGAGATGTGATGTTGATCATATAACGCTATCGTAAAAGAACATATTTAAGAAATAATTTAAGTCCCGACGTAACTGTCGGGACTTTTCTTTTATCTTCGTTTTATGAAGCAATCTGTGATTATTACTGCTGGAGGAATTGGGAAACGCATGAAAAGCGATTTACCAAAGCAATACATTTCTGTTCAAGGACTTCCTGTGCTAATGCATACGATCAATAAGTTTTATGCATATGATGCTGAAATGCAAATTGTTATTTCACTGCCTAAGGATTTTATTCAAATGTGGAAAGACTTATGTGAAAAGCATGAATTCAATATTCCGCACGAAATTACAGAAGGAGGAATAGAGCGCTATCATTCCATTAAAAACGCATTGCAAAAGGTAAAGGGTGAAATTGTGATGGTTCATGATGCAGTTAGGCCTTTAGTGAGTATTCAAACCATTTCAAATGTAATTGAAAAAGCTAAAACTAAAGGAGCTGCAATTCCTGTTTTGCCAATAAAAGATACTTTAAGAAAAGGCAATAGCGAAAATAGTCAGCACCAAGACCGATCAGAGTTTTGGATTGTTCAGACTCCACAAGCCTTTAAGTTAGATTTACTTCAGAAAGCTTATCAAATTCCATATTCGTCTGCTGTTACAGATGATGCTAGTCTGCTGGAGGCAATGGGGAAACAAGTTTTTCTAACTGAAGGGAACGAAGAAAATATTAAAATCACAACTCCATTCGATTTAAAGTTGGTGGAATTTCTTTTGGAAAAATAAGTGTATTGATTTTAAATAAAACACCTATATTCTCAAGGCTATTCTTAATTTTGCCTTGCTAAAATTATTTAAATATGAAGGTAATAGATCACATTAATGAAGCTAAGGATACATTGTTTTCGTTTGAGATTCTTCCTCCACTAAAAGGAAAGAGTATTCAATCAATCTATAATGGTATCGATCCGTTAATGGAGTTTAAGCCGAAGTTTATCAATGTAACTTATCACCGTGAAGAATACGTTTATAAGGAACGCGACAAAGGTTTACTAGAAAAAGTTTCCATTCGTAAAAGACCAGGAACTGTTGGGATCTGTGCCGCAATCATGAATAAATATCATGTTGATGCTGTTCCTCATCTTATTTGTGGTGGATTTAGCAAAGAAGATACTGAAAATGCTTTAATCGATTTGCAATTTTTAGGTATCGATAATGTTCTTGCATTAAGAGGTGATCCCATAAAAACAGAGGTAACTTTTAAAGCGGCCAATAAAGGACATAAGTACGCCGTAGAATTGATCGAACAAATTCAAAGCATGAACAGAGGTCAATATACCATGGATGAAATTCAATTAGAACCCACCGATTTTTGTGTTGGAGCTGCTGGATATCCTGAAAAGCACTTCGAAGCTATGAATATGGCAACAGATTTGCAATACCTGAAACAAAAAGTGGATATGGGAGCAGATTATATTGTGACCCAATTGTTTTATGATAACAGTAAGTATTTTGAATTCGTTAAGAAATGTCGAGAAATTGGAATTACGGTTCCAATTATTCCAGGACTAAAACCAATTTCTAACTTGAGACATATTTCATTTCTGCCAAAGTTTTTTAATATAGATTTACCTTTGGAGCTTTCGACTGAATTGTTGAAATGTAAAACCAATGAAGACGTAAAACAAGTAGGAATAGAATGGGGAATTCAGCAATCAAAAGAATTAAAAGCTGCTGGTGTACCATGTATCCATTATTATACAATGACCAATTCTACTGAAGTAAGAAAAATTGCTTCTGAATTATTTTAAAATTATGAAAACCATGAAGAATTTATTTTTGATTACACTATCAGCTATGTTTTTAAGCCTCAATGTGTGGGCGCAAGAAGCTGAGCCTCTAAATCTTAAGAATGTACTAGTTGTCGGACAACAAGATGATTTATCAGACCGATATATTCTTGAAGTAGGGCTTTTGCAATTGTTTAGTGAATATAAAATCAAGACCAAAGCATCTTTGAATGTTGTGAAACAAAGAGGAACGGATGAACTTTTATTGAATGATTCAATCCATCAAAAATTAAAATCTGAAGGAATTGATACTTATTTATTGGTTTCAATTAGAGGGTATAATAAACGTTTCAAACCTTCAGATAATGCAAATCCAATCGAAGAAGAAATAAACGCTGGACATTTGTATCCATTGTACAGAGAAAGTGCATCAACAGTAACATTTTCATTCACTTTTTACCGCGATATGAAGCCTGTTCATTATGAATTAATCAAAACTGGAACAGTTGGTTCTAAAGAAGCCGTGATGAAAAAACTGCTTAAGAAGGTTGAAAAGAGATTAGAGAAGGAGTGGTTGTAAAAATAGGCAGTATGCAATAGGTTTTAGGCTATGTTCTTTATCTTTAATTCAATATAGCTGATTTGTTAAATCTATAGTAATTCATTGGATGTGGGATTTGCGAATTGACACTTCACAAATCTTTTAATTATTTATTGGATTTTGTTTAAATTATTTGAATCTTTGAATAAAAATCATCATTCACAATGGAAATGGACGATTTGCTAATCGTCCCTACCTTGTGTCTTTGATTGATTGTTATCTTTGATTTTTTAATCTTTAAATCCTTGAATCCATTGAGTTTTTCAATTCCTAATTAACCATTCGTAATTGAACTATTCGGCATTCCTTCTAAACATCTTTGCAATGTATTTTCCTAGAATATCAAATTCCAAATTCACTGTATCACCAACTCTCAATGCGTGAAATTGAGTATGCTCATATGTGTACGGAATGATATGCACAGAAAACTGATCGTCTTTTGAATCTACGACAGTCAAACTCGCTCCGTTAACTGTAATCGATCCCTTTTCAACTGTCATATCTTCTGATTTGTATTGAAACGTGAATACCCAGCTGCCGTCCTTTTCTTCGATAGCAATGCATTCGCCTGTTGTGTCAACATGTCCTTGAACGATATGTCCGTCAAAACGACCGCTTGCTGGCATGCAGCGCTCCAAATTAACTTTGTTGCCAATCTTCCAGCTTGAAAGATCCGTTTTATTCAAAGTTTCATCAATTGCAGTAACAGTGTAGTCTTGGTTATCGATTTTAACTACTGTCAGACAAACACCATTATGGGCCAAGCTTTGGTCAATTTTTAATTCACTAACAAACGAACATGTAAGGGTGAAATGAATATTACTTCCTTCTCTTTCAATGTTCTTTATTTCTCCAAGATCTTCGATTATTCCAGTAAACATAAGCGTTTTTTATTTTAATTTTCTATAGAGGAAACCATTTCCATATTGTCAATAAGCCTCACTTCTCCACAAAATGAAGCAATACACGCTGTCGCTCCAGGGACCCAATATTGGTTCAAATCATTTAGGGTTTCAGGGTGAACAATTTGTAAGTATTCCAATTTCAAAGCGCTGTCTTCGAAATAACGTTTCATTTTCTCCAATGTAACTGCTGGCGAATATGTTTTTGCCCAAGACTGACCTTTATTCAGCACTTGTGATATTACAACAGCTTGCTCAAGTTCTTGTTCACTCAATCTTAAATTTCTACTGCTCATTGCTAAACCACTTGGGTTTCTCATGGTATCTACAACCACTATTTTTACCGGTAATTTCAATTGTTTTACCATTTCAATAACAACAGCAACTTGTTGAAAATCCTTTCTTCCAAAATATGCTCTTGAAGGTTGAACCAATCTAAAAAATCTAGAAACAATATTTACAACTCCATCAAAATGTCCAGGTCGGTGTTTTCCCTCCATCGTGTTTTCGATGTGATCAAGATCAACTTTTTCAGCTTTATAATCATTAGGATACATTTCTGATACCGCAGGAAGAAAAACAAAATCGCAGCCGTTTTTCTCCAAAAGTGCAATATCTTCACTTTCAGTCCTAGGGTATTGCTCTAAATCTTTAGGGTTATTAAACTGTGTAGGGTTAACAAAAATACTCACAATTACAAAGTCGCATTCTGCTTTTGCTTGCTTAATTAATGATATGTGTCCCTCGTGCAAAGCGCCCATGGTAGGCACAAAGCCGATTTTACGATTTTTTTCTCTTAACGGTTGAAGATGGCCGTCAAGTTCATTTATGCTGTGTAATTTTACCAATATTTCTCTGACTAGATTAAATCTAAATCAACAAAACTATCTTTTTATGCTGAAATTCCGAATTTTTTTTTATATTTTTGTAAACGTTTTACCAAAATACATTTCATGGAGAAGAAGAAAATCCTTTTTGTTTCGCAAGAGATTAAACCATTTTTACCAAAGTCTGAAGTATCTACTGCAGCCCGTAAACTACCACAAGGAGTTCAAGAGAGTGGCAAAGAAATTAGAGTTTTCATGCCTCGTTTTGGAGTGATTAATGAAAGACGTCACCAATTGCATGAAGTAATTAGGTTGTCTGGAATGAATCTTATTGTTGATGATATGGATCATCCTCTAATTATCAAAGTGGCTTCTATTCCAACAGCTCGTATGCAAGTTTATTTTATAGATAACGAGGAGTACTTTAAGCGTAAGGGTGTTTTCTCTAACGATAAGGGGGAAGAGTTTGAAGATAATGACGAACGTTCGATGTTCTTCTGTAGAGGAGTTCTTGAGACGGTTAAGAAATTAGGCTGGAAACCAGATATCATTCACTGTCACGGTTGGATGACTTCTTTAATGCCTATGTACGTTAAAGATATTTACAAAAATGATCCGCATTTCTCAGATACCAAGGTTATTTACTCATTATACGATAATGAGTTTAACAAAAATTGGGAAGGAAGATTTGATGAAAAACTTAAATTTGAAGGCTTTAGCGATGAGATTATCGATTCGATAAAAGCAGGTGATTATACCAGTTTAAACAAAGCTGCAATTAACCACTCTGATGGAGTAGTTATGGGGAGCGCGTCTGTTAACGATGAGTTGAAAAAAGCTTTTGAGGAAACTGAAGCTTTTAAATTAGAATTTGAATCTGAAGAGATTCAACCTAAGGTGATGAGTGAGTTTTTCGATAAAGTGATAGACGAAGAAGCATTGATTCAATGATGATAAAGAATACAAAGAATACAAAGATTAATAAACTTAAAACGTGGCGAAAAGTAGCAGTACTTTTCGCTGCTTTTTTTTGTTTAAGCATAGTGATGTCCTCTTGCAAGAAGAAAAGGAACCCCGTTGGTTCTAGTGCTCTTTCATCTGAGACACTAATGAATTCCAGTAGTGTAGATACTTTTCAGTTGAAAACATATACCGTTGAAGAAGATTCTATTTATTCAATGGATCCTAGCTTCAACCTTATCGGTAGTTACGTTGATGAGATCTATGGAAGAGTAGAAGCTAATTTCTATACGCAATTGACACTTTCTGGTTTTTCACCAGATTTTGGGAATTTAAGTGAAGTAGCAATTGATTCAGCAGTGATGGCATTTGAATACGGAGGATATTACGGTAATCTAACGGAACAATTATTTGAAGCTTACGAAATTTCAGATGAGTTGACACGTGATTCTAGTTATCTGAGAACTTCAGTTGCGGGTGTTATACCGCAACAATTAGTGCCAACGTTGAATAACGAAGGATTAATTACACCAAATCCATTGAAAGCTTCTGTTGTTGGTTCAGATACCCTTAATCCACAATTAAGAATACCAATGGATACCGTTTTTGCTCGTAACCTTTTGTCACTGGCACAAAATTCAACCAATGATGCAGATTTCTTACAAAGCTTTAAAGGACTTCATTTTAAAGTGAATAATGGAATCCAGTCCGCTGGTGAAGGAACAATTCTTTATCTTTCAACAACAAAGCCCGCTTCGAAAATGACGGTTTATTATACCAAAAACGGAGAAAAGGGGAGTTATGATTTTATCGTGAATGGATCAGCAATTGATTTCAATCATGTTGAAACCGATTATTCTGGAACAAAAGTTGAACAATTGATCAATGATTCAGCATTGGGTGAAACTGAGTTTTATGCACAGTCATTTTCTACAAGAGCAAAAATTGAATTTAGTTCAATAGATTCTCTTCCTAAAAATATTATTATTCATCAAGCAACTTTAGAGTTACCAGTAAACTATTATAAAGGCAGTAATTTTTACCCTAGTTCGGAAATAATTGCAAGTAGTGAGCCTTTTGGTAATGGTATAAAGTATTCAATTTATGAGGGTAAAACTAGTGTGCTCTATAATTCAACAAAGAAATCTTATGTCTTAGATTTAAGGAAACATATTCAAGGAATTATACAGGGAAAAATTCCAAATTCAGGTATATTTATTTCTCCTAAAAATTATAATTCAACAGTTGAACGTATTGTATTTAATGGTGTTAACACCCAAAATAAAAAGAAACCTAAATTAAGCATTGTTTACACGGTGCTTTAGTATTGATTAACTTAATAAAATTTAACTATGTGTGGAATCGTCGCTTATATCGGAAAAGAACAAGCTTTTCCAATCATCCTAAAAGGTCTTAAAAGATTAGAATATAGAGGTTATGATAGTGCTGGAATTGCAGTGCTAAATAATGAGCCAACACTTAATAATTATAAACGTTCTGGTAAAGTTTCTGAATTAGAGGATTTTGCTTCTGATAAAGATACTTCTGGTACAATCGGAATAGGACATACACGTTGGGCAACTCATGGTTTGCCTAACAATACAAATGCTCACCCTCATGTTTCTACTGATGGAGAAATGGCATTAATTCACAATGGTATCATTGAGAATTACGATTCATTGAAAGAAGAATTGATGTCAAGAGGATATGTTTTTCAAAGTGAAACAGATACGGAAGTTCTAATTCACTTAATAGATGACATAAAGAAAAAAGAAAAAGTAAAGACAGCAGAAGCGGTTCGTATAGCACTAAATAGTGTTGTTGGCGCTTATGCAATTGTTGTTTTAAGTAAAGATAATCCAGATCAATTAATAGCTGCCCGTAAGTCAAGTCCTTTGGTTGTTGGAATTGGAAAAGACGGTGATTTCTATTTGGCATCTGATGCAACACCAATAATCGAGTATACAAATGAAGTTGTATATATGGAGGATGAGGAAATTGCAATAGTTGATAGAAATGAAGGGTTAAGAATTTTTAGTATTCAAGATCAAGAAAAAGTTCCATACATCCAGCACTTAGAACTTCAATTAGAAGCAATAGAGAAAGGGGGATACGAGCATTTTATGCTGAAAGAAATCCATGAACAACCTCGTTCTATTAAAGATTGCTTTAGAGGTAGACTTAACGTTGATGAAGGTTGGGTAAAACTTGGAGGAATAAAAGATTATGAGACTAAATTAGCGAACGCTAAGCGTATTATCATGATTGCATGTGGTACTTCATGGCATGCTGCTTTAGTTGGTGAATATCTATTTGAGGATTTAACAAGAATCCCGGTAGAGGTAGAATATGCTTCTGAATTTAGATACAGAAATCCAATCATAAACGAAGACGATATTGTAATTGCAATTTCTCAATCTGGAGAAACAGCAGATACAATGGCAGCTTTGAATTTAGCTAAATCAAAAGGTGCAACAATTTTAGGTATATGTAATGTTGTAGGTTCTTCTATATCAAGAATTACTGACGCAGGATCATATACTCATGCTGGACCAGAAATTGGAGTGGCTTCAACAAAAGCTTTTACGGCTCAAGTTACTGTTCTTACTTTAATGGCTTTAGCGATTGCACGTAAAAAAGGCACATTGGATGATTCACGTTTTAGAAGAATTATTACAGAATTGGAGCTTATTCCAAATAAAGTAGCCAAGATTTTAGAGAAAGCTCCAAAAATTGAAGAAATTGCTGCAGTATATAAAGACGCAACCAACGCATTGTATTTAGGTAGAGGAAACTCTTTCCCAGTTGCTTTGGAAGGTGCGCTTAAGTTGAAAGAAATTTCATATATCCATGCAGAAGGTTATCCAGCTGCGGAAATGAAACATGGTCCAATTGCTTTAATTGACGAGGAAATGCCAGTATTTGTTATTGCAACAAAAGGGCCGTCTTACGAAAAAGTAGTAAGTAATATCCAAGAAGTAAAAGCACGTAAAGGAAAAATAATTGCTGTAATTACAGAGGGCGATACGCAGGTGAAAGCAATAGCTGATCACTATATAGAAATACCGGATACAGATGAAAATTTGACACCGTTATTAACAACTATTCCTTTCCAATTAATCTCGTACTATGTTGCGGTAATGAGAGGTGCAAACGTTGATCAACCAAGAAATTTAGCTAAATCTGTAACTGTAGAATAATAAAATATGAACATTGATTTAACAGGTAAACACGCAGTTGTTTGCGGAAGTACTCAAGGAATAGGAAAAGAATCAGCTTTGGCATTGTCTAAGCAAGGTGCATCAGTTACTTTGGTAGCAAGAAATGAAGCCAAACTAAAAGCTGTTCTTGCTGAATTAGAGCCAAATGCTAAAAACGATTATATCGTTGCAGATTTCTCGAATCCAAAAGATTTAGAAAAAAAAATTAAAGCTTGGGCTTCTAAAAATAAAGCTCACATTTTATTGAATAATACTGGTGGACCAAAAGGAGGACCGATTAGGAAAGCAAAAGTTGAAGAATTTACTGATGCTTTTACAAATCACCTTATTTGTAATCATGTTTTAGTGCAAGCGCTTTATCCTGGAATGAAAGAAGAAGGCTACGGTCGTATTATAAACATTATTTCTACAAGCGTTAAACAACCCTTGGATGGACTAGGTGTTTCTAACACAATACGTGGGGCAGTTGCTAACTGGAGTAAAACTTTGGCTAATGAATTAGGTCAATACAATATTACAGTAAACAATGTATTGCCAGGAGCAACAAATACTGTAAGATTGCAATCTATTGCTGAAAATAAAGCAGCGCAATCATCAGGTTTAAATTACGAAGAGATTCTAGGAAATATGGCTGCACAGTCGCCTATGAAAAGAATAGCTCAACCAGAAGAAATCGCTAATGCAGTTGCGTTTTTGGCAAGTCCAGCAGCAAGTTATATCAACGGAATAAATGTACCAGTCGACGGAGGAAGAACAAAGTCTTTATAGTACAATAAACTAATATTTAAGAAAATGAGTGTGCTTCGGTACGCTCATTTTTTGTTTTAGATACTTGCGATATGGTTTGTTCGTTTTTATTGGTCTCATAAATAGTTGAAAGTATGCACTTTAGTGGATCTAGCTTTAGCTTCTGATATATTTTATATCAACAATAGATGTTAGATAAAATACAAAAAGTCTAGTATCTAAATATTTTGATAACTACAGAATTTTATTCTCATTTTAACTATGATACTTTCAGGTCCTAGTGGTTCAGGTTTGTAGTTTTTTTTAATATAAAATCTAAATCATATTCAGCTAGGTCATTGTGCTTTAACCTAATTCTTTTTAAACTAACTTATTCACCTAACGCCTTACTCAGATATTTTTCAAATTCAGCATAGAATTAACATAATTAGTGTCTGGTCGGAAACTCCTAAATTACTAATAAACAGGTTTATAACTTCATCTTTTTAATTGAATCTATCTAGAAAAATAGCATTATTTTAGTACAAACAACGAGTTTGCTGGTTTTAGAGCTTTTAGATTCGCAACAAATTAGAGAAAATGCGTAGAAGATTTGAGTTATGTCCCGACATAGGAAGCACCCCAATTGAAGAGGTTGTGATTATTTCAAAAAGCAGAGATGAACTACCTCCAGTTTTATTGGCTTTACAAACAATTTTTGTGGATGAAGTTTACCATGAACGACTGTTTTCTATTGTTGAGCCAATAATCAAGAACAATAAAGCGCAGACTGGTCGTGAGGGAATGATTATTTGGAAAGTAATTGTTTTATCTGTTATTCGCTTAACGCTGAATACAAATTATGATCGCATTCATTACATCGCTAATAGTGACCGGTATACCCGTGAAATAATGGGTGTTGAGCCTAATGATTTTGGTTTCTCAGGGCCAGCTAAGAAATACAGTTTGACCGCATTGAAAGAAAATATTGGACTACTGACTATTGAAGCTATTGAAGAAATAAATGCACTAGTTTTAGAGGTAGGTCAAGATTTTCTAAAAAAAAAGACTAAGAAAATATTAGGCTTAAAGCCGATAGTTATGTCGTGAAAACGGATGTTCACTTCCCTACAGACATCAACCTACTTTGGGATGCTGCTCGAAAAAGCATTGAGATTAGCTGTGCTCTATCAGATCAACAAGATTTGCCATGCTCGCGTAAAGCTTCAGAATGGAAGAAAAAAGTTAAAATAGAAGCTAGAGTCCTACAAAAAGTAAAGTCATCTGGAGGTAAAAACAAAGAGGATCGTTTGCGTTACGCAACTATTGAATACTTAAATCTGACTAAGAAAATTGATGGAAAGGTAGCAGAATTTGTAACAATTTTCACTCCATCTACCGCAGGTCAAGCGTTAAAACTTGTTGAATTAAAGTATTTTAAGTCAATGCTATCAAAGCATATTGATTTAATTGAGAGACGATTGTTAAACGGAGAGAAAATACCTCATGATGAAAAAGTATTTTCTTTATTTGAGCCTCATACAAAATGGAACAGTAAAGGAAAAGCGGGTGTCATTTGTGAACTTGGTCAAAAGCATTTGGTAGTTACTGATCAAAATAATTTCATTGTACTTCATAAGCTAATAGCTGACATTCCAGATAAATACTTTACAGTTGAAGTAGCGCAAGTTTTAAAGAAAATGCACAGTGACAGGTTAGCATCTTTGAGTTTTGATAAAGTTTTTAGTTCAAAGGAAATCATTACAGAAATAGAAATAATCATTCCTAATGCAATCATTAAGCAGAAAGGAAAGCCAAGTAAAGCTAGGAAAGAAATCGAGAGAAGTAAAGAGTTTAAAGAGCTGAATAACAAGTACAGTGCAGTGGAATCCAACATCAATCAACTCGGACATAATGGCTTGCACATGTGCAGAGATAAAGGAGAGGAAAACTTCACAAAGTATGATTCTTTAGGCGTACTATCTTACAATCTCCATCGCTTAGGGAGTTTAATAAAGAAAAGTCGAATGAAAGAAAAACCAAAGATCAGAAGTAGAGCAGCTTAAGCAAAAACAACTTAATAAAAGGAAAGTAAAAGGTGAACATATTTTAAGCCTTAATGGAAAAGTACGTCCAAAAAATCAGATTTAGAGCACAAAACCAATAAAAAATAAGAGAAATTAATGAAAATATAAAAACGATAGATAAAATCTATTGACTCAACTTCTATTGAAGTTTTAAAAAAGTCGGAAAGAGAAAATTCTCAAAATTAGGGTCTTTCCGACCAGAGTCTAGATATATAATTTTATTCTCAAATGAACCTATGGCAATTTTAGTCCATAATGGTTCAGTTTGCGTGTTATCTTATATTCCAATTTCATCTTTCCAATACCCCATAGCTTTAGCTTTTTCACTTCCTTATTTCACAGAATAAATTAAACCTGCCGTTAAGTTTTGTAGAACATCGGCGTAAAAAAAACATATTCTTTATGTGTCATTTGAAAGATATTTAGGGATTTGAAGTGGTTCTGTATCGTTCTATGAAATCATTTTCACACTCTTTTTTACTTCTACATAAAAATAGGTTGTGAAACTTTCCTTATGTACAGCTTGTAATAGTTATCCAAAATATGTTACAAAGCGCATTCCGAAATGCCATTTTAATTACCATTCTAAATTGAAGATTAATGGTGATGGAGAGTTTGTAACAACATTTTTTTTAAAGTAAAGCATCATAAATGCATTTAATTCTAATCTTCCAATTATTTCTTGAGATTTATTTTTTGTTGAACCGCTGTATTTTCGGCTTGTCTCTTGATTTTAAGTGAGAAACAGTTTTTATTTTAAGTCATTTGATTTTTTGAACAAAAAATTAATTATGTTTGGAGCTAAAATTATTACTAATTAAAACTAATGAAAATGAATGCTTTATTCTTAAAAGGTATTTTGATTCTAACCGCTTTTTTTTGGGGGATCAACCTAAATGCCCAGTACTGTCTGGTTTCAACGACCTCGTCAGGCGATTATCTATCCGCAGTAAGTTCTGTTGGAGCAACTTCAAATATTAACTATACAGCGTCATCTCAACCTGTTGGTTCTTATGCTGATCAAACAGCTCAGTCGCTTGTTACCTATGGGACTCAAACATTTGATGTTATTACTACCTATGTAGGAGGTAGTAACGGTGTAAACATTTGGGTAGATTGGGGTAACGATTTTACTTTTGATGCTACTGATTTAATAGCGTATCAAGCTAGTTCAGCTGCAACAAAGACCTTTACTATTACTGTTCCAACTGGAATTCCGACGGGTAGTTATAGAGCGAGAGTAAGAGGTCAGTATGGAGCTACTGCAAATCCAGCAGCGTGTGGAAGTGTGAATTTTGGATCTACTGTTGATTTTACAATAACGATTTCTACTCCTCCTTCTTGTCTTACACCAACAAATTTATTGGTGAGCAGTATCGTAGGAACAACCATGAATTTAGGTTGGACAGAAAATAATGCAGCAATTGAGTGGGAACTGGAATATGGTTCACCTGGTTATACTGCAGGTACTGGAACGACAATAAATGTTACTTCCAATCCTTATGCATTTACTTTTACGCTTGGAACTGAATATGACTTTTATGTACGTTCAATTTGTGGACCTGGTGATGTTAGCTTTTGGTCCTCTCCGCTTAAATATTCGTACTGTGGTGTTGCTACAACAAATACAGGTGACCGTTTAAGTGTGGTGAATTCATCTGGTGCTGTATCGAATGTTTCTTATACGGCATCGGTTTTACCTCCAGGTTCTTATGCTAATGAAACAGCACAGTTGTTTGAGTCTTATGAAACACAAACTTTTGATATTAACACCACTTATGTAGGTGGTGGAAACGGTGTGAATATTTGGGTAGACTGGAATAAAAATATGGTTTTTGACGCTGGTGAACTAGTAGCAAGTCAAGTTAGTTCGGCTGCTTCAAAAACTTTATCGGTAACTGTTCCAACTGGAACGGCTCAAGGAGATTATAGAATGAGAGTACGTGGTCAATATGGTTCTGCGGCAAATCCACCAGCTTGTGGGAGCGTAGCTTATGGAACAACTGTTGACTTTAAGTTGACAATTGGAACGCCTCCTTCTTGTTTATCACCTACGGCTTTTGTTGCGTCAAATATCTTTGGAACTTCAGTAGATTTAGATTGGATTGAAAGTGGTACGGCTACCGCTTGGAACATTGAATGGGGTTTATCTGGATATACTCCTGGTTTAGGAACTAATGTTCCTTTAACAGCAAATTCACATACATTGTCTGGATTGTCTACTTCAACTGGTTATGACATATATGTTCAAGCAAATTGTGGGGGTAGTTTAAGTAATTGGACAGGTCCTATTTCTATTACTACTGCATGTGGAACATTTACTGCTCCTTTCTATGAAGGATTTAATGCAGCCATACAACCAAATTGTTGGTTAAATGTTTCTTCAGGTACCGGTACAGGTATTAATAATACTTGGAACTTTAACAAGCAAGGTGAATATGGAGCGTTAGCAAACGGAAGAGCTATAGGGACATTTGTTAGTTCGGATGGTTCTACACCAAATCCAGACAGTATGATGTTAACTACACCTTGGATTGATCTTTCTGCACTTACTGTTCCGGAATTAACTTTTGAATGGTTCAGTAACAATACAGATACGCCAGGAGATAATGTGCCATTGCATATTGACATTAATAATGGAACAGCTTGGACAAATATAGCTACTTACCAAGGAGATGACCCACTGTGGCAAGATGAATCAATTATTCTATCAGCTTATGCTGGAGGTACAATTCAAATTCGTTTTAGAACGGATCAATCTGTTCCAGGTGTTGCATATCACAATGATATCTTATTAGATGAAGTGAGTGTAATTGAGGCTCCAACATGTCCTCAACCTGCTTCATTAATGGCATCAAGTATTACAGCTAATTCAGTAAATTTAAATTGGACGGAAACAGGATCAGCTACATTATGGAATTTAGAGTATGGTCCAGTTGGATATACTCAAGGTTCAGCTGCAGGGACTAACGTGCCTGCCAATTCCAATCCTTTTACTTTAACAGGATTAAACCCTGCAACTGATTATGATGTTTATCTTCAGTCTGAATGTGGAGTTGCTGATTTAAGTACGTGGGAAGGTCCATTTAGCTTTACCACATTGTGTTTAACGCAAATGGCCGGAAGCTATACTGTTGGTACTGGAGGTGATTTTATTGATTTTACAGCAGCGGTATTGGAATTGAATACATGTGGTGTCTCAGGTGCTGTAATAATCACAGCATTGACTGGTTCTGGACCATATAATGAGCAATTAATCATCGAAGAAATTGTAGGTGCAAGTGCTGTTAATACTGTTACTTTAGAGGGTAATGGAGAAACATTAACTTCTGTAACTACAACAGGCGATAAGAGCTTGATTTTACTTGATGGAACTGATTATACGACAATTAATAACTTTAATTTAGTAACGCAGTCTATAACAGATAACTATGTGATTCAATTAATCAATGATGCTGATTTCAATACTATTTCAAACAACAATATAGATCTTACATCTACATTGACAAGTACGAGTACTAGTAATGCAGGTGTTGTTGTTTCGGGTAGTTTGACAAGTGCAACTGGAACAACAGGTACATCAGGTTTTGACAACTCAATTACTGGTAACACGATTATAGGTGGTTATTATGGTATCACTGTGGTTGGTCAGTCTAGTAACCTTACTGAGAATAATATAATTTCAGATAATATACTAGAAGATTTCTATTACTATGGTATTTACTTACCTTATGGAAAGGACAACGTTGTTGCTAATAATGACCTAAGCCGTCCTAATAGAACATCAGTTTCTTCTTTTTACGCACTTTATTTTTCATCTGGTGGAGAAGGACACACAATTTCTGGAAATAATATCCATACTCCTTTCGGAGGAATAACTTCGGCATCAACAAGTGCGGGTTACGGTGTTTATTTTACAGGTATAGATTCTCCATTAGGGAACGAAAGTAAGTTGTATAATAACATCATTAACCTAAGTGGTAACAATGGTACAATGTATGGGATTTATAATAGCAGCAGTGATGGAGTTCATTATTTCCACAATACAATTGTGATGGATGATGCTAGCTCAACCTCTGGAATCACTAGAGGTTTCTATCAAACATCTACTGCAACTGATATTGAATTTAAGAACAATATTATCAATATTACAAGAGCAGGTTCAGGTGCTAAACAATGTATGTATTTTAGTACAGCTGCATCAACAATTGTAAGTGATTATAATGTTTTGTATATGAACTCTGCTGCAGGAGCAAACGATATTGGTTATGTTGGTGGTGCACAAGCTACTTTAGCAGCTTGGCAACTAGCATCAAGTGATGATTTGAACTCTGTTGGAGATGATCCAATTTTAACAAATATACCAGCAGCTAGTTATTTGCCTTCAAACCCAGCAGTAAATAATATTGGTGTGCCTTTGGCGAGTGTTACAACTGACTTTAATGGTAACTTGAGAAGTGTGACTGCGCCTGATCCAGGTGCTCACGAGTTTACACCTCCAGCTTGTCCACAACCTACTAGTTTGACTGCAATTAACATTACTTCTACTTCATTAGACTTAGGATGGATAGAAAATGGTACAGCAACTGGTTGGAATATTCAATGGGGTGCTGCAGGCTTTAACCTAGGTTCTGGTGCCAATTTAACTGCTGGCTCTAATCCATATTTATTATCAGGATTAAGCCCTTCAACTGATTATGATATTTATATTCAAGCAGATTGTGGAGGCGGAGATTTAAGTACATGGTTAGGCCCTGTTACTTTAACTACTGGATGTGTTGTGTATACCGCTCCTTTTTACGAAGGATTCAATACTGCTGTTCAACCACAATGTTGGGAAAATATTTCTTCTGGAACAGGAACTGGTATAAATAACAACTGGAACTTTAATAAACAAGGGGAATATGGAGCATTGACGAATGGAAAAACGATTGGAACTTTTGTGAGTTCAGATGGTTCTGTTCCAAATCCAGACAGTATGATGTTGTTCACTCCTATGATTGATCTTTCAGCATTGACTACACCAGCTTTAACATTTGAATGGTTCAGTAATAACACCAATAATCCTGGAGATAACGTTCCTTTTATTATTGATATCTATAACGGGACAACTTGGACCAATATTGATACCTTGAAAGGGGATAATGCACTTTGGTTAGAAGAGTATTATGATTTAAGTGCTTATGCTGGGAACACAGTTCAGATTCGTTTCATGACGAATCAATCAGTGCCAGTTACTGCTTATTATAATGATATCTTACTGGATGAGGTGAGTATTATTGAAGCTCCTATTTGTACAGATCCTACTGCATTAACAGCAACAAATATTACAGGAACTTCAGCTGATTTAAGTTGGACGGAAAATGGGACTGCATCATCGTGGAAAATCGAGTATGGTGCTACTGGATTTACAGCAGGTACCGGTACTATTGTAGTTGGTGTTTCTACAAATCCTTTCTCGTTAGTTGGTATTAATCCTTGTTCAGACTACGATTATTATGTTCAGGCTGATTGTGGTGCAAGCCAAAGTGCTTGGGTAGGTCCTTTCGCATTCTCAACGCTTTCTACTCCGGTTACAGGAACAGATACACAAGTTGCATGTGAAACATTTACTTGGATTGATGGAATGGTTTATACCGCTTCTAACAATACAGCTATGTTTACAATTGCTGGTGCTGCTGCATTTGGTTGTGATTCTCTTATAACATTAGATTTAACAATCAATACTTCAGTGACAGGAACAGATACCCAAGTTGCTTGTGAAACATTTACATGGATTGATGGAACGGTTTATACTGCTGACAACAATACCGCAACATTTACAATAGTAGGTGGAGCTGCAAATGGTTGTGATTCTATCGTAACGTTAAACTTAACGTTCGATATGGCAAATTCTGCTGGAAATGATGATATGATTGTAGTTTGTATGAATCAACCTGTTGATTTGGGCGCTTTATTGAGTTCGGGAGCTGATGCAGGTGGTGTTTGGTTAGATCCAATTTATGCAACATTGCCTAGTTCTCAAATTACAGCTTCAGCTCAACCAGGTGCTTATGACTATAGTTATGTAGTTCAATCTGGTGCTTGTCCAGCGGATACTGCTGTAATCACGATTAGTGTAGACCCTGGATGTGACTACTTATCAATTGAAGATCAAAAATTGGTTGATATCTCTGTATATCCAAATCCTGCAACAAGTGTGTTGACAATTCTTAATCCATCAAATACTTCATCATTAAAAGTGGAGATGTTAGATATGAACGGAAGAATCGTACTTGTTGAAAATCAAGCGTTGAATAATGCAACGAAAGCTACTTTAGCAATTGAGCACCTTGAAAGAGGAGTTTATACGCTACGTGTTTATAATACTGAAGGACAAAAAACCTTCAAAATTGTAAAAAGGTAAACAAAAAAATAGTTTAAATTTTAAACAAAGCGCTTCTCATTTGAGAGGCGCTTTTGCTTTTACAGGTGTTTTTATTACTCTATTGATAAGTAAGAATGATCTCTATTCATTAATAAAGCAACCCCTTTTCAAATTCTACGTTTGTATTAGTAATTAACTTACACTATTATACAATTATTTATGAAAAATCAATTCTTTAAAGTCGGTTCTTTTTTTATTCTATATTTTCTTTTGATTCAAAATCTTAGTGCGCAGTATTGCACTGGAGGAGGCCCTCAAACTACTGCGAATTCAAACATTGAATCTGTAAATATTACAGGGGAAAACGCCACCAGTATTTCTTATACAGGCTGTCCAGGAGTAATTGGGGTTGAAGACCAAACAACTCAATCAGTCAGGCTAAACGCTGGAGATACATACACACTTGAAGTGAAATTTGGAACATGCGGAAGCAACTTCTCTGGGCGGGGTAAAGCTTGGATTGATTTTAATCAAAATCAAATTTTCGAGTATTATGAATCTATTGGATTTTCTTCAGGGACTCCTGGGACAATTATATGGGTAGGTAGTGCCTCACTTACCTTTACAGTGCCAATTACAGCTTTGGAAGGTCCTACCAGAATGCGCGTTATGCAACAAGAAAATGCTAATTCGTACCCAAATCCATGTGCTTCCTTTAATTCGGGTTCTGTTATCGACTTTACAGCAAATATAGATAACTTGATATGTGCTCCAGAGTTAGCACCATTTTATGAGGGATTCAATAATGGTGTATTGCCAACTTGTTGGGAAAATCTTTCTTCTGAGGTGACTACAGATTTAGATGCGTTTTGGAAATTCAATCATGCTTCAAATTTTGCTGCCGCTGCGAATGGTAAAACTGTAGGAACTTATGCGATGAGTGATGGTGCATTTCCTTATGCAGACAGTGTTATGTTGCTCACTCCTTTTATTGATCTGTCAACTTTAGCCAATCCTGAATTAACTTTTGAATGGTTCAGTAATAACGCAAAATATCCAGGTGATAATGTCCCTTTAATCATAGAAATTAATGATGGCACTTCTTGGAATTACTTGGATACTTTGAGGGGTGACAATACCGCCTGGGTAAACGAATTTTATGACTTAGCCGCCTACGCTGGAGATACAATTCAAGTGCGTTTTATGGTAAATCAAGATTTTCCGCTTGGTCCTGCATTTTATAATGATATCCTTTTAGATGAGATAACTATTGATGAAAAGACTACTTGTTTGCCAGTAACAAATCTAGCAGCCACAAATATTTTAGGAACTACAGCAGATTTGAGTTGGACTGAAATTAATTCAGCAACAACTTGGAATATTGAATTCGGAGCACCCGGATTTATTCAAGGTTCAGGAACAGGTACTACTATCTCATCGGTAACATCGAATCCTTACACAATTAACGTAACTCCTTTAACAGATTATGAATTTTACGTTCAATCAGATTGCGGTGGAGGTGATCTAAGTATATGGACTGGGCCATTTATGTTTTCATCGCAGTGTATCAATGTTGTAGCTCCATGGATAGAAGGCTTTGATAATGGCGGGACAATACCTACTTGCTGGTATCAAGGTGTCTCAAATAATGGAGATTGGAGATTTAATGATTTAAATTCACTACCTCCAAATAATCATGTAGGAAGCAATGGAGTTATAAATGGATCAACAGCGAGCGGTGGTTATTTCGCATGGGTAGACGATTCAAATCTAAATAGCGTAGCAACATCATTGATCAGCCCTCCAATAGATGTATCTGGTTTGACTGCTCCAATGCTGAGATTTTTCCTTCTTAGTGACCGCGAAGTGGCTTCCAATGTTAACTTTTCTGTTGATATTTGGGATGGTGCAGCATGGAATATAGCTATGTTTACAAGCAATTCTAATACATTAAATAATGCTTGGCGAGAGATTGATGTTTATATGAACACACTTACGATTACGGGTGATATTCAAGTGAGATTTGTGGTAGATGAAGGCCTTGGTATTAGTTCGCGGGACGATATTGCAATAGACGATGTTGAGATTAGAGAAGCACCAAGTTGTTTGATGCCAACGAATTTAACTGCACCTAACTACACATTAACTAGCGCTAATTTAGGTTGGACAGAAAACAATTCAGCAACGAGTTGGAATATTGAATTCGGACCGGCTGGTTTTGTTCAAGGATCAGGAGCAGGAACAAGTATATCAGGTGTTGTAACAAATCCTTATACAATTAACACATTAGCTTTTACTGACTATGAATTCTACGTTCAATCCATTTGTTCATCAACTGATGAAAGTGCTTGGGCTGGACCTTTTGCATTCACAACAACTTGTAACGGTGTTTTAGCGCCATGGGTTGAGGACTTTGAGAATGGCGGGGGTAGGCCTGAATGTTGGTATCAAGATTTCTACAATAATAAAGATTGGAATTTTGATAATGTACCTCCTGTATATAGTCATATAGGAAGCAATGGGGTCTTAATTGGAAACACTGCAAGTGGAGGGTATTTTGCATGGGTTGATGATTCAAGCCCTCATAGTTTAGGAACAACTTTGTTTAGCCCTTTTATAGACATATCCTCTTTAACTGTACCAATGTTGCGATTCTTTCTCCTAAGTGACAATGAAGGAGACTCAAATGTTAACTTTTCTGTTGATATCTGGGATGGGGCAGCATGGAACATTGGAATGTTTACAAGTAATTCCAATACATACAACAATGCCTGGCAAGAAATTGATATTTTGTTGACTACGCTAAATATTACTGGTAAAATTAGATTGAGATTTGTGGTAGATGAATTGAATGGTAATGGTTCTTGGGATGATGTTGCAATAGATGATGTTGAGGTTAGAGAAGCACCAACTTGTTTTAAACCAACATATTTAACTGCATCGAATATTGCACTTAATTCAACAGGTCTAGGTTGGACTGAAAATAATTCAGCAACTAATTGGAACATTGAATATGGCCTTGCTGGATTTGTACAAGGATCTGGAGCGGGAACAAGTGCTACAAATGTTGGAACAAGTCCTTATATAATTAGCACATTAGGTTCTACAAATTATGAATTTTATATTCAATCAGATTGTGGTGGTGGAGATTTAAGTGAATGGGCTGGACCTTTTTTATTCACAACCCCATGTGATAGTGAAATAGCACCATGGTCAGAAGATTTTTCGAATAATGGATATATACCAGATTGCTGGGAGCAAGGGGCTTCCAACGGTGAGGACTGGATTTTTGATGATGTTGCCCCTTTTCAAACGCACATCGGAAACTATGGAACAATGAACGGTTCAACAGCAAGTGGAGGATATTTTGCATGGGTTGATGATAATCCGCCACATAATATCGGAACTTCTCTGTTAAGTCCAATGATTGATGTTTCGGGCTTAACAATTCCAATGCTTTCATTTTATTTAATCAGTGATAACCAAGGCTATACAAATGTTGATTTTCGTGTAGATGTTTGGGATGGAGCAAATTGGAATATTGGAGCTTTTGCAAGCAGCAGCAATACTAACGGTGGCTGGGAAAAATTCTATGTTTTATTAAATACATTGAATATTTCTGGAGATATTCGTTTGAGGTTTGTTGTTGATGAAATGAATGGTTCAGGTTTTCGTGATGATATAGCAATAGACGATGTAAGTATAAGTGAAGGTACTTGTAATCCTGCCTCAGCTTTAGGAGCAACAAATATTACAGCAAGTCAGGCCGATTTAAGCTGGACAGAAAACAATCTGGCTACAGTTTGGAATGTTGAATATGGGATAACTGGATTTATACAAGGAAACGGTACAGAGGAAAGTGGAGTTACTAATCCATACACTTTGTCAGGTTTGGATATGAATACTACTTATGATTATTATGTTCAGTCGGATTGTGGAGGAGGCCAAAGTACTTGGACAGGACCATTTACATTTACTACCTTGTGCGTTTCAACCACCGGAACAGATACCCAGTTAGCTTGTGAAAACTTAACTTGGATTGATGGAGTAACTTATACAACTAATAACAACACTTCAACATATACATTAATTGGTGCTACTGCAACTGGCTGTGACTCTATTGTCACATTGGATTTAACAATTGAAGAAGTAAATAATGCAGGTTCAGATAATTCTATTACAATTTGTAAGCATCAACCACTTGATTTAAATACTCTATTAAGTTCGGATGCCGATGTAGGTGGAATATGGCTTAATCCAGCAGGAATTCCAATTTCAGGTTCTACAATTACTTCAAATGTGGCCGATGTTTTCGAGTATAGCTATCAGGTCTCATCTTTGGTTTGTCCAATAAATTTGGCTGTTTTTACAATAATTGTAGATGAAGATTGCGATTATTTATCAGTTGATGATCTAACAATGGTTGAACTCTCTGTTTATCCAAACCCTACATCAAGCGACATAACAATTCTTAATCCGTCAAACGCTCAGTCACTAAAAGTGGAAATTTCAGATATGAACGGACGAATAGTTTTAGCAGATAGAGAAATCTTGAAAAATTCAAAAGAAGCCAATCTAATGATTGAAAACCTAGAAAATGGGGTTTATACACTCCGTGTTTATAATACTGAAATACAAAAATCTTTTAAAATTGTAAAAAAATAATTTAACCCTTTATTCATTTTTCTAAAAGCGTCTTTCTTCGGAGAGACGCTTTTTTATTAGCCTCTTTTTTTAAGTGAAAATAACTCACCATAAAGGCGCCTTGTAGCGCAGTATGACTTGTTTTTTTAGTTCGCAAGGATTTGGTATACAGTGATGTAGTTATTGATTAGAATTGTATTAACACTTGTTTAACAAATATTTAATTTTTACATTGCGACTGATTTAACAATAAAACACCACTTATGAAACGGATTTTTTCACTTTTTTTTATCTTTTTGATTTCCTATTTTGGAAATACGCAATTACTAACAGAAGGCTTTGACACCGGGATACCCGGTACTTGGACTCAAGAATATGTCTCAGGAACCATAAGCTGGGTTTCTGCTTCTCAGAATCAAAACAGTACAATAACCCCAAGAACTGGTTCGGGCATGGCTCATTTCGTTTCTGGAGGCTATGGCGATAAAACGAAATTAGTAACACCACAACTAAATCTTACTGCTTTAGTTACACCACAAATAACCTTTTATTTTGCAAATGTAAACTGGGCGACAGATGTTACCAAGTTGAGTTTGTTTTATAAAACTAGTGCAACAGGCGCATGGACGCAAATTGGAGCGACTTATACTGCTGAACATGCAGCGTGGACAAAAGTTGAACTTTTATTACCTAATCCATCTGCAGATTATTATTTTGCTTTTGAAGGAGAGTCTCAATGGGCTCGTGGCGTCGAAATTGATGATGTAGTAATTGGGGAAGCGCCTGCGTGTTTGCCTCCGTCTGCGTTGACTGCAACTAATATGGCAACAACAACAGCGGATTTAGCATGGACAGAAAACGGTACAGCAACAACTTGGAATATTGAATATGGTGCAGTTGGATTTACGCCAAGCGGAGGAACAACAATTACAGGAACAACAACGAATCCTCATTCATTGACGGGTTTAACTGCAAATACATCATATGACTTTTATGTTCAATCAGATTGTGGTAGTGGAGATTTAAGTGCTTGGGTTGGTCCTTATAGTTTTACAACTCCTCCTGGAGCTCACACTATTCCATTGTCTGAAGACTTCGAAGCTGGTTTTACTAACTTCGATAATGCGAATGGAAACAATGTGGACTGGGCAATAACAACTTCATATTTCAACGGAGGAACACAAAGTATCCATAATGCGCATGGCTCTAATAATAACAATATATTACATGAATCAGGAATTTTAGATTTATCATCTACCACAAATACTTTGTTAGAATTTTGGCACATTGCAAAAACAGAAGGTGGATGGGATAAATGTTATGTTGAAATCTCCACAGATAATGGAGCAACATATACGACTTTACCAAATTCAGCTTATCAAGGTGCAGCAAGTGATTATAGTACCAGCGGATACTTTCATGAAGATTCTTATTCTACATGGGGAACAGGGTCTCAAACGCCAGACAATACAACTTGGTGGAAAAAAGAAACTTTTAGCTTGGCTGCCTATAACGTAGCAAATGTTCGAATTAGATTTAGAAATACAAGTGATGGAAGTGGTAATCGAGCAGGTTGGTATCTAGACGATATTTTAATCTCAGAACCATCTTGTTTAGCGCCGAGTGCATTATCTACAAGTAGCTTAACTGCAACATCAACAGATCTAGCATGGACGGAAAACGGTACAGCAACAACTTGGAATGTTGAATGGGGACCAACAGGATTTACTCCAGGTGGTGGAACAATGGTTACTGGAACAACGACAAACCCACAATCTATATCAGGTTTAAGTGCGACGACAACTTATGACTTTTATGTTCAAGCAGATTGTGGTGGTTCTTTAAGTTCGTGGTCTAGTGTTGCATCATTTACAACGCCATGCGCAAGCTATATACCAGATTATACTACGAACTTCTCTACTTTCTTACCAGCATGTTGGGATGAAGCAGATGCAGGTACTTCTTCAACAGGACCTTCTTCATTAGGTTCTGGATCTTGGAGTAATAGCGGAACTCCCGCTAGAACAAATCTTTATTCTAACAATAAATCAGATTGGTTATTGACTCCATCTTTTGATTTATCTCTTGGAGGATATGAGTTAGTCCTGAATACAAATGCAACCGATTATAGTCCAGCCAGTAACTTTGGCGGAATGGGGTCAGATGACGAGGTTCAGGTGGTTGTCTCTTCAGATGGTGGTACAACATGGACAGTTATTCATACTTGGGATGCTGCAGACCCTATGTTATTAAATCCAAATGATTTGGTGATTGATTTAAGTACTTACACAGGTACGAATGTTCAGTTGGGTATTATAGCTTCAGAAGGGTCTGTTGATGATTCAGAAGATTATTATGTTTACATAAATAATTTTGAAATTAGAACAATACCAAGTTGTCCGGCACCAAGTGCACTATCTACAACTAATCTAACTGCAACATCAGTAGATTTAGTATGGACAGAAAACGGTACAGCAACAACTTGGAATATTGAATATGGTGCAGTTGGATTTACGCCAAGCGGAGGAACAACAATTACAGGAACAACAACGAATCCTCATTCATTGACGGGCTTAACGGCAAATACATCTTATGACTTTTATGTTCAATCAGATTGTGGTGGTTCTCAAAGTATTTGGGTGGGACCCTTTGGTTTTACAACTCTCCCTGGAATTCACACTATTCCATTGTCTGAAGACTTCGAAGCTGGTTTTACTAACTTCGATAATGCGAATGGAAACAATGTGGACTGGGCAATAACAACTTCATATTTCAACGGAGGAACACAAAGTATCCATAACGCGCATGGTTCGAGTAATAACAATATATTACATGAATCAGGAATTTTAGATTTATCATCTACAACAAATACTTTGTTAGAGTTTTGGCACATCGCTAAAACAGAAGGTGGATGGGATAAATGTTATGTTGAAATTTCCACGGATAATGGAGCAACATATACGACTTTACCAAATTCAGCTTATCAAGGTGCAGCAAGTGATTATAGTACCAGCGGATACTTTCATGAAGATTCTTATTCTACATGGGGAACAGGATCTCAAACGCCAGACAATACAACTTGGTGGAAAAAAGAAACTTTTAGCTTGGCTGCCTATAACGTAGCAAATGTTCGAATCCGATTTAGAAATACAAGTGATGGAAGTGGTAATCGAGCAGGTTGGTATCTAGACGATATTTTAATCTCAGAACCATCTTGTTTAGCACCAAGTACATTATCTACAAGTAGCTTAACTGCAACATCAACAGATCTAGCATGGACGGAAAACGGTACAGCAACAACTTGGAATGTTGAATGGGGACCAACAGGATTTACTCCAGGTGGTGGAACAATGGTTACTGGAACAACGACAAACCCACAATCTATATCAGGTTTAAGTGCGACGACAACTTATGACTTTTATGTTCAAGCAGATTGTGGCGGTTCTTTAAGTTCGTGGTCTAGTGTTGCATCATTTACAACGCCATGCGCAAGCTATATACCAGATTATACTACGAACTTCTCTACTTTCTTACCAGCATGTTGGGATGAAGCAGATGCAGGCACTTCTTCAACAGGACCTTCTTCATTAGGTTCTGGATCTTGGAGTAATAGCGGAACTCGCGCAAGAACAAATCTTTATTCTAACAATAAATCAGATTGGTTATTGACTCCATCTTTTGACTTATCTCTTGGAGGATATGAATTAGTCCTGAATACAAATGCAACCGATTATAGTCCAGCCAGTAACTTTGGCGGAATGGGATCAGATGACGAGGTTCAGGTGGTTGTCTCTTCAGATGGTGGTACAACATGGTCAGTTATTCACACTTGGGATGCTGCAAATCCTTTATTATTATCAGCAAATGATTTCAGTATAAATATAAATCCTTACACAGGTACAAATGTTCAGTTTGGTATTATAGCTTCAGAAGGCTCAGTTAGCGATTCAGAAGATTATTATGTTTATATTAATAATTTTGAAATACAGACTGCACCTGTTTGTAGCGCTCCAAGTGCTTTAACTGCAACCAGTATAACTGCAAATTCTGCAAGTTTAGGCTGGACAGAAAATGGGACGGCTTCATCCTGGGATATCGAATATGGTACGACAGGATTTACTCAAGGTGGTGGAACAACAATTTCAGGTACATCTACAAATCCTTATGCTTTAACTGGACTAGCTTTAAATACTACTTATCAATACTATGTGAGGTCAAACTGTACTTCTAATCAAAGTGTTTGGGTTGGACCTTTAGCTTTTACTACTTTGTGTCCTGCAAATGCTGGAACAGCAATTGTTACAGCTTGTGATACTTATACTTGGATTGACGGTAATACTTATTCAACATCAAATAACGCAGCAACACATACTCTAATGAATGTAAATGGTTGCGATAGTATAGTAACATTAAACTTAACAATCAACAATTCTTCAACTGGAACAGATACTCAAGTTGCCTGTGATAGTTATACTTGGATTGATGGAATGACGTACACAACATCAAACAATATTGCTACGCATACTTTAACCAATGCAGCCAATTGTGATTCAGTTGTAACATTAAACTTAACAATCAACAATTCTTCAACTGGAACAGATACTCAGGTAGCTTGTGATAGTTATACTTGGATTGATGGAGTGACGTACACAACATCAAACAATATTGCTACGCATACTTTAACCAATGCAGCCAATTGTGATTCAGTTGTATCATTAAACTTAACAATCAAGAATTCTTCAACTGGAACAGATACTCAAGTTTCATGTGATAGTTATACTTGGATTGATGGAGTTACTTACACAGCATCAAACAATTCTGCAACGCATACTTTAACCAATGCTGCCAATTGTGATTCAGTAGTTACATTAGATTTAACAATCAATTATTCAAATACTGGGACAGATACTCAAGTAGCATGTAATAGTTATACTTGGATTGATGGAATAACTTATACTGCATCTAATAACACGGCTACGCAAATATTAACGAACGCTGCAAATTGTGATTCAGTTGTTACTTTAAATTTAACCATTAATCACCCAGTAACCGGAACAGATACTCGAGTTGCTTGTGGTACTTTTACTTGGATTGATGGAGTGACATATACCGCTGACAACAATACGGCCACTCATACAATTGTAGGTGGATCGGTTCATGGGTGTGATTCGACGGTAACTCTAGATTTATCAATTAGCAATATTCTTACGGGAACAGATACTCAAACCGCTTGTGAGTCCTTTACATGGATTGATGGGAATACATACACATCCTCTAATAATTCAGCTACGCACAATATAGTTGGAGGTTCTGCGAATGGTTGTGATTCAATTGTGACATTGAACTTAACAATCAATTATTCAAATACAGGAACAGATGTAATAACTGCATGTGATTCGTACACTTGGATTGATGGAATGACATACACTGCTTCAAATAACACAGCAACGCATACTTTAACCAATGCTGTAAATTGTGATTCAGTAGTGACATTAGATTTAACGATCAATTATTCAAATACAGGAACAGATGTAATAACTGCATGTGATTCGTACACTTGGATTGATGGAATGACATACACTGCATCTAATAATACAGCAACGCATACTTTAACCAATGCTGCCAATTGTGATTCAGTTGTCACATTAGATTTAACGATCAACTATTCATCTACTGGTGTTGATACACAAGTAGCATGTAACAGTTATACTTGGATTGATGGAGTGACGTACACAGCATCGAACAACACAGCAACGCATATTTTAACAAATGCAGTAAGCTGTGATTCAATCGTAACTTTAGATTTAACTATAAATTACTCAAACACTGGAGTTGATACCCAGGTGGCTTGTGTTACTTATACTTGGATTGACGGAGTTACTTATACATCGTCAAATAACACGGCAACGCATACATTAACAAATGCAGCCAATTGTGATTCAGTAGTAACTTTAGATTTAACAATCAACTCTCCTAATACAGGGTTAGATGTGGTTACTGCTTGTGATAGTTATACATGGATTGATGGTTTAACTTATTCTGGATCAAATAACATAGCAACGCATACATTAATTAATGCTGCAGGATGTGATTCAGTCGTAACTTTAAATTTAACAATCAATAATGCTGCAACTGGAACGGATGTTATTACTGCTTGTGATAATTACATATGGATTAACGGATTGAACTATGTTGGTTCAAATAATTCCGCAACTCACACTATTCTAGGTGGGGCAGCGAATGGCTGTGATTCAATTGTGACTTTAAACTTAACAATAATCAACTCTGCATCAGGAACAGATGTAATAACTGCTTGTGATAGTTATACTTGGATTGATGGAATGACTTACACCGCATCTAATAGTTCTGCAATGCATACCATTGTAGGTGGAGCAGCAAATGGTTGTGATTCTATTGTAACGTTAAATTTGACTATCAATAATTCAACAACGGGAATTGACACACAAGTTGCGTGTGAAACATTTGCTTGGATTGATGGAATGGTTTACACTGCTTCAAACAACACCGCAACTCATACAATAGTAGGTGGAGCGTCAAATGGTTGTGATTCAATTGTAACATTAGATCTAACAATTGATGCTGCAAATAGTGCTGGACCAGATGCTTCGATTCCTGCATGTTTAAATCAACCTGTCGACTTAGATACATTGGTTAGTTTAGGATTAATGGGTACATGGCTAGATGACATGAATATGCCAATAACTGGAACACAGGTTACATTATCTGATACTCCTGGATCATACGTTTATAAATATGTAGTTGCTTCAGGATCATGTCCTGCAGATACTGCAATTGTAACAGTGGTTATTGACGGTTCCTGTGATTACTTGAGAGTGACTTCAGAGGCTTTGGTTGATATTTCTGTGTATCCAAATCCTGCATCGAGCGTTTTAACAATCCTGAATCCATCAAACACTTCATCGTTAAAAATGGAATTGTTAGATATGAATGGAAGAGTAGTGCTTGTTGAAAACTCAGCATTAAATAATGCAACAAAAGCTACTTTAACTATTGACTACCTCGAAACAGGAGTTTATACTCTGCGTGTTTACAATAATGACGGTCAGAAAATTTTCAAGATCGTTAAGCGTTAAAACAGTAGATGATTTTATTTTGCAAGAAGCACTGCTCATTGAGTGGTGCTTTTTGTCTTTTAACACGGTTTTTTAATAAATCTAAAGAAAATGGTTAGAGTTATTTCCTTTTTCTTTAGGAAAGAATTAATCGTTTTTTATAATTAAGTATTTCAAATTGGAATATAATGGTTGTTTGAAAAGGACTGAAACGCTGTTATGAAGATCGATAAAATAGAAAGCTTGTGTTAGGTTTTTTATGTCATTAATATTGGAGTCAAGGGCGAAGCAGTATTATGTCTGTTAAAAAAGCATCTTCATATACTGTATTGAATTGTTTGTCGAAATGTAACATTTCTAATAGTATTTTTAGACAGATATTAATTATTGTTAAATTAACATTTGGTTAACCATTTATATTTGTCTACTTTTGGAAGTCAATATAAAAATTTAACTTATGAAAAAGATTTTCAAAAACCTAAGAGATATTGGAATAGCCGCAGTGCTTTCTATGTCTTTTGCCAACTTAACTTCAGCGCAGTTCGGCTGTGGTAGTGGGGTTGTAATAACCGACGGTTATACCGCTAGTGGTATAACTACTCCAGGTAATGGAGGGCCAGAAGCCTGGGTTACTAGTTCTACAGGTGCAGGAGCAACAGGAAACTATTGGGGCGATGATACGTATATGTTTCAATATACAGCAGGTGCAACTGCAGAAGAAATTTCAATGACCATTTTCACAAGAAATAATTATAATGGTATTGGTATATTTACAACGTGTACCGGAACAGACATATCTGTATTTTTAGATGATGCAGCTTCTGGATTTTCATCAAATGTTCCACAAACAGTTACAGCAGTAATCACTGCAGGTCAAACTGTATATATTGCTCTTGGTCAGTGGGGAACTCCAAATGATTTAGATTTTGATGTAACTAACTTTTCGGTTACGCCTATCTCATGTCCAGATCCAACTGCGTTATCAATTAGCAACTTAACATCAACTTCTGCTGATTTAGCATGGACAGAAGCAGGAACTGCAACATCATGGAATATTGAATACGGAGCGCCTGGCTTTACTTTAGGAAATGGAACCCCTGGAATAGGTGTTGGAAATCCTCACGCTGTTGCGGGTCTAACTGCTGATACTGATTATGAATTTTACGTTCAAGCCGATTGTGGTAGTGGTGATTTGAGTGGTTGGTCAGGACCTTATAGTTTCTTTACTGGTTTATGTGTGCCTTCACCTGGAAGTGTAGATGGAATTGGTATTACAAATATTACTATGGGTACTATTAATAATACAACTGGTGCTGAAACTAATAACTATGGTGATTATACTGCACAGTCTACAGTGGCTCAAGCAGGAACTTCTTTGCCTATAAATATTACTCTTGAGACAGGTTATACTTATAATTTGTTTGCATGGGTTGACTGGAATGGTGATTTAGATTATGACGATGCTGGGGAAGGGTATTACCTTGGTCAATCATCAAATGCTAATCCAACAACGTTCAGCTCTTCTATTTTAATTCCAGCTGGTGCAACACTAGGTAATTATAGAATTAGAATAGGTGGTGCTGATAACGGTTTAGGTAGTTCTTTGCCTTCTAACCCTTGTTATACTAGTGGGTACGCTACGTTTGAGGATTATACATTAAATGTAACTGCTCCACCAGCGTGTATAGCACCTAGTGCATTGACATCTTCTAACCTTACTTCAACTTCTGCTGATTTAGCATGGACAGTGAATGGAACGGAAACCGTTTGGAATATCGAATATGGTCCTGCTGGTTTTACTCCAGGTTCAGGAACTGGATTTATTGAGACGGGTGTAAGTACGAATCCATTTACATTAAATGGTCTAACACCTTCTACTGTATATGATTTCTATATACAAGCTGATTGTGGAAGTATCCAAAGTACTTTGAGTGCTTCAGCTTCGTTTACTACAGAATGTGTAGCATTTTATAATGCTCCTTTCTATGAAGGTTTTAATAGCGCTGCGTTACCGCTTTGTTGGGAGAGTTTATCTTCAAACACGAGTACTTCAGCTGATAACTACTGGAAATTCAATGGTCAAGCCGATTATGGTGCTTCTTCTAATGGGAGAAACCCAGGTGAATTCGCATGGACTGATGGTTCAGGAACAACACCTGACAGTATGATATTACTTTCGCCTATGATTGATTTGACTCCTTTAACGGATCCAGAGTTATCATTTGATTGGTTCAGTAACAATACAAATAACCCAGGGGACAATAATCCTTTTATTATTGATATTTACGATGGATTAGTTTGGACAAACTTAGATACTTTAGTAGGAGATAGCTCTGCTTGGTTATCAGTTTATTATGATTTAGCTGCGTATGCTGGTAATACAGTTCAGTTTCGCTTTATGGTAAATCAAAACGTTATTACAACAGACGCTTATTACAATGACATCTTACTAGATGAATTTAAAGTTGATGAACTTACAACTTGTTTTGATCCATCAGCGCTAGCGGTAGCGAATATAACTCCATTTACTGCTGATTTAAGTTGGTTTGAAAACGGTACAGCAACTACATGGAATATTGAGTATGGCGCACCTGGTTTTATGATCGGTTCAGGAACTCCTGAGAATGGCGTGACTACAAACCCGTACACTTTGTCAGGTTTAACTGCTGACACAGATTATGAATTTTATATTCAAGCTGATTGTGGGCCAGGTGACCTGAGTGGTTGGGCTGGACCTTTTAGTTTTTCAACTCCTCCAACATGTCTGGCTCCAAGCGCTTTGACGGTTAATAACATTACATTAACTTCAGCAGATTTAGGTTGGACAGAAAATGGAACATCTGCATTATGGAATATTGAGTATGGTGCTCCTGGCTTTATGTTAGGTTCAGGAACTTCTGAGAATGGTGTGACTAACAATCCTTTTACTTTGTCAGGTTTAACTGCTGAAACAGATTATGAATTTTATGTACAATCTGATTGTGGTGGTGGTGATGAAAGTGATTGGGCAGGTCCATTTTCATTCTATACGGGTTACTGTATTCCATCAGCTTCAGGTACCGCAACATTTGTAGATGATTTTTCTACAACTAATGGATCTACAAATATATCAAATTTAACTTCTGGAATAAGTCCAGCTGGTTACTTTGATGGTACTGCTCAGGTAGTAACATCTTACGAAACTTCATCATTTGATTTTAGTGCATCAATTGTAGGAGGTACTGCTGGATTTGCAATTTGGATAGACTTTAATAATGATTTAGTATTTGATAATGCTACTGAAAAAGTTTTCAATACAACTTCATATGGAAATGGTCCTTTTACAGGGACGGTATCTATTCCAGCAGGAACTCCACTGGGTGACTACAGAATGAGAATTACAACTGACTGGCTGAGTAATAATCCTAGTGCTCCATGTGCAGATAGAAGTAGAGCTGAATTTGAAGATTATACTTTATCGGTTGTAGCTCCTCCACCTTGTACAGACCCTTCAACGTTAACAGCTTCAAATTTCACACCGACTTCAGTTGATTTATCTTGGACAGAAAATGGTACTGCAACAGTATGGAATATTGAGTATGGTCCTGCTGGATTTACACAAGGTACTGGAACTGTACTTGCAAATATTGCAAATCCTTACACAGTGCCAGCTTTAATGCCATGTACAGACTACGAATATTATGTTCAAGCAGATTGTGGTGTTAATTCAAGTGCTATGGTAGGACCTTTTGCTTTCACAACGCAAGATACTCCAGCTACTGGAACTGATACCCAAGTGGCTTGTGAAACATTTACTTGGATTGATGGAAATACGTATACTTCCTCAAACAATACAGCTACGTATACTTATGTAGGTGGTGGATCTAGTACTTGTGGAAATGATTCAATTGTAACCTTAGATTTAACAATCAACAATTCTACAATGGGAACAGACGTTCAAGCGGCTTGTGAGACTTTCGATTGGATCGATGGTAACACTTACACTGCTTCAAACAATACTGCAACATTTACAATAGTAGGTGGTAACGCAAATGGTTGTGATTCTATCGTTACTTTAGATTTAACGATTGATACTCCTCCAAACGCTGGTGACGATGTTATGAGAATATTCTGTATGAATCAACCATTAGATCTTGATACTTTATTGAGCGCTAATGCTGACGCAGGTGGAACATGGGTAGACCCTTCAGGTAATGCAATTACAGGTACAATGATTACTCTTTCTGGTACGCCAGACGTGTATATCTATACTTATGTTACTGCTGCTAACGGGGCTTGTCCTGCTGAAACTGCAAGTATTGAAATAACTGTTGATGGAGGTTGTGATTACTTATCAATCACTGATGAAGCGATGGTTGATATCTCAGTATATCCAAACCCAACAACTAGTGTTTTAACTATTCTTAACCCTTCTAATACTTCTTCTTTAAAAGTTGAAATGTTAGACATGAACGGAAGAATAGTATTAGTTGAGAATACAGCATTGAATAATGCAACAGAAGCTACTTTAGCAATTGATTACCTTGAAAGAGGAATTTATACGCTACGTGTTTACAATAATGAAGGTCAAAAAACTTTCAAGATTGTAAAACAATAAGGTAGATTTTTAAATTAAATATTGAAGCGTCTTTCTTCGGAAAGGCGCTTTTTTTTGCGCTCTATTTTTTTGAAGAAGAAATTAGTATTTTCATTTCTTAGTCGTTGTATAACAGGTTTAATAATAAATTGATTCCCATTATAGCACCAATCATTGAAAAACATTTTATTAGATTGCTAGAAACTAGTTTTTCATCAAATATATAATTGTAAACCCCAGTAATTTCAGGAAAAGTGAATCCTCGGTGTTTTAATTCTTGGTAAGAATTAAAGCTTTCCCAGAGTTATAAATTCAACCTTTGTCATTCATTTCAGAGCAAAGCGACAAGGAATCTCTTTTAATTCATTCATATAAGTTAAATTGGTCCTAAGCAAATGGCTTAATAAAGAAAGTATATTTGATTAGTAAATTGATTTTACTGGTAACTTTAAGTGGAATCAATTATATTAAACCGCTAACAGTGGATTTTGAAACAATGTTCCTAAACATTTCAATTCTCCGAAAAAAAAAACTTACCTTGTTTCGCCCTGCGATAAAATACTCTGAGGAGTTTCACCTTTATATGCATTATATGTATTGTCAGTTTTGTCAATCATACCTATTTGTAAAAATGATTTGTAATCTTTAAATATTTGGAAATCAAGTATGAATATTGAAATAGTGGTTGAAATAAGAAAAGAGATAGGTAGATATGTATTTTTATTAATAAAAACATAATAAATGTAACTTTTATTTAAGTTTAACAAATTTTTGGTTTACATTTGAGTATTAACACAACTAAATTTAAATTTATGAAAACATTTTCACTAAAAGGTATGTTACTTATAGCTGCTTTTGCATATGGCTTAAACCTAAATGCTCAAAGCTATTGTACCTATACAACATCAAATACAGGGAATTATATCACCTCCTTTTCCACTACTGGAGGATTTCCTGATATTACAAATAATAATAACGGACAGGGCACAACTTCAGGGGGTTACTCTGATTTTACAACAATGAGTTTAGGTGGTTACGAAACCCAGCAGCTAGACTTTATGATAAGCACAAATTCAGGTACTTATGGTTATTCTGTTTACATTGACTGGAACAATGATTTTACTTTTGGTCCAGCTGAAAAAGTTTGGGGTACTGTTGGTGGTTATTTTCCAAGCCCTCAAATGGGTTCTTTTGTTGTTCCAACTGGGCAAGCCCTTGGTCAATATAGAATGCGTGTTATCGCAGATTGGTTAGATACAGCTCCAGGTCCTTGTGCAGGGTCTTATTCTGAAGCTGAAGATTATATAGTTGACGTAATTACTCCTCCAACTTGTTTGCCTCCACAAGCCTTAACTGTTAGTAATGTAGGTGCAACATCTCTTGATCTTGGTTGGACTGAAATAAATTCAGCAACTGAATGGCAGGTAGATTATGGTACAGTTGGTTTTACTCCTGGAACAGGAACAGGATCAATTCAGTCAAATGTGGCTACAAACCCTTATAATTTAACCATTGTTCAAGGTAGTGAGTATGATTTCTATGTTCGTTCAGTTTGTGCAATTGGTGATACAAGTATTTGGGCAGGTCCTTACTCGTTTCAATACTGCGCAGTTTCATCACAATATACTTCTGAGTATTTAAATGTAATTAATTCTAGTGGTGCATTGGTCGACTTTAACTATACAGCAAGTTCATTCCCTGCTGGAAGTTATGCAAATGAATCAGCGCTAGTGTTTGAAGCTTTTGAAACACAGTCATTTGATGTCAATACCAGCTATTCTGCTGGAAATAGTGGTGTGAATGTTTGGGTGGATTGGAATAAAAATATGGTTTTTGAACCTGCTGAGTTAATGGCTGGTTCAACTGTTGCTGCAGTTTCACATGTGTTATCTGTTACAGTTCCTACTGGAACGGCTCAGGGCGATTACAGAATGAGAGTTCGTGGTCAATGGAATACTCAAAATCCTCCACCTTGTGGTAGCATAACTTGGGGCTCTACGGTTGATTTTAATTTAACAATTGTTACACCACCTACATGTTTACCTTCTAATAACCTTACTGTTGCTAATGTTGGTGAAACATCTCTTGATTTAGGTTGGGCGGCGAATGGTGTGGCTACTTCTTGGAATATTGAATATGGTCCTGCAGGATTTACCCCTGGAACAGGTACAATGATTCTTAATGTCACTACAAACCCATATACAATAACTGGTTTAACAGGGAATAGTAATTATGATTTCTATGTGCAAGGTGATTGTGGTGGAGGTGATCTTAGTTACTGGTCTCCAATACTAGGTCCTGTTCTTACGGAATGTGGCTCTTATCTATCAAACGGACTCTGTGAAGGATTTGATATCACTTTATCTCCTACAATTGGATGTTGGAGAGTAAATAATGCGAATAATGATGGTGATACATGGCAAGTAAGTACGCAAAACCCAAGTACAGGGGCGTATTCTGCAATTTTTTATTCTGATGGTAATAATGGTGCGAATGATGATTATTTAATTTCTCCCGCACTTGTGTTAACAGGAATAGAAGCGATGAAGTTTTCTTATGCTGTTCAAAGTGCAAATGAACCAAATGACCTTCAAGTATTGTTGTCAACTACAGGATCTAACATAGCTGACTTTACTGATACAATAATGCATTTAACTCAGTTCTCAAATACTGATTATATGGATACTGTTCTTGATTTAACTGCATTTACAGGTCAGGTTTATATCGCTCTTCACATTCCTCCAGGAGGTTTAGATGGATGGAATCTATTTGTTGACGACTTATGTTTTGGAGAATGTATTCCAACTCCTGGTCAAGATGGTGCTGTTGATGTTTGTATTTTAGATAACGTTGTTGATTTAACAGATAATGTAATTGTAAATAACAACTCTTACGGACGTTGGGAATTCCCTGCAAACCAGGCGCTAATAGTAGATGATACTATGTTTAATGTAGGTATGATGGCTGAAGGTTCTCATGAAGTAATGTATATTGTTGAAGGTTTATGTCAACCAGATACAACAATTGCTACAATCAATGTCTATAAAGCTTCTTCTGCTGGTTTTGATGGTGTAATGGAAGTTTGTAAAAACACTCCGTCAGACTTGTTCTCAGCATTGTCAGGTAATATAGATATGGGAGGGACTTGGTATGATCCAGCAAACGTTGCTTTGCCTAACTCTCAACCAAATGCGCCAAGTATCCCAGGTATGTATCAATATACTTATATCACAGATAATGGACATTGTCCAGGGGATACATCTATTGTTACAATTACAGTTGACGGAGGATGTGATAATTTATCACTTGGTAATGATGTCTTAACTGATGTCTCTGTTTACCCGAACCCAGCAACAAGTATTGTTACAATTGTTAATCCTTCTAACGTAGCTTCTTTAAAAGTTGAAATGTTAGATATGAATGGTAGAATTGTTCTAGTAGAAAACAAAGCATTGAATAATGCAACAGAAGCTACTTTAGCAATTGATTACCTTGAAAGAGGAATTTATACGCTACGTGTTTATAGTAATGAAGGTCAAAAAACTTTTAAAATTGTAAAACAATAAGGTAGATTTTAAGCTATATATTAAAGCGTCTTTCTTCGGAAAGGCGCTTTTTTTTGATATTTACTCGCGATAGTATTTTAGAATCTAAATAATACAGCTAGACACCTTAGTTTAAATATCTCTGCTACCAATAGGTTTTTAAATGCCAAAAAAAATATAAGAATATCAATAGCTGCGGTTCTGTTTTTTTTAAGAAATGGGAGAGAAAAAGAAACCTATGCTCTGCTAAATTGTAGAGATACTTTGGCGTTAATATTAGCTCTCTATTAAAATGATAATTTTCTAAGCTTAATTGAAGATCATGAAATCATTTAGTTTTTAATAAACTTGATGAATAGTATTAATATCTGTTCAATTAACAAATATTTGTTTTATATTTGGATAATAACTCAAAATAATATTATGCTTATGAAAAAGAAATTACACTTACTCATACTTACCTTATTCTTGACAGGTATGCATGTTAGTTCACAAGTTCTCATGAATGAAAACTTTAACTCTTCAATCCCACCAGGGTGGAATGCAGGGACTTATTCGCAAACCACAACTGATGCTTGTGATATTGGTTCAATTAGACATAACTTATACAGTTTTAGTGCTACAACCAATACTTCTAGTTATGCACAGGTTGCAACAGGAAATGATATTGTGGTTTCATTAGACTACAAGGTTATTGACTGGTCTGGTGGAGCAGCTACCATGGGTAACTTTGGTACTATGAATTTGCAATACACTATAGATGGAGGAACGAGTTGGATAAATTATGATGTTATAGATAATTCAAATCATGTTGTTTCTACTCAGTGTGCTACAAGAACCTTTACAATTCCTGCAGCTAGTGTTCCAACTGGATCTAGTTTTGCTTGGAAATTAAATGGTACTTGGAGCGCAGGAGATTACTATTTTTACATAGATAACTTCTCTGCTGTAGAGCAAGTTACTTGTATGCCTCCTTCTGCATTGAATGTTACTAATGTTACAGCAACTACTTTAGATTTCGGTTGGACAGAAAACAATGGATCTGGTCAGTGGGATTTTGAATATGGGGCTATTGGTTTTGCTCTTGGTACTGGTAATCAGTCTTTCATATCGGCTAATCCTTATAGTGTTGCAATTACACAAGGAAGTGAATATGATTTTTATGTTCGTTCAGTTTGTTCTATTGGCGATACAAGTGGTTGGTCAGGCCCTTACCAATTCAAATATTGTGATGTTTCTTCACAATATACTTTTGATTACCTTACTGGAATTAATTCAACAGGTGCTTTAGTAAATGTTAACTATACTGCAAGTGCAAATCCTGCTGGGGGTTATGCAAATGAAACTGCTCAAAACTTTGAATCTTTTGAATCACAATCATTCGATGTTAATACGACTTATACTTCTGCATACAACGGAGTAAATGTTTGGGTTGATTGGAATAAAAACATGGTTTTTGAAGCGTCAGAATTGATGGCTTCTGCTGCGGGTACAGTAGCGTCTCAAACTTTAGCTGTTATAGTTCCAGGTGGAACCGCTCAAGGTGATTACAGAATGAGAGTTCGTGGTGACTACGGAAATACAGCGAATCCTCCAGCTTGTGGAAGTTCTACTTATGGTTCTACTGTCGATTTTAATTTGACAATTATTGCGCCTCCATCATGTCTTCCAGTTAATAGTTTAACTGTTAATAATGTTACTGATAATTCATTGGGTCTTGGATGGACATCAAGTGGTACAGCAACAACTTGGAATATTGAATATGGTCCAACAGGCTTTACTCCTGGGACTGGAACGACTATACCTGGGGTAACAACTAATCCTTATTCTATAACTGGTTTGTCATCTAATACTCAGTATGATTTCTATGTACAAGCTGATTGTGGTGGTGGAGATCTTAGTTACTGGTCTTCTGCTTTTGGTCCAATTTTGACAGAATGTAGTTCTTATTTAGCTAACGGACTTTGTGAAGGATTTGATATCAATTTATCTCCTACAATTGCATGTTGGAGAGTTCGTGATGCGAATAATGATGGTGATGCATGGGGTGTAAGTACAAATTTACCTAACACTGGTGCCTATTCTGCAGTATTTTATTCTGATTATAATGCTGGAGCAAATGATGATTACTTGATTTCTCCACAACTGATTATGACAGGAATTGAAGCAATGAAGTTCGCTTATAGAGTTCAAAGTGCAAACGAGCCAAATGATTTCCAAGTATTACTTTCAACTACAGGGACAAATATTGCTGACTTTACAGATACTATAATGCACCTTGCACAGTATACAAATATAGTTTATGAAGACACAGTTATTGATTTAACTTCTTACACTGGTTCAGTTTATATTGCATTTCATATTCCTCCTGGAGGAGTAGATGGATGGAACTTATTTATCGATGATGTGTGTTTTGGAGAATGTATTCCAACGCCTGGTCAAGATGGATCTGTTGATGTTTGTGTTTTAGAAAATTCTGTTGATTTATCAGATAACATTGTTTCGCATAACAATTCTTACGGACGTTGGGAATTTCCTGCAAACCAAGCATTAATTGTAGATGATACTATGTTTAATGTAGGTATGATGGCTGAAGGTTCTCATGAGGTAATGTATATCGTTGAAGGTCTTTGTCAAGAAGATACAACAATTGCTACAATCAATGTCTATAAAGCTTCTTCTGCTGGTATTGACGGTGTAATGGAAGTTTGTAAAAACACTCCATCAAACTTGTTCTCAGCATTAACTGGTAATATAGATTTCGGAGGGACTTGGTATGATCCAGCAAACGTTGCTTTGCCTAACTCTCAACCAAATGCGCCGAGTATCCCAGGTATGTATCAATATACTTATGTCACAGATAATGGGCATTGTACAGCCGATACATCTATTGTTACAATTACGGTTGACGGAGGATGTGATAATTTATCACTTGGTAATGATATCTTAACTGATGTCTCTGTTTACCCAAATCCAGCAACAAGTATTCTTACAATTGTGAATCCTTCTAACGCAACTTCTTTAAAAGTTGAAATTTTAGATATGAATGGTAGAATTGTTCTAGTAGAAGACAAAGCATTGAACAATGCTTCAGAAGCTACATTGACAATTGATTATTTAGAAAAAGGAATCTATACTTTAAGAATATTCAATACTGAAGGACAAAAAACTTTCAAGATTGTTAAGCAGTAGGTATATAGTTAATTATTTTAAAAAGCGTCTTTCCTCGGAGAGGCGCTTTTTTTTTGATATTTATCCGCTATAGTATTTTAAAATCTAAATAATACTCCTAGATACCTTGGTTTAAATATCTCTGCTACCAATAGGTTTTTAAATGCCAAAAAAAAATATAAGAATATCAATAGCTGCGGTTCTGTTTTTTTTAAGAAATGGGAGAGAAAAAGAAACCGATGCTCTGCTACATTGTAGAGATATTTTGGCATTAATAGTAGCTCTCTATTAAAACAATGATTTTCTAAGCTAAATTGATGATTACGAAATCATCTAGTTTTAATAAATTTAATGAATAATATTAATATCTCTTCAATTAACAAATATTTGTTTTATATTTGGTTTATAACTCAAAAATAATATTACGCTTATGAAAAAGAAATTACACTTACTCATACTTACCTTCTTCTTGACAGGTATGCATGTTAGTTCACAAGTTCTCATGAATGAGAATTTTAACTCTTCGATTCCACCAGGATGGAATGCAGGTACTTATTCGCAAACCACAACTGATGCTTGTGATATTGGTTCAATTAGACATAACTTATACAGTTTTAGTGCTACAACCAATACTTCTAGTTATACACAGGTTGCAACAGGAAATGATATTGTGGTTTCATTAGACTACAAGGTTATTGACTGGTCTGGTGGAGCAGGTACCATGGGTAACTTTGGTACTATGAATTTGCAATACACTATAAATGGAGGAACGAGTTGGATAAATTATGATGTTATAGATAATTCAAATCATGTTGTTTCTACTCAGTGTGCTACAAGAACTTTTACAATTCCTGCAGCTAGTGTTCCAACTGGATCTAGTTTTGCTTGGAAATTAAATGGTACTTGGGGCGCAGGGGATTACTATTTTTACATAGATAACTTCTCTGCTGTAGAACAAGTATCTTGTATGCCGCCTTCTGCATTAAATGTTACCAATGTTACTGCAACTACTTTAGATTTCGGTTGGACAGAAAACAATGGATCTGGTCAATGGCAAGTAGATTATGGAGCAATTGGTTTTACTCCTGGAACAGGGACAAGTGTGGCTGCAATTCCATATACTGCAGCTATAACTTTAGGAAGTGAATATGACTTCTATGTGCGTTCAGTTTGCTCTGTTAATGATGTAAGTGCTTGGGCAGGACCTTATCAATTCAAGTATTGTGATGTTTCGTCACAATATACTTTCTATTATTTGAGCGCTATTAATTCAATTGGTGCTGTTGCTAATGTGAGCTATTCTGCAGGCGCAAACCCTGCTGGTGGCTATGCAAATGAAACAGCGCAAACATTTGAATCGTTTGAAGCACAAACATTCACTCTTAATACAACATATTCTTCGCCATCTAACGCTGTAAACGTTTGGGTTGATTGGAATAAAAATATGATTTTTGAAGCAGCTGAATTGATGGCTGGTTCTGGTTCTTCAGCAGCAGCTCAAGCACTTTCTGTTACAATTCCTACTGGTACTGCTCAGGGTGATTATAGAATGAGAGTTCGTAGTGATTATGGAAATACAGCAAATCCTCCAGCTTGTGGAAGTACAGCTTATGGTTCAGCTGTTGATTTTAAATTAACTATTATTGCTCCTCCAAGTTGTTTACCACCAACTTCTTTAACAGCTGCAAATATTACAGCAACTACTGCAGAGTTAGGTTGGACTGAAAATAATGGTTCTTCAAGTTGGAATATTGAATATGGTATTGCTGGTTTTGCTTTAGGTAATGGAACACAACCAACGGGACCAATATCTAATCCTTATACTGCTACCATTGCAGCTAATACAGCTTACGAATTTTACGTTCAAACAGATTGTGGTGGTGGTGATTTAAGTGCATGGGCTGGTCCTTATGCATTTTCTAATGTATATTGTCTGCCTGTTTATACAAGCACAGGTGAATACTTATCTCTAATGGAGACAGTTGGTGCTATTGCAGATGTTTCTCATACAGCATCTGCCTTCCCTGCACCAAATGGGTATACAGATGAAACAGCTCAAATCTTAGAAGTTTATGAAACGCTTACTTTCGATTTGAATTCTGCTTACAACCCATCAAATTATTCTTATGTAGTTAGAATGTGGGTTGATTTTAATAACGATTTTGTTTTTGATCACGCTACTGAATTAATCTCTTCTGCTTCAGGTGGACCAGGTTCTTTTACGCAACAAGTTACAATTCCTGCTGGAACACCAGTTGGTACATACAGAGTTAGGGTTCGTGGTGAATATTCTGCTTCTGCAGATCCATTTCCATGTAGTAGTGAAACATGGGGTTCAGCAGCTGATTTCACAATGAGTGTAATTACACCTCCAACATGTCTTCCAGTAATGGATATTGATACAGTAAGTGTTTCTACAACTTCTATTGAATTAAGCTGGACTGAATTAAACTCAGCTACTTCATGGGAAATAGAGTATGGCTTAAGTGGATTTGCTCAAGGAACAGGAACGTTTGCAACTGCGAATACAAATCTTGGGTTTACAATTTTAGGATTAAATCCAAGTGCTCAATACGATTTCTACATTCAAGCTGATTGTGGTGGTGGTGACTTAGCAGCGTGGAGAGGTCCATTCTCAATGTATACTGATTGTGGTATTGCTGTAGCTCCTTTTTATGAAGGATTTAGTAATGCTGTTCAACCACAATGTTGGGAGAATTTATCTTCAAATACAAGCACTGGTGTAAATAATTTCTGGAAATTTACTGGTCAAGCGGGTTATGCTGCGGCTAATAATGGTAGAACACCAGGTACATTTGCATGGGTAGATGGAGACTTTCCTTATGGTGATAGTGTAATATTGATTTCTCCGCAAATTGATATTTCACAATTAGCAACTCCATATTTATCTTTTGAGTGGTTCAGTAACAATACGAATACTCCTGGAGATAATGTTCCTTTAATTATTGAAGTAAATGATGGAACGTCTTGGACGTTATTGGATACTTTGAGAGGAGATAGTCCAAACTGGGAATTTGTAAATTATGATTTAAGCGCTTTCACAGGTAATGTTATTCAAGTGCGTTTTATGGTTAACAAATCAGTTACTACAGGTTTATCTTATTACAATGATATTTTATTGGATGAGTTTAGAGTTGCCGACTGTATCAGTCTTGGTGGACAAGATGGAATGTTTGATGTGTGTCGTTTAGACAGTACTGTAAATCTTGAAGCAAACATTATTGTGAAGCCAAATGGTGGAGGTGTGTGGTCTTTCCCAGGTCAACCTGCTTATGTAGTGGATGACACAGTGTTCAATGTTCAGTTTTTACCAGTTGGTTCTTATGACGTTTATTATGTAGAAAGATACGTATGTTATGATACGACTACTGCAACAATAAACGTGTTTGGACCTTCAAGCGCTGGAATGGATGGTACAACTACTGTGTGTAAAAATGAGCCAATTGATTTATTCTCTGCATTGTCAGGAAATATTGATATGGGGGGAGAATGGTACGATTTCAATAATGCTATGTTAGCAAATGCACAACCTAAAGCGGAACCGATTCCGGGTCAATACAATTTTAACTATATAGTTACAAATGGTGTTTGTCCAGCAGATACTGCTGTGGTTGAGGTTTCTGTTAAAGCAGATTGTGATTGGTTATCTTTAGAAGAAGAGTTATTTACTGATATTTCAGTATATCCAAATCCTGCGACAAGTCAATTGATTATCTCAAATCCTTCAAACGCTACATCTTTAAAAGTAGAGATGTTGGATATGAATGGAAGAATTGTTTTGGTAGAAAATAAAGCATTAAACAATGCAACTGAGACTACGTTAGCGATAGGAAACCTTGAAAGAGGTATTTATACACTGCGTATTTATAATAATGAAGGACAGAAAACTTTCAAAATTGTGAAACAGTAGTTTTTGGTTAAAAACAGATTAATAGTTTTAATAGAAGCGCCTCTCATTGGGAGAGGCGCTTTTTTAGTGCCTAAATATTTAGTTTACACTGTTTACTAAATGTTCATTATCAGTGGGTTGTATTGAAAAAAAGCTTCCTGTAATTTTGTTGAGTAAACTGATTTGATTATTTTTATGGAATAATTAATTCAAAAAAACACTTTTATGAACAAATTTTACAAAAAGCTTAGGAATCTTGGGCTGGCTTTCTTGGTCGCCGGTTCCTTTGCCAATTATACTTCCGCACAATTTGGTTGTGCCACGGGAGTTGCAATAACAAATGGATATACAGCAACAGCAATAACAACTCCAGGAACTGGAGGTGCAGAAGATTGGAATATTAATCCTCCTGGTCCAGGTCTTCCTGGATATTGGTGGGACGACGATGTTTATCTTTTTGAGTATACAGCTGGTGCTCTCGCAGAGGAAATCACAATGACAATTTTTACAAGAAAAACCTGGACTAGTATTGGGATTTTTGGTTCTTGTACTGGTACACAGTTTTCAAATGAATTGAATGCAGTTGGAGATTTTGCTGGTAATGTAGCAAAGACGGCTACTGCAGTTATTGCACCTAATCAAACAGTGTTTATTGCAGTTGGACAATACGGTTCGCCAAATGATTTAGATTTTGATGTAACTAACTTTTCAACTACAGTTATAACCTGTCCAGATCCAATAAATTTACTTTCTTCAGCAATAAATGCAACAGGAGCAACAGTTGATTGGACGGAAAATGGTACAGCAACCACATGGAATATTGAATGGGGGTTAAGTGGGTATACACCTGGAACTATCGCGACAGTTGGTTCCGATATGGGAAATACAAGTCAAACATCAGTTATAACAGGATTGAATCCAGCAACTACTTACGATGCATACGTGCAGTCAGATTGTGGTGGTGGAGATTTAAGTTCATGGGTTGGACCATTGACATTTACAACAGCTTGTCTTACTGAAGTGGCTCCATGGTCTGAAGACTTTGAAAATGGAGGGATTATTCCAAATTGTTGGAATCAAGGTGCTTCAAATGGAGAAGCTTGGAAGTTTGCTAATACTGGTGGTTTTAACCATATCGGGTCTAATGGTACTTTAAATGGTGCTACAACAAGTGGTGGTTATTTTGCTTGGGTTGATGATTCATCTCCAAGTTCAATTGGTACTTCATTGTTAAGTCCTTTTGTTGACGTATCAGGTTTAACTTCACCAATGTTAAGATTTTTCTTAATTAGTGATAATGAAGGTCAAACTAATGTTAATTTCTCAGTTGATATTTGGGACGGTGCAAATTGGAACATAGGTATGTACACAAGTAATTCCAATACAGCAAATAACGCATGGCAAGAGATCGATGTTTATATGAATACACTTACAATAACAGGTGATATTCAATTAAGATTTGTTGTAGACGAAATTAATGGTGGTGATTTCTATGATGATGTTGCAATAGATGATGTTGAAGTTAGAGAGGCTCCAACGTGTTTAAAACCAACCAACTTAGTTGCAACTAATATTACGTCATCAGGTGCAGATTTAGGTTGGACAGAAAACAATGGTTCTACATCATGGAACATTGAGTATGGTGTTGCTGGTTTTACACCAGGTTCAGGTACTCAACCTCCAACAATAAATACTAATCCTTATTCAGTGACAATGTTAGCTAACACAACTTATGAATTTTATGTTCAAACAGATTGTGGTGGTGGAGATCTTAGTGACTGGGCTGGTCCCTTTACATACTCGAATGCATATTGTGATTATACTGTTACAAGTACTGCTCCTCAACACGTAAATTCCTTTATAACGAATGGGGCAGTTGTAGATATTAATAATCCAGCTTCTGGTCCAGGAACAACCAACTCAGGTTATTCTGATTTTAGTTCTACATTAACAATGGATGCTTATGAAACGCAAATTATAGATTTCTCAATGGAAGGGAGTAATACTTCGACCTTATGGTCAGTATCTATTTACATTGATTGGAATAATGACTTTGTCTTCGATGCCTCAGAAAATGTTTATGCTCCTGGAGGATATGTTGGAATGCCACATAATAACTCATTAGCAATTCCAGCAGGAACACCTATTGGTCAATACAGAATGAGAGTGATTGGAGGTTATTTTACAACTACTCTTAGCCCATGCAGCGCTAGTAACGGAGAAGCAGAGGATTATACGATTAACATTATTACTCCGCCAACTTGTCTTCCAGTAATGGATATTGATACAGTGAATGTATCTACAACTTCTGTTGAATTGTCATGGACTGAATTAAATACAGCTACTTCATGGGAAATAGAGTATGGCTTAAGTGGATTTGCACAAGGAACAGGAATGACTGCAACTGCGACTTCAAACCCATTTACTGTAGTAGGATTAAATCCTAGTGTTGAATACGATTTCTATATACAAGCTGATTGTGGTGGTGGAGATTTAGCAGCATGGAGAGGTCCATTCTCAATGTATACTGATTGTGGTATTGCTGTAGCTCCTTATTATGAAGGATTTAATAATGCTATGCAACCTCAGTGTTGGGAGAATTTAACTTCTGGAACAGGTACTAGTGCAAATAACTTTTGGAAATTTACAGGTGCACCGGGTTATGGAGCAACTCCTAATGGAAGACCAGTTGGGACTTATGCTTGGACCGATGGTTCTACACCAAATCCAGACAGTATAATGTTAGTTACTCCGGTAATAGATATTTCTCAATTGACTACTCCTTATTTGTCATTTGAATGGTTTAGTAACAATACTCAAAACCCTTTAGATAACACACCGTTAATTATTGAAGTGTTTGATGGTACGTCTTGGACGTATTTGGATACATTAATTGCGGATAGTGTAGATTGGATGTTCGTAAATTACGATCTATCTTCATTCTTGGGTAACAATATCCAGATTCGTTTCATGATCAATCAAAATACAACAACTGCTGCTGCATTCTACAGCGATATATTGTTAGATGATGTAAGAGTTGATGACTGTATTAGTCTTGGTGGTCAAGATGGAATGTTTGATGTGTGTCGTTTAGACAGCACAGTAAATCTTGAAGGAAACATTATTGTGAAGCCAAATGGTGGCGGAATATGGTCTTTCCCTGGTCAGCCTGCTTATGTAGTAGATGACACAGTGTTTAACGTTCAATTCTTACCAGCTGGTGCTTATGAAGTTTATTATGTAGAAAGATACGTATGTTATGATACGACTACTGCAACAATAAACGTGTTTGGACCATCTTCTGCTGGAATTGACGGGACGATTAATGTGTGTAAAAATGAGCCAGTTAACCTTTACGGTGTGTTAGGTGGAAATGTTGATATAGGAGGAGTTTGGTATGATTTCACCAATTCAGCACTTCCAAACTCACAACCAAAAGCAGAACCGATTCCTGGACAGTACAATTATACTTATGTTGTAACAAATGGCGTTTGTCCTGCTGATACATCAATAGTAGAAGTTGGTGTTCTAGATTCATGTGATTTCTTAGCAATAGGTGAGGAGTTATTTACTGATATTTCAGTATATCCAAATCCAACTATGAATATCTTGAATATCGTAAATCCATCAAATACTTCTTCTTTGAAATTAGAAATGTTTGATATGAACGGTAGACTAGTATTGGTTGAAAATAAAGCATTATCAAATGCTACTGAAGCTACGATAGCAATTGATCACCTTGAAAAAGGAATCTACACGCTACGTGTTTACAATGATAATGGTCAAAAGACCTTTAAAATTGTTAAGCAGTAATAGCTTTTAAAATACTTTTATGAAAAGCGTTTCTCTTCGGGGAAACGCTTTTTTTTGTGGGGTAGAAAATGGTGTTCTTATTGAATTCGAGAAATCAATAAGAACTACAAATAATAGAATGTAGAAAGTGAAGACAACACTTTCGCTCTTTTTCTTACTCCGATTTTTTGTTCAGAGTATGTTTGGATTGTCGAGCCAAATGAGTTTCAATTCCTAATCATGACAAAAAGAATTCTTGAAATTCCGATGGTATTTTTTATTAGAGGTTCAAGTTTTTCATTGGTGATGTTTTTTTTCATCAGAAAGAATACCAAGAACTGCTATACATTGAATAACGGAGACTCGAGCTTTTGTAATACAAATTAGCCTATGTTGCGTTTATAATTTATTTTAACCTTCGGCCGTTTTGTGAGGAACACTAAATTAAGCTTGGCCTAATTATTCATTCACATATCTGTCAAGCTTATTGTTAAGTAATAACTTTTTACAAGAAACGTGAAATCTTTCGGCTTTTTTGTAGGCTATTAATTTTTGAAAATAAAAAATTAGATTTTGGGTTAAAGTTGGTCATGCTATCGAAGACACAAAAAAATAGATCAAAGTAATAACGAATGCTTTTATTTTTCTGGATTCCCCTTAATTTGAGTGAGAAAGAGTGACAGAAATGAAGAGTAAATAGCTTAGTTTTTACGTTTTCGGAGACTAGGAAATTTAGAAGAGAAAGTGTAAGAGAAGGGTGCAAAAGAAAAAAGCAGAGTAGAAATTTTGCTTTCGCTCTGTTTCTCACTCTGCTTTTTGTACCCGGGGCGGGAACAAAAATAATGAAACAATATAAAGTACTTTGAAGTCAAAACACATCATTAAACCTTTGTATTTAATGATTTGGTTAATTTTCGTTCTTTGTTACTATTTCAATTTATTGCATTTAATATCAAACAATCGTACATTAATCGTACAAGTTTTTTTATATTTGTATTAATTCAAAAGTTAGGCAAATGGCAACAATCAATTTTCTTTATCGTTCGGCACGTAATGAAGCACCTTTAAATTTAAGGCTATTATTTACGCATGATGAAAAAGCCCATGTTATCGGAGGGAAAACAAAAACTATCGTATCAAACGATTATTGGAATAACCACCACAACAAACAACGTATTAACGACATTGATTTAAAAAACAAGCAAACCGAAATAAAAACGGAACTTTTAAAGCTTGAATCCTTTTTATTAGATGAATTTGAGAAAGCCGATATTAATGAAATAGATAAAGTTTGGCTAAAAAATCAAATAGAAAACTATTACAACCCAGTTAAAGCCGTTAAAATACCAAATGGATTAATACCATTTATTGAACATTATCTTACTGAAAAAAGCAATGAATTAACAGACAATCGTATTAGAAAGATTAATGTTATAAAATCAAAGTTAGAACGTTTTGAAAAGTCTATTGATAAACAATTTAAGATTATTGAGATAAATAATAATTTCAAGAAGTTGTTTATTGATTATTGCAAAGAAGAACATTATTCAATAAATACAATTAGTGGCGATCTTGCAGTATTAAAAACGATTTGTAAGTATGCTTATCAATGCGATATTGAAACCCATAAGCAACTTGAAAACCTAAAATTAAAAGAAGTAGAAACCGAAGCCGTTTATTTGTCATTCGATGAACTGGAAAAAATCAAAGCTTTAGATTTATTAAGTAATGAACGTTTGAATAATGTTAGAAATTGGCTTTTGATTAGTTGTTATACAGCGCAAAGAATTAGCGACTTCATGCGGTTCAATAATTCAATGATAATTGAGAAAGACAAAAAGCAATTATTAAGCTTTACCCAGCAAAAGACAAATAAGAAAGTAACTATTCCATTTTTAACCCAAGCCCAAGAAGTTATAAATAAGAATAATGGAAAGTTTCCAAGACCATTGAGCCACCAAAAATATAATGACTACCTAAAAGAACTTTGTAAGCTGGCTGGCATCAATGAACCAACAAAAGGAACTGTAAGACGGTCAATAATTGAATCAAAAAAGAAATCTAAAAACGATTATCGGAATATTACCGGAACATTTGAAAAGTGGGAACTTATTTCTTCGCACGTTGGAAGACGTTCTTTTGCAACAAACTTTTACGGAACAGTTCCAACATCTGTTTTAATTGGCATTACAAATCATTCAACAGAAAAAATGTTTTTAAAATACATTCGTAAAACTGAAACCGATACAGCTATTGACGCTTTTAAATACTTTGAATAATGATAGATAAAAATATAAAAATTGATCGGTTTATTTTTAATGAAATACCGACAAAAAAAGTAAATGATAAAATTATTCTCGATGCAGATGGTCAAAACATTGCTTATCAAAGATTAAAAAAAGATGAAGTTGAATTTTTAGAAAACAAACTTTCTGAAATAACTGATTTTTTAACTGTTCCGAAAATTACAAACACGCCCTTAGTATCAAAAAATGAGAATAGACAAATTCAAATTGTATTATTAAACTTCATTGAGCCAAAGGATTATGAAAAGCAATTGAATATAAGTTATAAACAAGCTTTAGAATCAAACCCGTATCTAAAAGGGAATGACTTTATAGAAAGACAGCTTATTTTAACTCAAAACTATTTAGAGAGGTTATTGACCGACTTAGATAGTCCCGACAAAACCAAATTTATTTTTACTACAAAGAGTGTTGATAATAGAAATATTTTAGGCTTAGATACTGATGAAAAGCGTTATTTCTTTTTTATCCGTAATAGTCCAAAATTCCACGACCATCTATTTTTATTTGATTATTTAAAAGAGATTAACTCTATCTTAAAAAACGATATTTCGCTGGCTAAAAAGATTACTGAACAATCTAAACCGATTGAAAAGATAGCTTTATCCAATAGTATAGATAATCTAAGAAACGTTTATAGACGTGTTAATTCATTTATATTTATGTTAAAAGTGAATGATAAAACAGATTTTTTAAAAACGTGTTCAGAATTTAGAAGAGATAGAGAATTTTTAGACGTTTGTCATAGAGCAAAAAAAGAAATTGAAACCTTATACATTAATGAAAATGAAAAGATAATTGAAACATACAAAGATAAGTTTGTTAAACTAAATGAAGAGTTAATGCAATTGTTTGATAACTACTATAATGAACGTTCAGAAAAGCATAATATCAACAGTTCATTATTTCACGTGAGAGAAGTTTTTAACGTGTTAAATACATATTCTTCAAATAAAGAAGTGCAAACTAAAACTTTAGATAATTCACAACCTAATCAAATTGAAGAAAAGCAAAAAGAAGTATTCACTTTTGAAAACAACTTTGATAATATAGAGCCTAAAGACGTTTACAGCCATTTTAAAGCTGGATTAGTAGATAAAAGACATATTGATTTAGAAACATTAGAGGTGTTCTTAAAGCAAGCCTTTAATGACTATACAGAAGACAAACCGCCAAAGGATAAAATAAGAATGAAGAACACTAAACATAAGATCGGTTACATTCGTGGCGTATTTCATAAATACTTTTTAGAGCAAACCTTACAGCATAGCGAAAAATTCAAATACGTAAAACTGCTTACTGATAATTTTATTGATTTTGATTATCAAAAAACACATGATAATTTTAGGAGTTAGTCCATTTTAGATACAAATGTAATACAACGTTTACAGAATTGATACAACGTTTACAACGTTCTTTATCAATGAGTTAAAGCTATGTACACTTGTCTAAACATAAAAATTTAGACAAATGAACAATGTAGTTTTAAGTCCGATTGATACGCAAAGTTTAATCAATCAAATAGCAGAAAGAACGGCTGAATTAATCGAGAGCCGTAGAATACCACAGCCGAACCAATCGACTGATGAAACCGACCTATTAACCCCAAAGGAAAGCGCAAAACTTCTAAGAATTTCTATACCGACCTTATGGAGATGGCAGAAGAAAGGGAAAGTTAAATGCTACGGTATTGCTGGAAGTCGATACTACAAGCGTAGTGAGTTGTTGGAATCTTTAACCGAACTAAAATAAAAAAGGCTATGAATATCAAAAAGAATACTCACAGCCTTAACAATAATTCCAAGGCTAAAGATACAAAAGAAAAATACATTCAGCGAGTTTTTAACATACTTCATAAGCAACCGATGAGCAGACGGATGGCTATCACTAAAGCGGGTTATCCTGACCAAACCTACATGATTACTCAAAGTGTTTATGATTGGATTAAACAGGGTAAAGCGTGCGTAATTGGTCAAATTAGATGCACACGTTCGGGTAAGTTAGTTGAATGTATCACCACCAACCCGAATTTATTTATTCACTCTAAAACTGGAAGCGATGAGTAAAGAAATAAAACCAAACTTTGACAGCTTACAGAATCCTGAAACAATTATCGATGAGGTTGCAAAAGTCACTCATGAAGTAGATCAAGTTTCTATACTCAAAACGGTACTGGACAATTTAGAGATCAAAGCAACTGATGAGATTGAACCGCCAAAAGTAGCATGGGAACAGATAAACGGAACAGAAACCGCAATACTTGGAACGCTTGGAAACTTTTCTTTAATAATTGGAAAGGCAAAAAGTAGAAAATCATTTTATGTAAATATTGCAATTTCGACAATTGTACAGAATGATTTATTAATGAATCAATTTAGAGGGTGTTTAAGCGATGATAAAAAGACTGTATTGTACTTTGATACGGAACAAGGAAAATATCATGTTCAACTGGCTTTAAAACGCATCTGTACGCAAATTGGAATAAGTGAACCAACTAATTTAAAAACTTATCATTTAAGAAGTAAAGCCCCAGCCGAACGCCTTGCATTAATTGAACACGCTATTAATACAACCCCAAACGTTGGTTTTGTTGTTATTGACGGTATAAAAGACCTTGTAACCTCAATTAACGATGAAGAACAAGCCACAATGATAGCCACAAAGCTATTGAAGTGGACGGAAGAAAAAGAAATTCACATTCTTACTGTACTTCATCAAAACAAAAATGATAAAAACGCCCGAGGACATTTAGGATCTGAATTAGTGAATAAAGCTGAAACGGTTTTATCAATTACAAAAGATGAAACCGATAATAATATTTCAATTGTTGAAGCTGAATATTGCAGAGGTCAAGAACCTAAACCCTTTGCATTTGAAATAATAGACGGTTTGCCACAAATAGCAAAAAACTTTGCAATAAGAACCGAAAGCAAAAAGAAGAAATTCAACATTGACGAATTAGACCAAGACGCACTTTGGAAGACAATTACAAACGTTTTTGAGAATGGTGAAAGCTTTACATATTCAGAAATTCAAATTCAATTAAAATTAGCCTATGAAAGGATGTTTCAAAATTCAATAGGTATTAATCGAATTAAAGAAATTATAGTTCATTCAAGAATTAACGGATGGTTAATTCAGAGTAAATCAAAAGCACCCTATCAAATTGGAGTATTTCAAGAAGATGAAAACAGTTAGAAATAACATTTATTTTTTAGCAAGGTTTAGTTTCCCGCCTATTACATAGGCGGGTAAACCTTAAACCTATAACCGTTTAATTGAAGTTTAAACCTTGTTAAACCGTTAAACCTTGAAGCCTACAAACCAATGAGAATAACCAAAGTCAAAGGTTTAAGTAAAACAACCCTATTAAACCGATGAGGTAAAAAGCAAGGTTTAAGGCACTCTAAAAAATGGCTATCGGTTTAAACCGACTAAAACACTAACTATCAATTGATTATGATTTATTGAAATTTTGAGAAAATGGAACAGATTTACAGATACAAATTAGACAAAAGCAGTAAGAAACACAATTGCCCGAGTTGTTCAAAAAAGCGATTTGTCAAATACATAGATGAAGAAACAGGGCAATATTTACCAGACCATTACGGAAGGTGCGACCGAGAAGACGAATGTAATTATCACAACCCTCCACCACCTGAAACAAAAACGGTATTTGTTGAATTTACAGAATTACATGATTATTCAGAAAAAGCCTATAAGATTAAGCAAAATGAATCATTCTATTTTATTCCTAAATCATTAGTTCGGGAAACCTTGGAGCATGGATTTTATATTGATGAGTATTTTTTTACTGATGAATTAGAGAATAAGCCACGATACAACGCAAATGACATTAAGTATTTCAATTATGAAAATTTGAATCTATCACAAGCTTTAAAGCATGAGCCAAAAGCACCAACACCGATTTATTATTTTGATTTTGAAACATTCAAAGCAACACTAAAAGACTATGACAAAAACATATTTATACAAAACCTATTGCAAAATGTACCTTTCCCATTTACAACTGATGCAGTTACTAAAATTATTGAGTTGTTCCGATTGGGTACGATTTCTAATAATTATCGAGCTGGAGCAATTACGTTTCCATTCATTGACATAAACAATAATGTTAGAACTATTCAAGTAAAGGAATTTAACGAACATAACAGCACCAAAGACAAAGGTACTGACTTCTTACACTCAATGATTGAAAGGCACTATAAACGCAAAGGAAACACACCGCCTGAATGGATTGAGAACTACAATAAGAATGAAATGAAAGTATCATGTTTGTTTGGTGAACATCTACTAAAAAAATATCCAAACAATCCGATTGCATTAGTTGAAGCACCAAAGACAGCAATTTATGGAACGCTATATTTCGGAAGCCCTGACAATCCGAAAAATTTACTTTGGCTGGCAGTTTATAGCAAAAGCACGTTTAAATTTGATAGGGTTAAGGTTTTGCAAGGTAGAAAAATAGTTGTGTTTCCTGACTTGTCAAAAGACGGCAATACATTTGATTTATGGAATGATAGGGCAATAGAATTTCAAAAGCAAATGAAGAACACCACTTTTAAAACTTTTGACCTACTGGAACGCATGGGAACAACCGAGCAGAAAAATGAGGGGTTGGACATTGCAGATATTTTAATCCAACACGATTGGAGAAAGTACAGAGAATCACCCGAACCAATCCAAACAAATGAATTAATAACCTCATCAAGTGAGAATAACACAAAAGACCATGAACGAATTGAAGAACTTAGAAAACGAATTGCAGAAACAAAGCGACAAATTGAAAGAACAACAGCGACTTTTAACCAAATTGCAGAGCGTTGCAAAGTTGAATGGTTTAGACCTAAATGGATTGAAAGACCAAACGCAAACCACTTGCAAGAAATAAACTACTGGCTTCGCTAATTGGACAAATTGAAAACCTTATAAAACCTCACTTTCAAATGATTTTGGGAATCCATAAAAAAGGGTTCAAAATCGTACGAATCTAACACCTATAAAGCAATGATTTTATAACAGTCATAAGAGCCTAAATATTCACGTGTCGAAATTGGATAAATTGGACAGCATAAGGGAGTTTTCTTACACTATAAAAAAGGGTTCTCTTACATTACACACGTGCGAAGGTCAAACCTAACAGATTTAACGCCTATAAAAGATTAGCATTCTCCCCCCTTATAAAAAAGAAAGTTCTTATTTCAAAATTTACTAATTGAGATAATGAGTATTAAATTCTATTGATCCACCACCACGATAATAATAGGAGCGTTTTATTTACCCTGAATCACTTATTTTTTTACTTCAAAATGTTTCAACAAGTAAAACGAATAGTAAAAACTCGAAATTAAAATTTAGACGCATCTAAATAAATGCAGTCGCACCCCATACAGCAGAATCAAATAATCTTTGGGAGTACCTTTTACTTTTGCAGTAGGACGTAAACAGATTACGGTTAAAGATGAGGTTCAAAGTTTTTATTATATTTGTTGAAGTGCATTTGCCGATGTACTAACATTTGAATTAGAAAGGTGCTTAATTGCGCCTTTCGTTTTTTCACAGTAAACCGCTCTTAAATTTCATAACCGTACATAAATCGTACATTTTAAGGCGTAAAAAAACCGCAATCAATTACCAATGAACTGATTACGGTTTTAACTTGTACCCGGGGCGGGAATCGAACCCGCACTCCCGAAAGAACTGGATTTTGAATCCAGCGCGTCTACCAATTCCGCCACCCGGGCATATATTCGGATTGCAAATTTAAGTAAATTAATTTCAAAGACAACAAAATAAAATTGTTTTTGATTTTTATTTCGTAATCATTCTATAAATCAGGATATACCTAATAAAAAAACGGGAAATCTTTCGAAATCCCGTTTTAATATCTATTTGAATCTAACAATTATTAGTTGTTAGAATATTTACAATCCTAGAAGAATCTATATCCAATAGTCAACTGTCCCCATGTGTTCTTGTATCTTGGAGTATCAGAAGTTCCGTCACCTTTATTGTTCTGGAAGTCGAATCCAACACGTCCACCTACAGTTACGTGGTTGAAGTTTAAATTAACTCCTCCAACAAAACCTAAAATGTTTTTACGGATATTGTCGTTTTCGAATTGCTGTTCTTGATCGATTCCGATACCAGCATCAAATTCATTTCTTTCACTCAATAAATAAGCGAATTGTGGCCCAGCAACGATTGAGAAGAACTCAGATGGTTTTAAAGCTACCAAAATTGGAACTTCTAAAAATGTAGTAGTTTTCTTATAGCTGTAACCTGCACCCAAGAAGCTTCCACTACCTTTAAATCCTTTTTGAGTTATGAGTACTTCAGGATGAATTCCTAAGTAAGTTCCAATTGGAATATCTATTCCTGCTCCAACTGTATAACCTAAACGCATGTTTGCATCGAACTCTTCTCCTTCAGAATCATAAACATTGGATGCAGTAGCTCCACCTTTAACTACAAATTTAAATTCTTCTCTGGCATCTTGTGCGAAAGAAAATAAAGCTGCTGTTGTAAAAAGGGTAGTTAATAGTATTACTTTTTTCATAATGTAAATTTTAAATAATTGTTAGTATTGTTGTCTGAAGTTTATTCCTTGAATTCCTTTTCGACAACTGAGATAAAGGTAGGTCAATTAAATATTTTTTGTTAATCCTATTAACAGTAATTATCTTAAATAATCAAAAAACTGACTTTAATCACTAAAATTCGATGATTTATGGCGTTTTTTTTTAAATATTGTTGTTTTTTACGAAAAAAAGAAAAAATGAAGTTTCTATAAAACAATGTGGTTTTTTGACAAATAAATCAATAATTGACATGAAGTGGATAAGTGATTTGGGTATAAAAAAGCATTTATTTCCCATTGGTTAAACCTCTCAACATACCTTTAAAAATTAATCCATGAAAAGGCAAAACAGCATACCAATATAATCTTCCCGCTAAACCTAAAGGACGAAAAGTAGCTGTTTGTTTTAATTTCCCATCCACAATTTTAAACTCTAACCAAGCTTCTCCCGGAAGTTTCATTTCAGCAATAAGCAAAAGTCTACCTTCTTCTTTGTTTGCGTAAATCACACGCCAAAAATCTAATGCATCACCAACATCAATTGAATCCGTATTTGTTCTCCCACGTCTCAGACCAACACCACCGACCAATTTATCCATAAAGCCACGAGTTTTCCACAGAAAATCTCCAAAATACCAGCCATTTTCTCCTCCAATACTCCAAACTTTTTCAATGCATTTTTCTCGGTCTTTATATTCCATTTCCCTTTCGTCTCTAAAACAACCATAAGTTGGAACTTGAATAAAGTCAGATATATGTCCTTTTAAACCGCTACTTGCATAAGCATCTTTCCAGCTTGAAACTATTTCATTACTTTCAATTTTCGCAAATGCTTTATTTAATGCTTCAATATATGTTATTGGTTCAATATCTAAAATTTCATCTATTTCATGATCTCTACAAACAACTTCGATTTTCATACTATTGACAAGCGCTGAAGCCAAACGAAAAGAAGTTGATGTTACAAAATACAACCAATAACTCGATAGTTTTGGTGTCATGATAGGAACCGTATGAATTGTTCTTTTTAACCCACGCACTTTTGCAAAATCCAAAAGCATTTCTTTATAGGTTAGAATGTCTGGACCTCCAATGTCAAAATTACGGTTGTAGGTTTCTTCCTTGAATAAAGTTTCTGATAAGAATTTCAAAACGTCAGATATCCCTATCGGCTGACAACGGGTGTTCAACCATTTTGGCGTAATCATATAAGGCAATTTCTCCACCAAGTCACGGATGATTTCAAATGAAGCGCTTCCAGATCCGATAATTATTCCAGCACGTAAAGTGGTATTATTATATTTTCCTTTGTCTAATTCAAGTTCTACAGCTTTTCTTGAAGAAAGATGTTTGGATAATTCGTCCTCGTTTATAATTCCACTTAGATATACAACATGTTGAACGCTGGTTTTGTCCATGGCTTCGCGGAAATTCGCCGCAGAATCTTGTTCTAATTTTGCATAATCCGCAGAAGCAGACATAGAGTGAACTAAATAATAAGCACCATCGATGTCTTTTGGGATATTCTCCAAACTTCCTTTATCTAAAAGATCAACCTCGATGACCTCGATTTTTTCAAGCAAAGATTTAGGTGGATTGAACCTGGCTTTATCGCGCACAGAGCAAACAACAAGATGACCTTGTTCCACTAAAAGAGGAAGTAGCCTTTTACCAATATAACCTGTTGCACCTGTAAGTAGAATTTTCATAATGTAATAATAACAAAGTTATTTGGGATATTGTTTTAGGAGGAATAAATATAGTTTTTTAGACTGGTTTTGGAACGAATTTCATTTCTCTAGACCGAATCTGGTTTTTAAATTGGTTTTCCTGATAAAATCGGTTTTACATAATTGGCAACAACCTTTGACTCCTTTGATTTAATAAATTGAAAATACTTTTATCGGGTTATCAAGACAGGTCATTGATGGAAGCACATCTTTATTTCGTCACAGACCCTTAGCCCACAGAGTGGGTGATCTGTTAATAAAAAACGCCACAGTGGTTACGCGTTATACATAAATCGCCAGCATTCTTTTGGACCAGGGGGGAGAATACTCACATGTCGCCACGCTGTGGCTTTATCCCATCGCCGTGTAGCTAAAGCTACTAACGTTTCAACACTCTGTGGCGTTTAAATTGTTAAAGCATGCTTTTAAAATAAATACTATTACTGGAGATTTTTAGTCGGTGACGACAAGTTTTCTATTAATAAATTATGGAATTTTAAATAACGACTTATCTTAATAACACAACAAATTAAAATAAATTAATTCTTTTTCAATATTGGTTTGATATCGAACTAATGTTTATTTAACTTTGCAGCAGATTAAAGAATAATGAGATGCAAAATATTAAAAGCTTACTAGAGAATATTCAAGCCTTAAGTGTAAATGTAAGGCATTATATGCACAAGCAAATCGCTATTTTGGATTTAGACATTACTTATGAAATGGTGAAAGTTCTATTTCTTCTGAACGATAACGAATCAATGAATCAGCAGCAAATAGCAGATCTTAGCTTGAAAAACAAAGCGAGTTTAACTTCTTTAATCGACAATATGCAGAAAAGAGATTTAGTGAATAGAACTGAAGATTCTGCAGACAGAAGAAATAAAATTATCACATTAACAAGCAACGGTAAGGAGACTTTGAAAACGGTAAGACCAGTTCTTAAAAAACTTTTCGAAGATTTGTACCAAGATATTTCAAGCGAAGAAATCGAAATAATGAACAAAGCAATGCTTAAAATGAGTAAAGTAATAGAGTAGTGTTTTTTTATATTAATAGTTAGAAATCTAACGGTTAATAGTCAAACGGATTTTAAAAGGATAAAATAAATAAACAAATGAGAAATATAAAATGGTTCATATTAACAATGTGCATAGCAGGTTTCGGAATTTCTGGAAATGCACAGGAACCAATCGAGAGAGAGTTGAAGTTGAGTGAAGCCATCCAGTTGGGATTAGAGAATCACCAATTGTTAAAAATAGCACAATCGAAGGTAGAGTTGTTTGAACAACAAACCAGTGTAGTAAAACAACAAAGATTACCAATGGCAACACTTTCAGCAAATGCTTTTTATTTGGGTGATGCGCGAATTTATAATACTGATTTATCTCACGTTCAAACCGTAGATATGCCAAACTTTGGAAACACCTATGGAGTTCAAGCTTCACAATTATTATACAAAGGAGGTGTGATCAAAAAGTCTATTGAAATGTCGGAGCTACAAACGCAAATTGCCACTTTAGATTTAAGACAAAATGAGCAAGATATTAAATTCTTGATTACTTCAAATTACTTGGACATTTATAAGATTCTAAATCAAATTCAGGTATTGGAGCAAAATAAAGCTTTATCTGAAGATCGATTAGAAAATATAAATGATTTGTACGCACAAGAAATGGTGACAAGAAATGAGGTGATTAGAGCTGAATTATTAATCAAAAATTTAGAACAATCCATTCTTACAATGAAAAATAATCATGCGGTTATTAGTAATCAAATGAGTTATGCGCTAGGATTACCGAAAGAGGTTTTAATTATTCCAACTGAAAAAGTAGAAGAGAAATTGATATCAAACTTAGATTACTATATCGATTTAGCACATGGACAAAATCCAATTTTGAAAAGCGCCAAAATGAATATCGCAGTAGCTGACAAGAACATTAGTTTAACAAAAACAGATTGGTTTCCTGCACTCGCAGCATTTGGAGGATACAATATGCAAAGACCTTTAACTACAAGTATTCCAGTTTTGGATTTATACAACAATACGTATCAAGCAGGAATTAGCTTGACCTATAACCTTGATAATTTATACAAAACGAAAAGAAAAGTTCAATTAGGAGAAATACAAAAAGAAGTAACCCAAGAAGCTTTTACTTATGTTAATCAAAATATTGAAATAGGAGTTAACGCTGCTTTTGTGAAATACAAAGAATCCATTTTGCAAGCAGAATTGATGGAAGAATCAAAAATGTTGGCAACAGAAAACTACAATATTATTGAATCGAAATATTTGAATCAATTGGCAATTACTGCAGAAATGACAGATGCAACAAATGCAAAATTAGAAGCGGATTTACAATATGCGAATGCTTCGTTAAATGTGCTCTTCCAATATTACAATCTGTTAAAAAGTACTGGAACACTTTAGTTTTTGTCTATAAAGTCCGCTGGCTGCGTTCCACTCACTTTTTAAAACAGTTCCTTCGACGGGCTCAGGACATCGCATTGACATTTGTCAACTCCCTGATTTTAAAAAATGAGCGCGCCTAATCAGCAAACTCTCTAGTTCAAAAACTTACTTCGATGATGAAGATTTAAAAATAGAATAATCAACAGTATAACATTAAATAAAATGGCTCAAAAAGAAAATATAAAAAACGAAAACGAACTCTCTGTATCTGAAAAAGATTTAGCGATGGAGCGTGCGAATGAAAAGATTCAAGCGAAGAAAAAGAAAACCAGAGCGAAAACATTATTCGCAAACATTATGGTTTTTGTAATTATCGCAGGTGGATTCTTCTGGTTAGTGAGAGGTTATTTCCATATCGGAGATAAGAACTTTACGAATGCAGCTCAAGTGGAGGAGTTTATAAACCCGCTAAATTCAAGAGTATCGGCTTATATTCAAGAAATTCGTTTTATCGAACATGATCATGTTCAAAAAGGAGATACTTTAATCATTTTGGACAACAGAGAAATCTTGACTCAAGTGGCACAAGCTGAAGCGGCTTATGAAAATGCTTTAGCAGCAAAAGGAGTGACTTCTTCTACTGTAAATACTGTTTCGAATAGTGTGAATGTAACTTCATCAAATATTGCCGGAGCAAAAGCAAGAATGGAAAACGCACAAAAGAATTTAGACCGATACGAAAACTTGGTGGAATCTCAAGCGGTGACACGTTTTCAATATGACCAAGTGAAAACTGAATTTGATATGGCACAAGCTGGATATAATTCTCTGATTAGTCAAAAGGAATCTGCTGGACTTTCTGTAACGGAAGTAAAGGGTCGTTTATCATTGAATGATGCTGAAATTCAAAGAGCAAAAGCAGCTTTAGATATGGCGAATTTGAATCTTTCCTATACAATAATTACCGCGCCTTACGATGGAATTATGGGGAGAAGAACGATTCAAGAAGGTCAGTTATTACAGCAACCAGGAATGCCAGTTGGGTCAATTATTAAGAAAGACAACAAATGGGTTACAGCGAATTTCTTAGAAACTCAAATGCCAAATATTGAAGTAGGTCAGAAAATGAAAATGACAGCTGATGCAATTGGTGATAATGAATTTGAAGGTGTCGTGACTGCAATTTCCGGAGCAACAGGTTCTCGTTATTCAATGGTTCCAACAGACAATAGTTCAGGAAACTTTGTGAAAGTTCAACAACGTATTCCGGTGAGAATAGAGTTTACAGAAGATAACGATGTTTCTTTATTGGACAAATTAAAAGCGGGAATGAACTTGAACGTTTATTTAAAACTATAGGAAACACAACGATAATAACCTGTTGAATCTCGGTGGGTTGAACAGAATAAAAAACACTTAATAAAACAATATGTACAATCAAGGATTATTTAAAAGTTGGGTTCCGAAATTAGGAATGCTTTTATTGATCTTACTATTGTTGGTCGTCATCTTGCTCGCGAATCCTGTTTATACGGGAAACATTGGTCAGATGGTCAGCAGTACAGGATTAATGTCTGAACATTTTTTGTGGGCAAACTATGCAGGAACAATCGGAATGTCGGTGGCAATTCCATTAGTCATGCGATTGAAATCACGTTTCCGATCTAAAGAATTGATGATAGCATCTTTATTAATTATGGCACTCGGGACTTTTGTTATTGCAACAACGCAAGTCGCAGAGGTTGTTATTGCTGCAGGGTTTTTATTCGGAGCAGCAAAAATGGTGGCCATGATTGAAGTAATTATCCCAACAATGTTCATCATTAGTCCAACAGGAGACCGCGGTAAATTTTACCCAATTTTCTATCCACTTGTTATTATTTTAGCACAATTGGGTGGGATATTGGCATCGAATTTATCCTTAGTCATGACATGGCAAATGATTCATATATATTCTGCAGGAATTCTAATGTTAGTATCAATGCTTTGCGTTATTGTAATGCACAATCAACGTTTTGCTAGAAAAATGCCATTCTACCAAATTGATTGGTTGAGCATTGGATTATTCACCACTTCATTGATGAGTTTGGCTTATGTTTTAACTTTCGGAAAGCAACAAGCATGGTTTGTTTCAGATACAATTTCTTACTCTTTAGTTCTTTCTGTTTTAACAATGGGATGGTTGGTTTTTCGCCAAAGTGGAAAGAAACGCCCTTACATTTCATTCAAATTATTTAGACAAGGAAATGTTCAAGCAGGAATGATTTTATTAACAGCATTAGGAATGTTTATGGCTGCTGGATCGGTAGTTTCAATTTACACGAATGCCGTTCTAGGTTACAACTGGATGATTAACGCATCTCTTGGATTAATGTCAATTCCCGGAATGATAGTCGGTGGATTTGTAGCTTTTGGATGGATGAAACACAAATTGCCACTCAAAATGTACATTTTCTCAGGTTTCGGAGCGTATATTCTTTATTTAGTTGTGTTGTATTTCATGATGGTTCCAGGCTTAAACATTGAGAGCTTTTATTTGCCTCAGTTATTGAACGGATATGGAATGAGTACATTATTTATCTCCGTTTGGATTTTCACTTTAGACAAAATCCCAATGAAAGATATGCTGCCATCCGTTGGATTGGTAATGGTGTTCAGAAGTTTTGTTGCAACAGCTTTGTTTGGTGCAATCTTCAGTTGGTTGCACTACAAATTGCAATGGCAGAGTGTAAATAATCTAGCAGTATATTTTGATGCGAACTTAATGAGCAGTAATCCTGGTTTAGGAAATTACAGAGGTGTTCAATTGAGCGCAATTTTAGCAGCCAATAAAACATTGTTGGGTTATATAATTATCACAGGAATTGGTGTGTTAGGTTTCATATTGTTCCACCAGTTCGGTTCTTTGAAATATAAAGTAGCACGATATAATTTTCACCGTTCGGAAAGGATTATTAAAAAAGAAAAGAAAAAGGTTTTAGAAATTCGGTGATGTTTGGTTTGTTTTCACGTAGAGGCGCAATGCATTGCGCCTCTACGTGAAAACAAACCATTCCAAAAACGCATTGCGTTTTTATTTCGCCGCATTAAAATACCTAGCCACACCTTTTCTATCCCAATCTTTAATCGCCTGCAATGGATCCGACTGTCTCAAAATATGTTTTTTTACACTCCAACTAAAAATCTTCGCTGCGAATTTTTTCATTGGGGACACAGATTCCTTAACACTTTCGAAATACGTTGTAATTGTATCTTGTCTGAAATGTAAAATCTCTTCCAAATCATCTCCGTCTGTATAATATCCGCAATGGAAATTATGATTTGCAAAGGCATTTTTTGGGAAATCTAATTCACCTAATCCAAATATTTTGAAAGATCTTGAAAGGAAATCGTGGTAACTGATTCTGCACTCTTCTCCACCACCAAGATTAAATATTTGTTTAGATAATTCTTCTCTTTTTCCTATTGCATGTGCAAATGCTCTTCCTGTATCTTTTGGCGTTGTAATTTCCATTGAAGTCGCCAAAGGCATGTGGAACATCAATCCGGAAATCTTGTGATTGTCGGTTCCCATAATTGCTGATAATCTGAAAATACTCCAATCCAACTGACTATTTTGTAAAGCGTTTTCTGCTTGAATTTTCGTTTTTGCATATTCATCTCCAATGCTTGGTTGAAGTGGATCTCCCACTTTAATCATTGGATTCTCCAATCTATCTCCATAAACAGAAACGGATGAAGCATACAAGAAAAATGCATTTTTAGAATGTTCCTCTAATACAGAGATGAGGTTTTTTGTTCCTTCCACATTCACTTTAAAAGCCAGTTCAGGCATTTCGTCTGCTAAGGGTGGAATAATCGCTGCCAAGTGAATTACAAAATCCACGTCTTTGGCCATTCCAATTAAATCTTCTCTCTTTGAAATATCGCCATAATGAACCGTGACTTTATCTGAATAAGTTTCATAGAATTTTTCTGTTCGTTTGTTCTTTTTATCAAAAGCAATGATTTCTAAATCCTTATTTTCGCATAATTTGTTAAGCACGTTTTGTCCAACAGCTCCTGAGCCACCTGTTAATATGATTTTCATGTTTTAATATTTTTAAACCGAAATAAATCGGTGTGATTTTAATTTTTAATGAAAGTTCAATTAAGATAGAATTTAATACGGTTGTTGGGTTCGTTGATAAGATTTTTTAACAAGTAAGCAAGGTTTCTTTTTGGAATGAATTTAAGTAAAAACTTTCTTCTATTCACCTTGGAATACTTGAATGGCATAAATGATTCCAGAATCTTTTCTAATAGTAACAGCAAAACCAAAATATTTATAACTCATGTTCTGCATGTTTTCACGGTGTCCTTTTGATGCTTTCCAGGATTCAAACATTTCCGAAGCAAGTTCATTTAAATATTCTGAATTCTTTGTTTTATCAAAATCGATATAGGTATAAGTGGCATTTTCACCAACAATATACTGAGCTTTATAATTCCCTGTTTTAATCATTGAAACTCTTCTCACTGGAGTGCTGTAAGGAATGTTATTTGACTGAAGATGGCTTAAATCGTTTATAGCAGCATTATAATCTGATTGCAATTTAGCTGCTTGATCAAGTTCCGGGTCTGATTTAAGTTCACTTCTTTTAGCTATTTTATTTCGGAATTTGTTGACCAAGTCAAGCATTTCTACATTGAGGAACTCCTCTTGTTCTTTGCTCAATTGTCCGGTTATTGGAACGTAAACCAATAATGAACAAGTTTCCATTGTTTTGGGTAGATATTTAACAGATTTCTCTGCTTTTCTTAATGAAGAAAACTTGTGTGAAACCTTATCAAATAAGCAATCGATAACTTTTTTGTCATTTTTAGATTTCTGTTGATAATTGTATTTATTGTAAAATTCTTCCTTTGCTTTTTCTGACCAAGGCTTAGAATTACTTGAAGATTGTCCTAAAGAAATAAACGGAAATAAGATCAATATTAAAATAAGATTGCGAATCATAACAGTTCCTTTATGAGTGAATAGAAATTATAAACAGGGATTCATTTTCAATCAAATATCGATAAAATTTTAGAGAATTAATTTATTTCTCCATAAATTCTAAAATCTCATCATAACGATTATTGAAAGACCAAAAATACTGAAGCACCATTGGAATATGTCTTTTATCGATGATGTCCAGTTTCACATCGGGTTGAAATTTATGTAATTCCGTTAAGAATTTCCTTACCGAAACATCAATCGATTTATAAGTTTTACTTCCCAAGTAAATCTTGAATTTTGGACTTTTATCAGTTAAGAAATAGATTGGAGAAGCGGCTTTCCAGTTCTCTGGATTATCTGTCCAAGTGGCGAGGTAATCATTCTCAACGGTTGGTGGATAATTCAATAAATAATTATGCATATCCAAACCTGCAGCATCATTTAGAATAATACCGGCGATACTTTCTTCGTCAATTCCATATTTTGGATTTAGTGTTGCCAAGGCGATTAAATGACCACCAGCTGAATGTCCAGTTAAATAAATCTGAGAGACATCACCACCATATTGATCTATGTTTTCTTGAACCCATGTAATAGCTTCTGCAATTTGCTTGGTCATGGTTTCATAATTAGCGTTTGGACTAAGCGTATAACCTGGAATTACGGTCACAACATCTTCGCGCGCAAAATTCTTTCCGAAAAATCCATACGTTTCTTTCTTGCCAGAATTCCAGTTTCCACCATGAACAAAAATTAAAACAGGATTCTTCTTGTCGGTCTTGTTTTTGGGTTGATAAATATTCATTGTTGGAGTTTCAACACCAGCGACTATATTTTCTGAGTCAGCTGATAAATAGGAGATGTCCTGGTGTTTTGTTATCGAACAACTGAGTAAAATTGGTATAAAAAACAGGGGGATTATGGTCTTTTTTAGCATTTAAATTTGAGATTAATTAATCTTTAGATTTGTAAGTCAAGCGAATATAATCAGATAAAAAACAATTAAAATTGAATCTTGTTCAAGAATCATACGCAATAAACTTTTATTTCTGTGTCAAAAAAAACATGTTATTCAGTCTAGAAATAAAATTTCAATGTGGTAATTTCCTACAAATCTTAAGTAATTGATTTAAAAACATCTTCTAAAAATAGAATTTCCAATCTAATTAGTGTCCGCAAGAAAACTACTCATTAATTAGTCTTTGATAAGAAAACTTCAAAGACTAATTAATCATTCATAATCCCATTATCAATCCATTGTTTTACTTGATTCACATTACAGTCACTTAATTTTGTTCCGAGATACGGCATAGCAACATAACCAGGGTCATGATTGATGGTACCATATAATCCGCCAGAAGCCGCGAAAGGTAAAATTTCATTGTAAGTTGTTAGTGGAATTCCAGCAGAAGGAGCGGAACCACTGTGACAACCTAAGCAATTATCTTGAATAATAGGAAATACAGCACCTGAAAAAGTAAAATTGGTTTCGTCACAGTCAGCACAAAAATTGTTTGCTGCTCCTTGTTTAATCCATTTTTCAATGATGGCTATATCGGCATTTGATAACGGAGAATTTGGAGGTTCAGGCATAATTTTATTGGGATCTGTTTCTGTAATAACAGCGTACAGATTAGAATTTGCTGGATCAAATGGATCAACACCCGCAGTATTTATTATGCTTTGGTAAGAAGTTAAATCAACACCGCCCTTTGAACTTCCGCCACCATGACAACCGGTAACCGAACAGTTTAACTGAATAATTGGCATTACATCTCCATTGAAATAAGCCGTATCGGGACTACATCCTTCTGGGTTATTGCCAGTAGAATCCGTAACAGTTTCCATTGGTTTAAAGGGCTGAATAGGTTCATGTCGACAAGATGAAGTGATTCCTATTAAAAAAGGGATGAGGACTAATAAATAGTTATGTTTTTTCATTATTTAAATTCTTTAGGTTTTTTTACAGTGAAAACTCGGCTTACATTGAATCCAAAATGAATGTCTCCTTTAAACCAATTACCTGTTGTTTCTCCAACTAAATAGCGTTCGGTCATTCCTCGACTATTGGTAAGGTGCAATTGGAAAACGTGACCTCCAGTTTCAAGATCAACTCCGATAGAAAATGAATTTTGCACATCTTCTCCACCAATTTTACTAGCGATTTGTCCTGGCGGGATATAATGATACTCTGCATTTAAACGGAGTGAGCCCGATAATCGAAATGATGTTCCGATACCTATTGCATAAATAGTGTTTTTATCTTCTACAGTTTTTACAAGATTTCGGTGAATAACTGTTGGCATGAGTTGTAATGAAAAGAAATCTCCAAATTTTCGCGCTATTAAAAGTGAATGATTGAAGTTTAATCTAGACGAAAAATAGTTTATTCGATCAGGATTCGCCCATTCGCGAGAATCAGCGTAAATATTTGAAACAATAGTAGCTGTAAATGGGAAGTTTTTAGCACCAGATTTTTGACGTAGAAACTTCCATTTTACCGTACCATCATAAGTTTTTTGAAATGAAGAACGACCAATACCGATATTTATATTGTCCGTTAAACCATATTCAAACCCCATTCGAATGGTAGCATTATCGATTCCAAATAAATCTCGCCAACCCGAATTTAATCTTCCAAATCTATGTCCGATTAAATATTGAAGAACTCCTTCCCCGTTGGTTTCTACAGAATGGCCACTTACCAAGCGAGTTGATTTAAAAGTCGCAATTGTATAATTAGTAACGGGTTCTTCTGTTTCTTCGAGCATGTCCAACAAGTCATCTTGAGCTTGTAAAGTGCTTGTACTTATGCATAAGATGCAGATTGTTTTAATCCATTTTTTCATAATCCATTTTTACCTTAATCTCAATTGTTTTGGAAATATTTCCACGCACAATTGATGGGATCTTAATTTCATAGTCCTCAGGAATGGCTATAAAAGTGGATGTTCCAATTATGTGATTTGAATTCGTTTTTGATAATGAAATTTTCTCTTCAATTTCTCTCGTCACTCCGTGAATGGTTAAACTACCTTTAATTGTGTATTCTTTTGGATTCTCAGATAGTTCAGCGCTAGAAAAGTTAACTATCTTTCCTTTGAATTTTGCTTTGGGAAATTTTTCACTTTCTACATACTTCTCATTGAAATGTTCTTGCATCAATGCTTTTTCGAATGTAAATGCTTTCATTAATAGAGAAAATGCTATTTCTCCATTTTCTGCGTCTATTACACTTGAAACTTGATTGTTAATTGCTTCAATATTCTCTATATCTGTTTCAGAGAAAAACTGAATTGTACCTGTCCGAGTTATGTGTTTTTGTCCGAAGATTCCAAAACTGAAGCATAATAATGCTGTAATTAATGTTACTTTTTTCATGTTGTTTTTAGTTATTAGGAGCTCCGTCATCGAGCCACTTTGTTATGTGTAAAATTTGACAATCTGATAATGGAACGCCAGGAGGCATGTCTTTAGAGATGAGAACCCGATTTTTAAATTCTCCATCATCAACTTTTGCTTTTATCTGATTGTAATTCTCAAAAGTACCAGGTGCAGTTCCTCCAGCTGTATGACAGCCAGTAACAGTACAATTCATATCAATAATTGGAAAGATATCTTTGTTAAAACTAACAGTAGTTGTATCGCAATCAACCTCTCCATAGAGATACTCCTCGTTATCTTTATAGCAGCTTGATAGCACTAATGCCATCGTTAAATAAACAATTGATTTATATTTCATATCTATTTTATTAACTGGGAGTTATTGAGAACGACATCCATTAAAAAGCCTTGACATTGCCCTTTTATAGTGACAATTGAACCTTTTGTAATTTCTTCATCTTGTTTGTATTTAAAAGAACAATTCACTCCGCCAGCCATTGCCATATCTGCTTCTAGAATAATATTTGAATCATTGTCATTGTTTTTGACACTGATCACTTTTCCTGTTACTTCAATAATTTTATTTTCATATTTTTTGAGTGCTTCTGATTCATTAGCATCAAATTCATTAAATAAATCATTAGCACCAATAACATAATCGGAGGTTGTATTTTCAAGTGTAGATACTTTCTTGTTGAACATATAATACCCAATACCACCACCAACGATAATAAGGGATAAAATTCCTAATAGAATATATTTTTTCATTGATTTCATTTTATTTAATATTTAATTCAACTAATAATTGAATAGATCACACAATATATACGAAAAAAACAAACGTTTGGATTTATTGTGTTGCTTTTAAATTGAAATCATTTCATTTTCAGGTGAATAGGCGGTGAGGTTTGTGCCGAGTTATCTCACGTTGTGTCGACCTGAACTTAAAAATCCGACTAAAAATAATTGGTTTGTCTCATTAAATAAATCATATCCAATTTTAAGATCCTTCCATAAGTTAGTCTTGTCAGGATCTCTGGCGTACTTTTTATTTAGTTCTGCAAGTTTTTCATCTGTTAATTTCGCTGGGAAAATTGTAACTGGAATCGTTTTTTGTCCATTGTTTCTCGCTTCAACTGACAGAATATAAATTTCTTTAATGAGGTCGTTTGTCATTGGGAGACAGCCAATTGTTACACATTCACCATGAATAAAGATGTCACCACCAAGTTTTCCTTTTATTCCTAAAATTCGATCTGACTTGTTGGGGTAATTAATTCCTAATGAAAGATGATAGGTGCTCGATGGATTAAATCTATTGATATGATAAAATCCTTCAGGAACTTGTAAATCTCCTTGTTTTCTTTTTGGCCCTAGAACTCCAGAATTTCTGCAAACATCATATTTCTTAATTAATTGGAACTTCGCATCTGTTGAATTCTTTCCCCAGATTTCGACTTCCTTTTCGCTTTTAAAAGCACGAATGTAGATTTGTAGTTTGCTGCGGTCTATTTCTTTTCTTTTCAATAGATTTAAAATCGTTGCTTCTTTGGCTTGATATGCTTCTCTGACACGAGGATATTTGAGTTGTTCTTGTTTGAAATTATCTGCGCTAAAAGCAAAAAATACAAAGCCCAAGAGTATAAGTATAAATCGATTGTACATGTTTGGTTTTTATTGGTTAACGAAAGGATGATAAAAAAGTTATAAAACCGACTCATATACGCTAGTAATTATTTTAAAAGTGTTACTGCGTTATTTAAAACTTTATGAATTTTGAAAAATATCTTGGAAGCTATGTACAGTGCTATTCTTAGCGTCAATTTTCAATCTATCACAAAATAAAAACTTTATTCTTAATGCCATGATTATGAAAAAATCAGTACTCATATTTCTATTTTTAATTGGAGCTGTAGCTTCTCAAGCCCAAAATATAAGAATAGCAGACAGCCGAGATTTTCTTTACTCCGACTTTTTTGTAGCTATTGTTGCTGGAGTGCTGTTGGCATTAATTTTCCAAATTGTATTGACAGCTTTATCTGTAGCAATGGGAATTACCATGATTGGGAATGTTAAAAAGAAATATGCCAGAAATAAAGCCAAATTGGATAGTGCGAGAGGTTCAAATGAATTTACTTTGGCTGATGGTGATGATGAGGAGGAAGGATTATCAGGAGTGAAATTCAGTTCTGCCTTTGGGATTTGGAGTTTAATAACCACAGCAATTTCATTGTTTGGCGCTTGTGCTTTGGCCCTCAATTTGAGTTTTTTCGGAACTTTAGCTTCTAATTTAACGATTGCCTTAGTTATTTGGGCTTTGTTCTTTATGATTCTATTCTACTTAGAAACGAAGATTGTTCACACTTTAATTGGAGGTTTGGTAACTACTGCAACTGCCGGATTAAAATCTTCTGCGGGAATAGTGAAAGACTTGTTTAAGATTGCGCCTTCAAATAAAAAGGAGTCTGTGATTGAAAAAACAATGGATAAAGTAAGGAGAGATTTTGACGTGAATTTGAGCACAGATAAAATCACTAGAATATTAGATGATTTCCTTGAAGAAATGGAACAAGAGGAATTGAATTTTGAAGATTTAAAAGCCGATTTGACTAAGGTTATTGACAATCCCAAGGAGTCTTTGTCAATAATTAAATCCAGGATCAATAAACTTGATGAAGGAGCCATTAAAGATTTAGTCACTAATAATAGATTCATCAATGAAAATGATATTGAAAAAATAACATCGGAAATTAATGAAGCTGTTGAAAATGTTAAGGTCAAAATTGATAAAATTGAAAGAAAAGTATTTGAGCAAATAGAATTAGCAAAGCGAAAAGTAGTTATTCAAGCTGAGCATGCTAGAAAAACAGCAGCTTCTGCAGCTTGGTGGTTGGTATTAACTGTTGTTTTTTCTGGTGGAGCAGCAATGTTAGGAGCTTATTTAGAATTACTGAAATAAAATTATATTTACTATTTTTAAAGCTCAAAGGGACGATTAAATAAAGTAGTCTATTGATTTTTAACTGATATCATGAGAGAATTTAAAGTTAATTCATTGCCATTAAAGGACGTAATAGAAAGCTTATCCAAGTCTTTTAATGTTCCTTTCAAAGAAAATTGTGACGAGTTTTCATTGGCCATTCCTTCGCGTTTAGGAATAGGGCAAATTCGAGGAGTTAATTTCGACAATGGTTTAGGTATTATCACTTATGACTGTCAATTTTATGAAGATATTCGAATCAAATTTACGGTTGATGAAGTGCATCCCATAAAATATCTTTATTCTGCTCAAGGTTCAATCAAACACTCTTTTGCTAATGAATCTGAGGTGCATAAAATTGATCAATTCAAATGCGCTATTGTTGCCAGTGAAAAAAGTATTGGACATATTTTGACATTCGCTAAAAATGAAAATCACAAAATCTTAAGTTTGGAAATAGACAGAGAGAAATTTTCAAAGAATGCAAAATGTGAAATTAACAGTCTCGGCTCCAAATTGAAAGCACTTTTTAAAGATACATTGGCTGAAAAAACATTTTATCATGAAGGATTTTACGGTTTAGAATTCAAGGATATTTTTACGGAAATATTAAAGTACGAAGATAAAATGCTTATTCGAAAATACCACATGGAAAGCATTGCTTTGCGAATTTTTGTAAATCAAATTATTCAATATGAAGATGATTTAAGCGGAGAAGATAAAAGTTCAATAATAAGAGTGAATGAATTGAATAAAGTGGATGAGTTAAATAAATATATTCAATTAAATTTAGATAAGGATTTGACCATTTTAAGTTTATCTCAACAATCGGGCTTAAATCCTAATAAACTTCAATTCGCATTTAAACACATGTTTAAAGCAACTGTTAATGAGTATGTAACACATCATAGATTAGAAGAATCAAAACGTTTACTTCAAAATAAAAATCTGAATATCTCAGAAGTTTTAGGGAAAGTAGGATTTGAAAGTAATAGCTATTTCTCGAAGATTTTTAAACGAGAATTTGACATGAGTCCAAGTGAATATAGGAAATTGGTAGAGTAGGGTTTTTGATTCAAATTCTTTAAAATAACTTCCCTTGAATACTAACTGATTTCTTAATCAAATTCATCGCTCGGGTCCATTTAGAAAAAACTTCAATTGGAACTGGATAATCTAAATCTTTTAATTCTTCTTTGAAAATCCATGGAGCGAGAATCTTATTGTCATCAATGTGGCGCAATTCAGGAATCCATTTTGCGATATATTCGTTTGCTTTATATTTCAAGCCTTGATTTACTGGATTCGTATAATAGATTTCAAAAGCTTGAACATGCCAATTCAACCAATTTGCACTTACGTCGTAATCAATTAAGTTCGATTCAAAATAAGCTGCTCCCCAAGTCCAATCGATTTTTAGATCATGTACGAAATAGCTGCCACAATTCACACGACCACGATTACTCATGTATCCTGTTTCGTTCAATTGTCGCATGTGCGCATCAATAAATGGAATCCCCGTTTTTCCATCTTGCCAACGTTGAAACTTTTCTAAGTCATTTTCAAAAGCGACATCTTTATTTTTAAAACCTTTGGTATGGAATATTTTATTGCCAAATTTCATTCCTTTAAAGGTGAAATAATCTCTCCAAACCAATTCAAAAACGAGCCACCAAGTACTTTGGTTTTTCTTGATTTCAGTTTCGTATTTCTTTACTGTTTCATAAATCGTTCGCGCCGAAATACAACCCAAAGCGAGATAAGGTGAAAACTTCGAACTGTAATCCATTCCCAAAGACTTATTTCTTGACCAACGGTAACCCGTTAAATTTTCAGATTCAAAAGTATAATATTGCAGTCTTTCAAGCGCCTTTTCTTCTCCTCCTTTTAGATAAGGTTGAGCAGCGTTGTATTCTTCCTCAGTAAATCCATATTTCGTGAAAGTTGGGAATTCTGTAGAAACTGCATTGGGATGATTTTTAAATTCTTTAGGAGTTTCAAACGTTGTTCTAGGATCACTTTCTTTAGCCGCTGGAATACGATAAGCTTTACTCGTTAAAGGAATTTTGTCAATTGTAAAAGGAATATCGTCAATATGATAAAGCGTTTTTCCCCAATAAAAATTGAATTCCACATCCGGCAATTGATCTTGTACTTGTTTTACCAAATTCAATTCTTCTGACGCATATTCGGTTTCTCCATAAACAGAAGAAATAGCGTATTCTTGAATTAATCTTGGAATGATTTCAACGGCGCTTTTATCGCTTACAATTAAATGGCCTCCATTATTTTCTAGCCTTTCCTTTAATGCATTAACGGATTGTTCTAAAAATTTGAATCGATTAATATCTGATTTACGAAAGCCTAATTTTAGATTTTTAAAGAGATGAGGTTCGACATAAAACAAAAACACCAATTGTTCGCATTGTTCCACAGCTCTTGTTAAGGCTTCATTGTCATGAATTCTTAAGTCATCTTTAAACCAAACTAATCCTGTTCTCATTTGCTATTCCTTAGATGCTATTTCTTAAAATTATTCATTTTTACATCACTCAATATTTGATCTGCAACACCTTTGTTCTCATTATTATGAAGGACAGAAATATCTCCTGTACTTTCAAATATAACCGCTTTCACTTCACTAAATTCATGCACATTGGCTTCTCTTAACTTTGCAATTAAATCACTTTCTCCAACATTACATTTTTTCAATGCATCATAAATAATTTCTCCTTGCCACATAATTAATTGCGGTTTATTGGTGAAAAGTTGCTTAAAAACATCCACTTTTCTAACTAAAAATGAAAATAACGTTTGAAAAGCGATAATTGTAACCAAAGCAATTCCACCTTTCAGAAGTGACTGATCACTATTTAAAATGATGGAAGCCAAAACAGAACCGACTGCAATAGTTGAAGCGAAATCAAAACTCGACATTTTAGCAAATGTTCTTAATCCGAAAATGCGTGTGATAATTATGATAATAGTAAAGATTCCCAAAACGGAGAGAATCAACATAAGTGCGTCTTGTAATGTCATGAGTCGTTGTTTTATAGTATAGTTTCGATAATGAATTAAATATAATAAATGTTGAAGGTTTAAAGGAAATGATTTTAGGATTTTTGTGAATATTGAGATGGATTTTGCTGGTTTGTTTTCGAAAACGCTAAAATTGAAATATGGCGTAGACACGTTCTGTTAGAACGTGTTGATAAACGGCGAAGTAATTTGATAGCATTAAGAGGGATTAATTTCATTGATCCCATTCCGAGGAATCCTTGGTCAGCATAAAAACCAAACATCGCTGAAAAACCGATGTAGTTTTTTTATTCCTATAAATCACTTTCAAGACGAAAAAGTCTTGCGTTATTTTTAGTGGAGAAAGAGGGGTTAATTTCATTGATCCCATTTCGAGGAATCCTTTGCCAGCATAAAAACCATACATCGCTAAAAGGCGATTTGGTTTTTTTATTCCTTTAAATCACTTTCAAGACGAAAAAGTCTTGAGCGATTTATAGGAATAAAAAAACCCGTAGCTAAAAAGCTACGGGTTTTCTTTGGCGGAGAAAGAGGGATTCGAACCCCCGGTACCCTGCGGTACGCTAGTTTTCAAGACTAGTGCATTCAACCGCTCTGCCATTTCTCCGGGGCAAAGATACTCACATATATTTTTCCGGCAAGTGGAAAATGAAGATAATTTCAAACTATTTTATTTAACGCTGATTTTCAATAGCTAAGGATTGAATTATTTTTCTGTTTCCTCGATAAAAGTTACATTATAGTCAACAATCTTTGTTTTTTTGCTGAAAACCTTAAATTTGCATAGCTTTATGCTTTATTTCAATTTGAAAATATGAAGAATATAATTTTGATGCTTTTTGCTGTTTTATTCATTGGTGTAACAGCGTTTGGACAAGATAAAAACCTAAAAGCTTTTTTGAGTGAAGGCCAATTCTATGCTCCAGAGGCTGGGAACTACATTGAAATTCAATTGAATTTTGTGGGATATAGTTTAGAATACATTGATAGGGCAGAGGAGAAATTTGCTGAAGTGGAAATTAGTCAGGTGTTTTCACAAAACGATACTGTGGTTGTAGCAGATAAATATTTATTGAAAAGTCCATTGGTTATAGATAGTTTGGTGGAAGATTTTCATGATATTCAGAAATATTTATTGGCTCCAGGGAAATACAGATACGATTTAGTGATCAGAGATATCAATTCAAAAGAAAAACCCACTTCTGTTACAAAGACAATAAAAATTAAAGATATGACTGATGAATTGGCGTTTTCGTCTTTCATTGCGGCAGAATCAATCAGATCAAATCCACAATTGCAATCTATTTTCACGAAATTAGGCTATGATGTTGTGCCAATGGTGGGGGATTATTATCCAACTGAAATTCAAAATTTACTTTATTATATAGAAGCCTATAATACTGATGCTACAATTGAAGATTCTGTTTACGTGGTGGAACAAAAAGTTATTGGAAGAGATGTGCGTTTAGATTTAGAGGAATACACACGTTATTTTAGATATAAAAATTCACCAATTCAATCCATAGCAAAAGTGATTGATATTAGCATGCTGCCAACTGGAGCTTATACTTTAGAGCTGAATTTGTTGAGTAGAGATAAGCAAATTTTAGCGCGTTCTGCATTTGATTTTGATAGAAATAATACCGAAGAAGTAAATGATTTGTCGTTCCAATCTACAGTTTTAGATCCTGCTTTTGAACAGAGTGTTCCTGAAGATTCATTAGGATATTATGTAGCGAGTTTAATTCCAATCTCGCGTCAAGGTGAAGTGAAAAACATCATTCGTATATTAAAAGAAAAAGATAAGGAGCAGAACATGCGTTATTTACAAGCTTTTTGGCAACAAACTAGTCCTGAGAAACCTTATGAAGGTTGGATGAAATATAAAGCGCAAGTGGACAAAGTAGAAGCTTTATTTGCGACAAATTTCCAAGTTGGATTTGAAACTGATCGCGGTCGTGTTTTTCTGCAATATGGTGCTCCAAATACTGTAATTGAGCAACCTTCTTCTCCTTCAGAATATCCTTATGAAGTTTGGCAATATGATAAAATTAAGCAGTATTCTAACAGAAGATTTATTTTCTATAGTCAAACTAACTTGAATAAGGATTACACTTTATTGCACAGTGACATGGTTGGCGAGCTTCAAAATTACAGATGGAAATACGCGTTAAATAAAAGAAGTACGCCAGATGCGAATTTAGATGACCCAACTGGTGGTGCAAATCCTCATTTTGGTGGAAATTCTTCGAGATATTACAATAGTTACTGATAAAATTTGTCGCATTTGAAAACTGCTGTTGTTATTCTCAATTGGAATGGATTGTCCTTTTTAAAACAATTCCTACCCACTTTAATTCAAAATACTTCGGAAGCTGCTATTGTTGTGGTGGACAATCAATCGACGGATGAAAGTATGGCTTATGTCAAAGAAAGTCATCCTGAAGTTGAAGTAATTATCAATACAAGTAACGGTGGATTTGCCAGAGGTTACAACGATGGTTTGAATCAGTTGAAAGGTCGATTTGAATATTATGTATTGATAAATTCAGATATTGAGGTGACGCCAAATTGGTTAGCTCCTTTGGTTGAAAAACTAGAGAATAACCCTAATATAGCTGGAGTTCAACCGAAAGTTTTGGCTTTTCACAAGAAAACACATTTCGAACACGCTGGTGCAAGTGGAGGATTTATGGATAAAAATTATTATCCATTTTGTCGAGGTAGAATTTTCGATGAAGTAGAGGCAGATCTTAATCAATACGATAACGACAAAGAAGTTTTCTGGACTACAGGAGCATGTATGGTTATTCGTTCAGAAGTTTACCACAAACTCGGAGGGCTAGACGAAGATTTCTTTGCTCACATGGAGGAAATCGATTTTTGTTGGCGTGCGAAAAAGCAAAATCATTCATTTTATGTTGTGCCAGCTTCAAAAGTATATCATGTTGGCGGCGGAACATTGAATTACGAAAATCCAAGAAAAACATTTTTAAATTTTAGAAATAGCTTGTACACAATTCACAAGAATCATGTAGGCTGGCTTTTTGGAAAGATTTTCTACCGGTTAATTTTGGATGGAATTGCAGCTGCGAAATACTTAGTAGGATTTCAATTCAAACATATTTTTGCGATTTTAAAAGCGCATGGTGCCTATTATTCGAACATTCCAGTTTTGAATAAAAAACGCAAGCAAATTCAGAATGATAGTACAGCATACAATAAAGCTGGATTGTATAAAGCTTCATTATTGTGGGCTTATTTCTTTAAAAGAATCAAGAAATTTGAAGGATTGAATAAACGATTTTTCGTGGAGTAGATTGGTTGTTTTAAGACTTTACTTTTTCAACTTCAAGAAATAATCTAAAGCTAATTCATATCCAGTCATTCCAAAACCAAAAATGCAACCTACAGCAACTGGACTAATTAAACTCTTGTGTCTGAAAGATTCTCTTGCCGAAATATTCGAAATATGAACCTCAACTACAGGGATTTCGATTGCAGCAACAGCATCACGAATTGCAACAGAAGTATGTGTATATCCACCAGCGTTTAAAATGATTCCATCTGCTTTTGCATCATGTAAAGTATTGATTATTTCTCCCTCAACATTACTTTGATAAACGGAAATATCAACTCCTTCTTTTTGGATTTCGTGAATATATTCATCAAAACTTTTATCTCCATAAATAGAAGGTTGGCGTTTTCCAAGAAGATTCAAATTTGGGCCGTTGATGATTAGAATTCTCATATTGCTTTTATTTTCATTTAGTTATTCTGAATGTGAATTTAGAATATTTTGAAGTCAAACGAGTTGTTTTTGATTAACATCCATAAAATCAACATCGGTATTAAACTTTGGAGTGATTTTAAATTATTGAGTTCTCAAATCAATTCGTTTTACAATATTAATAAAATTACATCAATACTAATATATTCCTTAAGGGATGACATGTGTTAACCTAAGACGTAAGTTCTAGATTAGCGTAATTAATACGTTACAAAGTGCTGGAAGCACGACACCATTTCCCTTTAATTTCATTAAATTCAACCCGTGGATCAATGGAAAATATACAATCGTGATTTTGTGAATTACCTAAAAATCGAAAGAGGATTGGCAGAGAATTCAATTTTTGCCTATCAGCGAGATTTAGAAAAACTCAGTGATTTCTGCTCTGATCGTTCCATTGAACCCAAAAAAGTAAGTTTAGAAGTGCTCAAAAACTTCATTGCTGATTTATATGATTTAGGATTATCAGCTCGTTCTCAAGCAAGAGTAATAAGTGGAATAAAGCAATTTTTCGATTTTATGGTTTTAGAAGGAATTCGAGATGAAGACCCGAGTAGTTTACTCGAATTACCAAAAATAGGAATGAAATTACCTGTATTTTTGAGTATAGCCGAAATTGATGAGATGATTGGAGCGATTGATTTAAGTAAGCCCGAAGGTCACCGCAATAAAGCAATGCTAGAAACTTTATACAGCTGTGGATTGCGTGTAAGTGAATTAATTAATTTAAAATTCTCCAATATTTTCTTCAAACAAGGTTTTATTCGCGTAATTGGAAAAGGAAATAAAGAACGTTTGGTTCCTGTGAGTCCATCCGTGGAAAAGGAAATCGGGATTTATGTTTCTGGAACACGGAACCACATGCATATTCATAAAGGTCATGAAGATTTTGTGTTTTTAAATCGCCGAGGAAGGCAATTAACACGTGTTATGATTTTTACAATTGTGAAGAATTTAGCATTAACGATCGGACTCAAGAAAAAAGTAAGTCCGCATACATTCCGTCATTCATTTGCAACGCATTTAATTGAAGGAGGCGCGAATTTGCGAGCCATTCAAGAAATGTTGGGACACGAATCTATAACCACAACCGAGATTTATACGCATTTAGATCAGTCATTTATTCGAGAGGCGATAATTAGTTTTCATCCGAGGAATAAAAATTAATGGTAGAGACGCAATGCATTGCGTCTCCACCATAGCGCATTGCGTCTCCACCATAGCGCATTGCGTCTCTACCATAGCGCATTGCGTCTCCACCATAGCGCATTGCGTCTCCACCATAGCGCATTGCATCTCCACCATACCGCATTGCGTCTCCACCATACCGCATTGCGTCTCCACCATTATAAAATCAAATCGTCCGTACATATCATTTTTAATATGAAATCCCATATGTCATTTTTTATTCGCAGTTGTCCTTGATATTTGTTATTTTTGATGAAAAATATAACTATGGGATGTTCAAGTTGTGGATCCGGAGGAGGAATTCCTACCGGATGCAAGAGTAACGGAACCTGTAGTTCTGGAGGATGCAATAAACTTGGCGTTTTCGATTGGCTTGCAAATATGCAATTACCAAGCGGAAAAAGTCAATTTGATATAGTTGAAATACGATTTAAAAACAGTCGAAAATCTTTTTTTAGAAATTTAAAAGGATTTGAATTGAATGTTGGCGACGTTGTTGTCGTAGAAGCAAGCCCGGGCTATGATGTCGGGGTTATTTCAGTTGTAGGAGAACTTTCCAGAATACAGCTTCAAAAAAAAGCACCAAACTTTAAGGCTCACGAAGCACGAAAAATTATTCGTCACGCTTCACAGGAGGATATTGATAAATGGGTGGCTTCGCGTAAAAACGAAGAAAGCGTGATGCACAAAGCGCGTGAAATGGCGATTCATCTGAAACTCGATATGAAAATATCTGATGTTGAATATCAGGGTGATGGTTCAAAAGCGACGTTTTATTATACGGCAAATGGTCGTGTAGACTTTCGTCAGTTGATTAAAGATATGGCGGATAATTTCCGTGTACGTATTGAAATGCGACAAATTGGTGCACGTCAAGAATCTGCTCGTTTGGGTGGAATTGGATCTTGTGGACGTGAGTTGTGTTGTTCAACTTGGTTGACAGACTTCCGCTCTGTAAGTACAAGTGCAGCAAGGTATCAACAACTTTCATTGAATCCGCAAAAGCTTGCGGGACAGTGTGGTAAGTTGAAATGTTGTTTGAATTACGAATTGGATATGTATATTGATGAACTGAAAAGTTTTCCATCTACAGAAATCAAATTGTATTCTAAAAAAGGATCTGGAATTCACATTAAAACCGATGTTTTCAAACGATTAATGTGGTATTTACATCAAACAGATGATAAGTCAGGACCTGCATTGGTAGCTCTTTCACCAGAACGCGCAAAAGAAATTATTGCGATGAACAAGGAGAAGGAAAAACCAGAGGATTTAAAAGATTTTGACCAGGCAACGTTTGATACGAAAGCACCAAAAGCACCAGATTATTCCAATGTCGTAGGACAAGATGATTTGAATCGTTTTGATAAAAAGTTCACCAAGAAGAAAAAACGCAAAGGAGGTAAGAAAAAACCTGCTGGAAATGCTGGAGGTGATGTTAAAGCTGCTGACTCAAAAGCTCCAAAAGCAATTGATAACAGTAAATCAAATGATGTGAAATCTGCGGACAATAGGCCAAAACCGAAAGGAAAAAGACCTGTTAAGAAGAATCCGAACGCAAAAGGAAATCCGAACGATAATAAGCCGGATGATAAAAAGCCAGCGGGGAAAAAACCTGTGAAGCGTAATCCAGACGATAAAGCAAAACCAGTTGATAAAACTAAGTCTGCTGAGAATGGTAAGCCGGTAGAAAATAAATCTGCAGAGAAAAAACCAAATACCAATAAACCAAGGCCTGCTAAAAAACGTCCGCCACGTAAACCGGGAGACGAAAGTAAGCCAACGAATAAAGGAAATAACGATAATGAAAAAAGCAGTTAAAACACTTTCTTTTATTACGGTTTTAGGACTGTTTACATTCTTGCAAAGCTGTGGTGAACAACCCTACTTTGATCAAGTGCATAACTTTGATGATAAATCATGGGGTAAGAAGGACACTGCTGTTTTTATAGTAGATGTCCAAGATTCCTTGACCAATCATGATTTCATTATTTCGTTGAGAACAACAACGGACTATATGTACAGCAATTTGTGGATTTATGTTTGGGTTACTGCACCAGATGGATCGACTTCAAAAGTTGCACAGAAAATTCCAATGGCAAGACCTGATGGTTCTTGGGTTGGAAGAGTTTCTGGATCATTGGTTGAAAGTAGATTGCGTTTTGATTCTAAGCCTTTCCCAATTAAAGGAGAGTATGTTTTCAAAATGGTGAATGCAACACAAGAAAAATCGATTACAGATGTGATGGATATTGGTTTAAGGATTGAATAAGATTTAAATGCTATTTAAAACGGTTTTAAAAACTGTTTAAACGAATAAAATTACAAACGACTGACTCATTGGGTTGGTCGTTTTTGTTGTGTGCCGTGCATGGTAATTAACTAGGTGATGAAAGTTCACTATGGGGGTTTGTGATCGCCAACCATTAGCTGAAGACAAGGGTGTCCATCGCGAGGTGGAATCTGAAGGAAGTTGGAAGCAAAACTCTGCCCCGAGGAACACGAATCATATTAGGCATAACCGTTGGGATGAGACTCCAACACATGTCAAAGTCCAAAGATTGCACAGACAACGGGATGTCAATATGGCGGGGACATGGAGTGAAAGTGAATTACCTTACCACGGGAGGTCTGATAGACGTATGAAAACAAAGTATGAAGCACGGACAACAGTTGCTATCAGGAGTCAGCAGAAGCCATAGTAGTTATTTGTAATGAGCCATGAAAACCATGGAGGTCTCACAAGATAACGAAGGGCTGAACCTTGTAGTAGAACAGTCAATGAATGGTACCTAAAGGGGCTTTTTGTCCAGATGCTCAAAAGAGACTCCTTTCAAATAAACAGATTAGGACGGAATCCGAAACGTTAGAAAGAGTGAACATTACCTAATAGGATAACTGAAAACAACATCTGCACATCTTATGGATGTCAAAACAAGGAACCGCCGTATACGAGATCCTTACGTGCAGTGGTGTGAGAGGACAGCTAGGGAAATAATCCCTAGCTTCCTACTCGATTTTGAGATGGATGTTTTGAAACGATAGCCAAAAAGATGTTTTGTAAATTTTGTGTACTAATGAACTAATAAGTTTTCTTTAAACCTTGTCCAATTTAGCCTTTGTTTGATTCCGATTCCGATGTAGGAAAAGTGAGTAGTAATAGTTTCTGAATCTACGATATAGTCTGCATAATGTGTTTCATAAGTTGCATAAGAACTTACAGTTGTAGTATTATCACCAGTCGTTGTTTTAGCAACTCTAAAACTAAAATATTCATTAAAATTTCTGTTCATCTGGAACTGAACTAAAAAATCTAAATGATCATTAATTTTGTAAGAAAGACCCATAAAATATCTAAATAAAATAATAGGATTATTTTCAACCTTGTATTGCTCCTTTTTATTTTTAAACTGTACAGAGTAAGAAACACTGCTGTTTTCAGAAAACACAAGAGCTTCATCATTCTCAAATTCCTTTGTGTAATCCTTGTAAATACGAGGAGCCCAATCGATACCAAAACTAATTTGCATATTTTTACCCAAGTTGATTCTTTTCTCTAAGCCTAAACTCGGTAAAAATCTGTAATTGTAAATAGAATGGAAACTTTCATTCAATTTTTGATTACCTCCTATTGGGTAGCGCAACTCGTAAAAAGTCTGGCCAAACCCAAATCCTAAATTCAAAAATATTTTCCTTTTTTGATTTAAGGACTGACTAAACTTAAACATGTATTCGGTGTCGAGAGATGCATTAGGTTTTCTTTCTTTATTTGAAAAGAGATCAAAATACTTATCAGGATGGGTTCCAGAACCAAAGTAACCATTGTTTGGTGTGCCGATTGAAACAGTATATTTCAATTCTGTTTGGCCTAATGCCATGTTTGTAAAAAAAATAAAAAATAAAAAATAAAAGTACCTCATAATGAATATATTAATCTAAACCCCAAGTTAAATCGGCTAATTTTAATTAAAGTGTTGTTTAAAGGGTTTCGTGTGAATCCAATTCCATTGGGCGCTGTTGGTATGAATGAATATCTTGTAGTTGTAATATAATCATCCCTAATAACCAATTGACAATATGTTCTCAGTAAAATCTTTTCTGATATCTTAACTTTAGAACCAATATTAAAATATGGAGTAAGAGCGCTAATGATTTTGTTTGAGTTATTTAATTTTATGAAATTGCTATACAATATGTTATTGAGCTGCGGAATAAGTAACTCATTAGTATTTTCAACTTGGAATGTTTTTCCTATTAGATAATCAGGAGAAAAACCACATTCGAAATAAACGGATGAATTTGTTTGTTTCATTATTTTCTCTATTCCTATCCCTATCTGAATCTTCAATTCAAGAGTAGAAAAGTTATAGAAACCTAATGATTTTCCTCCAGCCTCAAATTCTTGTTTAAATCTATTTTGTTGATAACCAGATCCAACATTATAGTAAAGTAGATTAAAAATTTTTTTTGATTCAAAACCAACCAGTAAGCTATTTGCAGTTCTGCTTTCTAAAGGATTAATGTTAAAAGGTTCTTCAACGTCAAAATTAATTGACGTTGAAAAACTAAAACTATTTTCATAATATATGCTTTGTGCACTTGACCTACTCACAAATAGAGAGATTGAAAATAGAATAATGTATAATTTTATTGACATAGTGTCATTTTTATTTTAAAATCAAGACCTTTACTATCCATTCTATGACGCGACCAAAGATCAGTGTCGTTTCCAAACGCATATTCGCTCCAATTGACAAGGAGAGGAGTTTCTGTAACCCTAACTTTTCTACTGTTTTGGCTCTTGTAATCTGATCTAGGATCGTTCTGGTCTATACATTGATCATCTCTGTACCTTCCATAAACGTATGTGTTAATTGTGATTCTTCTTCTTTTCCATTTACCTCTTATTCTTTCATAAGCATGTGAGTGCGATCCTATTTGCTTTCCAAACCACTTGTTTCGAGTCCAAATTTCAGCTTCAAGTCTCCAGTCGCCATTACTGTTTCCACTTTTGCTAAAATCATAATCCCAATCTTCACTAGTGGTACAAGGTAAACCAGTCACAGATGAATTTATGTTATCATTTAGTTCAGCGATATTTAATGTGACAGTATCAACATAAGTAATTTTTGTAATGATATTATGACTTCCTGCTATCCCGTAATCATGTGATACTTTACCTCCTTTATAGTTCGTAATAGTTTGTATATCACTTCCAATGCTAGAAGCTCCTTTCCATTTGATTTCGAGAGTAACAGGCCTGTTTTTCAGATTAACTGGATACTCTTTTTTGGGAAAATCCTTGGGAGGAAAAACACTTTGATCAATATATTCTAACTCAGTCGCTAATATCGAAAGCCATATCCTAATGGTTGTGTTTTCGCAAAGTGCTGGCGGATGATCAGCATGAAGTTTACTTTCATGCACTATTTTTTTATCTGGATTATTAGGGTCTGTTAATGTAATACTCCCTTTAGGACGATTCGGGTCATAAACTTCACTAATTTCCTCAAATCCAGGATGAATTAATAATGTACCTCTAAAATGATCCAAAGTGTTTTCGTACTTATCTAGCAAAGATAGTTTTCTACAAATCGTATAGCCTTCAGTAAAATTCATATGAAATCTCAATGCTTCATTTGTATTGTGATAATAATATACACTATCACCTATACCTATTAATCTATTTTCATTAAAAAAAGATTTTAATGCATCATCTTTTAGGTGGTCATATTTATAATATTCTTTAAGTTCATCATCTAAATATCCTTCGCTTTCTTGGAAGGCATATCGATTTTCTATGTGATGTCTGAACGATTTGAAGCTTGTGTATTGCCCTTCAAAAGCGAATAAAATAGATGAATCTTGAAGGTTTTCATTATTTTCAATGTCAATATCTTCCTGTCCATACAATAATTCAGTTAGATCTGTTATGTGTTGAGAGTTTTCAAAAAACAATATATCATCCACTTGGTAAGGTAAGTTATATATGATGTCATCTGTTAAGTTAAAGCCGCCTTCATCGTCGTTGTTAGAACCTTGAATTTCTAATGCAATTAGATTAGATAAACTTTCATTAATGTAAATTGGTATGTTACTATTTTCATGTGTCAAATCCAATTGAACTTCATTTCCAATGTCCAATATATCTGCAGTACTGGCAGAGCTTTTGTAATAATTTTGAGTCTGGACATTTTCGAAAATGTATAGATGGATACTACTATAGTTGATTTCCTGAATTACATGAACAGTTGTTAAGTTTTGACTATTAGACCAAAAACTTAAACCTGCAGTTACACACACACACACAGGGATTTAAAGACGTTATTTTTCATAATTTAGTGTTTGAATTAAGCCCCAAAGTTATGATTAATTATAACTTTACCAAATTTTAACATTTAATAATTTTGAGTTCATTGTTGTCCGATAAAGAAAATATAAAGAGAAGTCAGCGAGGCGGACTTCTCAAGAAATCGTAATTTTGATTTCGCAAAAAGTCAAACTTTCGATGGGTAAAAGTAACTATTTTTCAAGTAAATCCGTTTTCGGACAGCTTCTTTTATTAATCAAAGATAAAACGATAAGTGATGCTGTAAAAAAAACATGATTCAGATCGCTACGATAAAAGGTTTAAAAGTAAAGACCAACTTTTAAGTATGCTTTTTTGCTCCTTTGTAAAATGTAATTCATTTCGAGTAGTTTCGGGAGCTATGTTAGGTTTGTCAGGTAAAAACGAATGCGTTTGGTCTAAAACATATTCCAAAGTGGAGCACCTAATCAGATGCAAATATAAATGGAAGGATCGATTTTTTTGAATAAATCGATAATAATCTGCTACTTGAATATAGCTCATTTATTTCGGACAGCCGGATAAAAGATGTAGTAAAAAACTGAATGTAAGCGGTTGCGTTTTTTAAATGTTGTGTTTTAATTTTTATCGGACAATAATGTTTTGAATTCACTTTTATGTAAAAAATCCCCTCTATTTTTTAATGGCGAATTCCCTTAAAATATCTTAAACAATCTCACATCTGTAATCCCGATTCATCGTAACGCAATACTCTCCTCATACCTTCGGCTTATCGGGGTCGTGTCACTCGTTCTATCCCTCCCACTTCCTCCCCCCCCCCTTTTTATTGGTCACAGCATCAGGGTGAATTTTTAAGAGCGCAGCGAATTAAAAAGAAAACCACTGTCTTCAGACAGTAATAAAAGCTAAAGCGTTAGCTTTTTACCATTTTAAACTGCGGAATTCATTCCGTAGCAGTTTATTTTTTCTAACCCAATTTCATCTCGGGAACATTATCCGGAACAACCAATTTCCCTTCAGTTGCCTTTTGAATTTCTTCAACAGTAACTCCAGGCGCACGCTCAATTAAATGGAAAGCTCCGTCTTTTACTTCAATGTAAGCCAAGTTCGTTACGATTTTCGTTACACAATTTACTCCAGTCAATGGCAAAGAACATTCCTTCAAAAGTTTAGATTCTCCTCTTTTATTGGTGTGCATCATTGCAACGATAATGTTTTCAGCAGAACCCACTAAATCCATTGCTCCACCCATTCCTTTTACCATTTTCCCTGGAATTTTCCAGTTGGCAATGTCACCGTTTGCAGCAACTTCCATTGCTCCAAGAACAGTTAACTGAACATGATTTCCTCTGATCATTCCAAAAGAAAGTGATGAGTCGAAAAATGCCGCTCCAGGTTTTGCAGTAATGGTTTGTTTTCCTGCGTTAATTAAATCCGCATCTTCTTCTCCTTCATAAGGGAAATTCCCCATTCCAAGAACTCCGTTTTCTGATTGAAATTCAACCTCGATTCCTTCTGGAACGTAATTAGCAACCAAAGTTGGAATACCAATTCCTAAATTCACATAAAAACCATCTTCTAATTCCTGCGCAATTCGTTTTGCAATCCCAATCTTATCTAGTGCCATATTATATTCTATTTTGATCTTAATTTAACAAAATCAAATATAAGTGATTTCTTTTGTTTTAGGATGGTTTTTGATAAAAACTCTTTTTTGAAGATGTGTTTTGATAAGGAATGTAATTTGATGCATTAAAGTTTTTATTATTAGTTTGGAAACGTTAAGTTTAGGTAGTGTAAAAGAATTCATCTAAACTGAAGTGATATGACATTAAAAGATCTTATACAATCAAACTCATGGTTAAGTATTGAAACTATTTTGTTAAAATTATATCCAGGTGAAGAAGTAAATAGATTTGCTTATTTGGATGTTTTTGAAGAACTTTTGTACATGAATTCCGAAGACACAGATATTGAAATTGTGGTAGCAAATCAAACAGATGATTTTGACGGAGAGGAATATGTAGATGTTTCTGGCAGTTATAAAAACCCAAAAAACGAAGAAGAAGAGTTTTCGCAAGCACTTGAGTTTACTCCTTGGAATGAGTGGTTGGGAATGGAGATTAGTCAAGAAAGTATACATCACTTTACTGAATTAGAAATTATAGCACATTGTCTATTCGAAATGACTTTTATAGGTTTTGAAGAAGAGGTCATACAAGAAGAGATGGAATCTATTCAAAGTAGTATGGAAGATTATTTAAATATGCCAGAAGAGGAAAAGGAAGAAAATACGATTTCTTTAGAAGATATTTTTAAGGACTTGGATGATGAAGAGGAAACTGAAGGAGGTGAAAGCAAAGAATAGCTTTAATTGAAAAGGCTGTTTTAAGCTGAGTTTGGTATTAGAAATATTTATGCATTATAAAAAGTGTTGGAAGTGTCAAGTTTGAACCCGGTAATTTCCTAATTCGGTTACGAAAATATATATTTGCCGTATCCAACATCAATAGATTTAAATATCAAATTACAAAGATGAATATCCAAAAACTCAAGATTCCCGCTATTATTTTATTCGCTATTATAATTGTGATAGGAATAAGTTGTAGCACAAAGACAGAAGAACTCAAGGATTTTAAGGAAGTAATGAAGTTGGAAAACATTCAAAATACTTTCATTAATATGGATGAATATTTTCCTTCTAAGAAAGTTGAAAAAGCGGATCAAGCCTTTGTTTTCCCTCAAATAAAGAACATTCAACTTCCTGAAAGTTTCAATTCTAAAGAAGTTAATTACAATACGCAGAAATTTATTGACTCCTCGTATTCCCAAGGCTTGATTTTTATACAAAATGATACCATTCTGTATGAAAATTATTGGAGAGGTCAAAAAGAGGATGTAAAACATATTTCTTGGTCAATGTCGAAATCCTACGTGTCTGCGCTGTTTGGAATTGCCATGGAAGAAGGTTACATCAAGAGTGTTGAACAAACAGTGGGTGAATATTTACCCGAATTAAAGGGCTCTGGTTATGAGGGTGTGAAAATAAAAGATGTTTTGCAGATGTCAACAGGAGTGGGGTTTGACGAAACATATAGTGATCCTAATGCAGATATTAATCGATATTGGGATGATTTTGGAAATGGAAAGTCTCAAGACAAATTTGCTGCATCTTTAAAAAATGAAATAACACCAGGAACGTTCAATCAATATGTGAGTATTAACACGCATGTGTTGGGCATGATCATCGTGAAAGCTACGGGGAAAAGTTTAACAGAATATTTACAAGAAAAAATCTGGAAGCCCATTGGCGCTGAGTTCGATGCGTATTGGATTGCGGATGGAGAAGGAATGGAAATGGCACTCGGAGGATTAAATGCTGCTTTAAGAGATTATGCAAAATTAGGTAGACTTTATCTCAATAAAGGAAATTGGAACGGGAAACAAATTATTCCGCAAAGTTGGGTTGAAACATCAACGCATTCAACGGAAGAACATTTGCAAGCCAATAGCGAAAACTCATCCAGTCCAACTTTTGGTTACGGATATCAATGGTGGATTCCCGATGGTGACCAAGGAGAAATAATGGCTATCGGAGTATTTAATCAGTATATTTATATCAACCCAACAACGCATACTGTTATTGTTAAAAACTCAGCGAATAAGAATTATTATGATGGAAGTAATCTTTATGCTTTGACAAAAACTCATTTGGAGTTTTTTAGGGCATTGGCTGGGGTGGAGCTTAATCCATAGATCTATTGGAAAAAGTAGGGACAACAAAAAACTATACCTCAAGAATCGAAAATAATCGAGTGGTATTCGAATTTCTATTTTCATGAGAATAATAAAAGATTGTTTAGGTGGAAGTTTAAAATTATTATTCCATAACTATTTATATGTAAATGGTTTAAGGTTTTACAGATTTGCTTTAGTTTTATTTATGGTGTAAATTCGAATCAAAATTTTAATTATGTCAAGACAAAGCATTTCATTTACAGAACCAAATGATGAGTGGTTAAAAGCCCAAGTTGAGAACAAAGAGTATTCTAGCAAAAGTGAAGTGGTTAATGATTTAATTAGACAAGCGAGAAAACAGCAAAAGGAAATTGATTGGATAAGAGCCAAATTAGATATGGCTGAAAAGAGTGGTTTTACTAATGATAGTAAAGAACAGATACTAGCTGAATCAAAAGCATTGCTTGATGAAAGAGTATAAGTCTAAAGGAACGAAACGTTACATACATGATCTCACCTTCTATTACTTTAATTTTTATAATCGGTTTTAATGGACTCTATCTTTGGAATAAATGCACACTGATCAATAATGAGTATGACGTTAGTTGGTTTTATGGTGTTTTTGGGGACATCCAAAAAATGATTCACCTAGCGCGCAAGACAGAAAATCAAAGTTTGCGAATAAGCTATATGATTAGAGGTTGGCTTTTTCTATTGGCCATTCCTGTCTTAATAATATTGATTTTTAATACAACTTATCACAATTGACGCATCCAGAGAACTACCTGTGCTTAATGCCGAAACTATTATAATCTAGAGGTCGTTAAGAAAATAAAATCTAGCCCCAAAATACCAAATAAAAAATATAAGCCGAGGACAGTTCTTTATTCGAGAACTTTCTGTATATTTGTCTTATAATTGATCGAATGAAAAGAATAATTGCAAAAAGCACACTTCGTGATTACTGGGGAAAACATGCTGATTCCGAGCAGTATTTGAAAACTTGGTATGATACAGTAAATAGTGCAAAATGGTTTTCACCAAACGATGTAAAACATACTTACATTAACGCAAGTATTTTAAAAGATAGTCGAGTAGTTTTTAATATTAAAGGCAACTCATATCGTTTAATCGTAAAGTTCAATTATGAAAAGCAATGGGCATTTATTCGTTTTATTGGCACTCACGCTGAATATGACAAAATAGATGCTGACACAATTTAAAATTAAAGCTATGAACATTAAGCCCATTAAAACCGATATTGATTACCGAAATGCACTTGAGCGTTTAGAAGTGATTTTCGATGCAGCAGTTGACACAAAAGAAGGTGATGAAGCTGAAATTCTATCATTACTTATTGAGAATTATGAAAATGAGCACTATCCTATCGAAGCGCCAGACCCCATTGAAGCTATAAAAATCCGAATGGAAGAATTAAATTTGCGTCAAAAGGATTTGGTTGGAATAATTGGTGGGAAAAGCAGAGTATCGGAAATTCTTAATAGAAAAAAACGATTGACTGTGGATATGATTCGTGAATTGGAAGTAATTCTTAAAATTTCTGCCTCTGTTTTGGTGAATGACTATCAAATTGTGAAAAAATAGGATAATATGCTTACCATGTACTCTGCTAGTAAGTCTAGAATTATGTTCTAACTCTTTAACAGCACTCTTTGCTTTCTGATGAAAATAAGTATGATTTTACCTAATTGAAAGATAGGCAATATTTATTATTAATGATCTCAAGCAATCCGCGTTTATCCGAGAATTCACCTTAAGTGAAAAATCCGCGCGCATCCGCGTTGCTTGCATCCGCGTCATCCGCGTTCCATTACAGCGCAAACAAAAACCAATCCTCCTACAAAATAAACCCAACCCCAGCAGTAGTATTACTCTTCGTGTCAACCAAAATAAAAGCTCCATTTCCCTTGTTTTCATCATAAGCATCAAAATGAATTGGTTGTGCCAACTGAATCTCCACTAATCCTAAATCATTCATGTTGAGTTGACTCACTTTTTCAGTTGCACCAGTTGTATCGGTGCTTATTTTATGATTTATTGATTTCACTTTTGACTTCACCAATTTTACTCCGTGTTGTAAAAAATAAGTCGAGGCTGCTTCTAATGGTTTGTTGTCCATCCAGCAAATCTTCGCCATAATTGTTTTCGATTCTTTTGGCAATTCTGCTGATTTCACAATTAAATCTCCTCTTGATACATTGACATCATCCATCAAAGTAATCGTGATCGATGAACCTTTGCTTGCGCTTAAATATTGCTGATCGAAAAATGAAATGGTTTTAATCTGCGTTTTTCTGCCCGATGGAAGAACAGTCACATCATCTCCAACTTTCAATTCTCCGCCTTTTAATTTACCAGCATAACCTCTGAAATCATGAAATTCTTCCGTTTTTGGTCGAATAACTGTTTGAACCTGGAAACGTGCTTTGGCTTCTTCTTGAATATCTTCCAAACGAATATTTTCTAAATGTTCCATCATTGTGCTTCCTTTGAACCAAGCCAAGTTTTCAGATTTATCCACAACATTGTCTCCATGTAAAGCACTTACAGGAATAAATGTAATGTTTTGATTTTGGTAATCTGAACCTGAAATCAAAAGCTTAAAATCTTCAACAATTGCATTGTATTTTTCTTGATTGAAATCGATGAGGTCCATCTTATTCACAGCCACAACTATCTCTTTTGTCCGCAATAAATTATTGATAAAAAAGTGACGTTTGGTTTGCTCAATTACTCCTTTTCGTGCATCAATTAAAATGATGGAAACTTGAGAAGTTGAGGTTCCCGTAACCATATTCCTTGTGTATTCAACGTGTCCAGGAGTATCTGCAATAATGTAAGAACGGTTCGGGGTAGAGAAATAAATATGCGCAACATCAATTGTAATTCCTTGTTCTCTTTCTGCAACTAATCCGTCGGTAGCCAAGGAAAAGTCTAAATAATCATAGCCTTTTTGCTTGCTGCTGCGTTCAATTGCTTCTAGTTTATCGTCGGTTAAAGAATGTGTATCATATAAAATGCGACCAATCAATGTTGATTTTCCATCGTCTACACTTCCAGCCGTGCTCAACTTTAAAACTTTGTTTTTATTTCCTACCATTTTGAATGCTTCTACTGATTTTCGCTTTTCTATTTTCCTGATGTAATCCTAGAAATAGCCTTGTTGTTTTCTTTTTTCCATGGCTGCTTCCGAACGTTTATCGTCGATTCTTGCGCCTCTTTCGGAAATAGAAGATGCTGCAATTTCTTCCACTACTTTGTCAATGTCGAATGCTAAAGATTCAACGGCAGCAGTGCAACTCATGTCGCCAACAGTTCTGAATCGGACAATTTTTTCCACAACGAGTTCATCGTCTTCACGGAAAACATATTCATCATGTGCCGACCAAATCATTCCGTCACGTTCGAATACTTTTCTTTTGTGAGCGAAATAAATTGAAGGAATTTCCATCTTTTCTTGTTGGATATAACTCCAAACATCTAATTCTGTCCAGTTTGAAATGGGGAATACGCGCACATTTTGTCCAAAATCTATTCTTCCATTCAACATGTCAAAAACTTCAGGTCTTTGGTTTTTTTCGTCCCATTGTCCGAAGTCATCACGAACAGAAAACACACGTTCTTTTGCCCTTGCCTTTTCTTCATCTCTTCTTGCACCGCCAATACAAGCATCAAATCCATGTTTTTCTATCGCTTGCAATAAAGAATCTGTTTGCAACATATTTCGACTCGCATATTTTCCACTTTCTTCTTGTACATTTCCAGCGTCGATATTGTCTTGCACATAATGCACATGCAATTCTAAATCTAATTCTTTCACCAATTGATCACGAAATTCAATCGTTTCTGGAAAATTATGTCCTGTATCAATATGTAAAAGTGGAAATGGAATTTTGGCAGGGTAGAAAGCTTTTTGAGCTAATCTTACCAGTGTAATTGAATCTTTTCCACCTGAAAATAGAATTACAGGCTTATCAAATTGACCAGCAACTTCTCTGCAAATATAAATTGCTTCGTCTTCTAATGGATTGTTAATTACTTTTTCATTCATAATTTAATGTTTTTCTATTCGAATTACTGATGAATTCCACATTCTCTATTTTCCAAAACTTTTGTAGGATCGTAATAGTTCTTTTCATTGGGTAAATGATGTTCTGCCAAGTATTCATCCAGCTCTTCATCTGAATAATTATAGAATGGACTTACTTTCAATACACCATCTTTTCCTTGAGAAACGATATCAATCCCATCACGAAAAGCAGTTTGACCTTTTCTTAAATTCGTAAACCAAACATCTGGAGAATGAATTTTCATTGCTCTTTGGAAAGGCTCTAATTTCACTTGATCACTAAATGTTTTATGTTCTGGAGTATCGATTTCTGGAATTCCGAAAACAACATTTCTATATCCAACTGATTGTTGTGGAACATAAATATGAATGTTTAAATTCAGCGTTTCAATCAATTCTTTCGCATGACGATAAGTTGCAGATGTGTTGTAACCCGTATCGCACCACACAACTTCTAGCGTTGGCGAAACTTGAGTTGTCAGATGTAGAATAGCACTTTCATAAGGTCTGAAATTCGTTGTGATCACTGGCTTGCTTGCATGTCGAATTGCCCATTGTACAATTTCTACTGGACTTTTATCTAACAATGATGCGTTAATTCCTTTTATATCCATAATCTATTTATTTCCCCATTTAATACCATTCCACAAGCGTTCATGGAAATAATAAAGGAGTGTTTTTGTCAATAATTCGAATGTTCCAATTGAAAAGGCTATACTTAAATTGCCCGAAATAAACCAAGAGATAAGAACAGTGTCTAATGTGCCTAAAGTCCGCCATGAGATTGCTTTAACAATACTTCTTGAATGTCGTTCTGACTTTCCAGTAGACTTTTGATTCGCTTTTATATTGTTATAAACTTGGTCTATTATCATTTCACTACATTAACCCTATCGACTTGATGGGGAATTGCAAAAGTATTTTTAATTTGTATATTAAAATATGATAAAAATCACTTTTTAGGAATGAGGGATGTTTTTGTCTTTTGTTATGCTGTATGGAAGATTATAATCTCCGCTGCAGTTGCACTACTGCCTAGTCTTATCTTGAAATACCTACTTGGAACTTTAGATTGTTACCTTCGATTGTTGCCTTCGACAGGCTCAGTCAACGGATAACTCTTCGGTGATTGAGCTTGTCGAAGGCGCCTAATTCATTGCTATATCGGATGTTCTACTTAGAGCTTTCCATTGTAAGTTGCGCCAAACTCTTCTTCTTCAAAACCTTCAAAGTGCTGTCGCGAACTTCTAGCATTAAACGGTTAATTCCGCAAGTTTCTTCATCTGGACAATCATCACATTTTTCATAGAAGTTTAAACTAACACAAGGAACCATTGCGATTGGACCACTTAATAATCGAATAATATCACTTAAAAAGACATCTTTTGGGTCTTTGAGTAAATAATATCCGCCACCTTTTCCTTTTTTGGAAGAGAGAATTCCTCCTTTTTTTAGGGTTAAAAGAATTGTTTCAAGAAATTTATGAGAAATATTTTCAGCTTCTGAAATAATGGCAATTGAGATTGGCCCATCGCTTTCGTGACTGCATATATAGGTCAAGGCCTTGATTCCGTATTTTGTTTTTTTAGATAGCACTGCGCAAATTTAAGAAAGTTAAATCAATTTAGGATTTTCATTTGAATTGAACAACAAGTTCACAATAAATATGATTTAAAACTCAATAATAATTTAGAATTCTTCAATTTAAGGCTTATTTCAAAACCTTCTTATCTTTGCGCTGTTAATATTTTAGCATAAGAATTATTATTCAATGGAGATAAGTAAAAAGAAAAAAGTCGGAGTTTTATTATTGCAACTCGGGACGCCAGATAGTCCAAGCGTTAAAGACGTAAAAATATATTTGAAAGAGTTTTTGAATGATCCAAGAGTAATTGATTACAAATGGCTTCCTAGAACACTTTTAGTGAATGGAATTATTATTCCTTTTCGTGTAAGAGGTTCATCAAAAATTTATAAAGAATTGTGGGAACTAAGTGGCGGAATATCTCCACTTGCGAAATACACAGAAAGCAAAACGAAATTGCTTCAAGAACGTTTTAAAGACGATGATGTAACGGTTCACATGGCGATGCGTTATCGTGTGCCAACCATGGAATCTGTTTTGGAAGAAATGCGTCTTCAGAATTATGAAAAGATCGTTATTTTGCCATTGTTTCCGCAGTATGCAAGTGCTTCAGGAGGAACGGCAATTGATAAGGCGGTGAAAATAATTAGTGATTGGTGGGTAATTCCTGAAATTTCAACTATTTCAGATTTTTATGATCATGAAGCATATATTGATGCAATTGTTGAGCGCTCAAAGGAATTTGATATCAAAAGTTATGACAAAATTATGTTCTCATACCATGGTTTGCCTGACAGACATGTAGATAAGGTTTATGATGAAGGTTTGTGTGAAGACCAGCCCTGCGAAACAGAAATGAACAAAGAGAATAGATTTTGTTATAAGGCGCAATGCTTTGCTACAACTCGTTTAATTGCAGAAAAAATTGGTTTAACAGAAGATGACTACACAGTATCTTTTCAGTCTAGACTTACAAAGAAATGGTTAACTCCGTTTTCTGATAAAGTGATTGAAGAATGGGCCGAAGAAGGTGCAAAGAGAGTTTTGGCTTTTAGTCCAGCTTTCGTAGCAGATTGTCTTGAAACATTGGTTGAAATTGGTGTTGAATACAACGAAGATTTTCAGAAAATGGGCGGAGAGATTGTTCAATTAGTGCCAAGCACAAATGATCATCCGAGATTGATTGATTGTTTGGAAGATTTGGTGAGACAAAGACTTTAAAAACAAGATGTAGCGCAGCAGTGGATTTCTTACTGCTGCGCATAGTTTTTTATTTCATTCTTTCTCTTGCTTCAATTTGTTCATTATACCAAAATTTTTGAGTTGAAAAATCTAATGGCCAATCTCTTTGAGCTCGCTCTTTTATAGAATTCCCTTCAATAGTTAACATATATTCATAGTCTTCTATTTGCTGATTTACCCAAAACTCTTGTGTAGTGTAATCATTTGGCCAATCTCTTTTTGCTTTTGTTTTTAATTTTTCGATTATTTGTTCTTTTTCAGCTCTTGATTTTTGAACACGCTCGTTTTCAATTCTATCGATTTCATTAATACTATCTTTTTCAGCTTGAGTCAATTTTATTTGAGATTCGTTTTCATTATTCACATTATTATTTGAATTTCTGCTATTTACATCGTTGCTACTACTATCGTTGCTACTATTTAGGTTTGTAATTACAATCAATCCTATTAATACAGTTGCCGTAACTTTCCACCATTTAGCAATTGTACGTGACTTCCACAAGGCGTATAACCCAACAGGGAAAAATATTATTAGGAGTAAATTCGTAACAAATTTATTATCATACCATTTTTTATCTAGTTGTTGTTTGTTTTCCATATGTTCTTAATTATTTATTTGTGGTTTTTAAAATTAACATTAATAGATTTTAAAGGTTACAAACAAAGCTTATTTTATCCGCTTACATTCCTCATAAAAAGCATACTTTATTTGTCTAATGAATATATTATTCATTACATTTGTTCAAACACATTTAAGCCCCGAAGTAAATGCAAATTGGTCAGAAAATAAAAAAGTTGCGAGAGTTAAAAAACTTTACTCAAGAGTATATGGCTGATCAGATGGACATGACACAACCAAGTTATAGTAAAATAGAATCAGGAGAAACTGATGTTTCTTATAGTAAGTTGGAGAAAATTGCAAAGTCATTAGAAATTCGTCCAGAGGATATTATGACTTTTAATGAGAATATGGTATTTAATGTCATGCATAATAAAGATGGTCAAAATGGATTAGTTATTAATCAAATGTCGAATGATGTTAAAGTACTATATGAAAATCAAATAAGTTCATTGAAGTCGGAAAATGAACATCTTAAACACCTTTTGGATAGAGTGCTTAAAAAATAATCTATAATTTTTCTCTATTCTTGCTTTATTGCCCCAATCTTTCCACAAACTAGAATGGTTGCGAAGTTTTTTAAGCTGAGGTCAAACATCGTATAACTACTCCTTATTAAACCTCCAAGTATACCCCAAAACCAATTCTGAAGCTAAATACCCAAAGCGTTGTTTTGCGTAACTTCCTTTGTCATCTGGTCTTGTTCTTACTTTAACTTGGTGCATGAACCCTGCTGAAAGATTAGTTTGCAGGAAAATATGGTTAAAGAATTCTAGTCTTAATCCAGGGTGAAGAGAAACTCCATATCCTGAAACAGAAATTGTTTTTCTATCAAATTGATTAGCGAAATTCAAATCATTAAATGATAAGATAATTCCTGTAGCTACAGCAGCTTGGGCACGAATTCTGAACCAGTTGTTTTCTCCAACAGATAAAAGATTGAAATATCTTGCCAATTCAAACCGAATGTAATTTAAGCCATCTGAATTTTCGTAATGAATGTCATCGTAATTTGTCGGAGATAATTCGTTATCATATTCACCACTCCATAAATCACTAATTCCCGGTGTTACATATCCGTCGATAATTACATCTTGTGGATGATCCATGACGTATTTCATGTGGTCGTAGCCAGCAGTTAAGGACCAATTATCTTTAAAAAAGTAGCCTAGTCTCACATTAAATTGAGGAATGGTGATTTTTTTAATGTCCAGATAATTCATTGATAATTTTTCAGGATTATCTGAAGCTGTCATGTCTTTCATTGTGAAATCATAGCCACGACCAACTAGCGTTAAATCACTTTTTGTGTAAGCGCTGCGATTATATCCCCAATAAAAATAGAATCCACCTTTATCTGTTTGGTTGGTACTTTGCGCTATTGTTGATGAATCGAATGATAAAATTACTCCAAAAATCAAGAGTAAAAGGGATTTGAATATAGTATGCTTCATTGTATTTTCTTTAACTAGTGCAAATTTACACTTTATTTCTGAGAGAGGTGGAAACAATGAAAAATGAAGAATTAAAAATGAAAAATTGGTTCAGACATATTCATCATTTTAATTCACATTATCAACGGCAAAGCCATCAACACAATTATCAATTGTCAACTTTCAATTATCAATTATCCAGGCCCCGACGAAAACGGAAATCTTACTGAACTTGATTGCATGTTGTTTGCGATAAAAAAGCGACAGGAGAAGCTCTTTTTTGCGCATTTAACAACATAGTAAATCAGTGAAGTAAATTGAAGAAGAAGGCGGATTAAGGCCCCCAAAAGAAGAAGAGGTAAAATAATGAAAAATGAAGAATTAAAAATGAAAAATTTGGGTTTTGCATTTCCTTAATGGGTGCTTTCAGTTCGATATCTGTATTTATTTAAAACCTCCCATTGAATTTCCAATAGAGCCAAAAATGAAAAATTGAGATCAAAAGATTTTTCATTTATCACTTTTCATTTTTCATTCTCTTCTTTCATTTATCATTTTTCACTTTTAACTTTTCATTCAAACCTTTTCATTCAATCCTTTTCAATATCTTTGCACCTATGAAAAGGTTTGCCAATAAAGTAGTTTGGATTACGGGAGCTTCCTCTGGAATAGGGAAGGAGCTTGCTATTCAATTAGCTCAATTAGGAAGTAAATTGATTTTGTCTGCACGAAATGTAGAGGAATTGGAGAAGTTGAAAGCGACTTTGGAAAATTCGAATCAACACATGGTTTTGCATTTAGACTTAGCTGATAACGGACATTTTACGGAATTAGCAAAACTTGTTATTGAAAAATATCAACGCATTGATTACCTTTTTAATAGTGGTGGGATTTCGCAACGTGCTGAAGCATCAAAAACTTCAATTGATGTTGATCGCCGAATTATGGAAGTGAATTACTTCGGAAATATTGCTTTAACGAAAGCTGTTTTGCCATTCATGCAAAAGCAAAAAAGCGGACATATCATTATCACTTCGAGCATTGCTGGAAAGTTTGGGTTTTATCTGCGTTCTGCTTATGCGGCTTCCAAACATGCGCTACATGGCTATTACGAAAGCGTTTTATTGGAAGAAGCAAAGAATAATATCTCTGTAACAATTGTTTGTCCCGGGAAAATAAATACGCCAATTTCAACAAGTGCTTTGACCGAAGATGGAACGGCGCATGGTGAAATGGACCACAATCAAGAAACAGGAATGTCGGTTGAGGATTGTGTTTCGCAAATTTTAAAAGCAACAGTAAAGAAAAAGAAAGAGGTTTTAATTGGAGGAAAAGAAATTTTAGCGGCTAAGATTAAGCGATTTTCTCCAGCATTGTTTTGGAAGATTATTAAAAATCAAAGTCCAACATAGAGAATAGATATAACAACTTTGAAAATGAAATTTTAAAGACAAGGCTTGCGAAGATTTTTATTGCAGGCGTTTATATTTACAAATACGTCGCCCTGCGATGTGCAGAATTTGCCGAGGTAAGCTTATCGATGGGACTGCCATGAAAAGCTAGCGAAATATAATATTTGAGGTTTTATTTTCAAAGATTAAAAAGGAATTATGAAAATATTAATGGTATGCTTAGGAAATATCTGTCGTTCACCAATGGCAGATGGATTGATGCGTAAAAAAGTAGCAGATCATAAATTGGATGTTGTTGTAGACTCTGCAGGAACGGGAGATTGGCACATTGGTCATTCACCAGATGAGCGCATGATTGAAACAGCTAAAAGAAATGGTGTTTCGATTGATGAATTGCGAGGGAGACAATTTAAGGTAGAAGATTTTGATGAGTTTGACCGAATTATCGTGATGGATAAGAGCAATTTTCAGAACGTTAGAAAAGTAGCGAGAGACGAAAAAGATGTTCAGAAAATCGAGATGTTTTTAGATTTAACGCATCCAGGAAAAGATTTAGAAGTTCCAGATCCGTATTTTGGAGGAGACGAAGGTTTTCAAGATGTATTTGACATGTTGAATGCAGGAACAGATGTGATTTTAAAAGAATTAAAAGAAATTAAAGAAAATGACTAAAGGTAAACTATACCTCATGCCCACGTTATTGGGTTCAGAAACTTGGGATCACGTTATTCCGGCACAAGTAGCAGAATTGGCTATAAATACACGCTATTTTGCAGTAGAAGATTTGAAATCTGCTCGTCGCTATTTGCGAAAATTGGACAGGACTTTTCCTATTGATAAATCAACGTTTTTTATCTTAAATAAAAATACACTGCCTACAGATTTATCTGCAATGTTGGCTCCCTTAAGAAATGGTCATAATGTGGCAATTATTTCTGAAGCTGGTTGTCCAGGTGTTGCTGATCCCGGTGCTGACTTAGTTGCTTTGGCGCATCAAAGAGGTGATTTTGTGAGTCCATTAACAGGGCCTTCTTCAATTTTATTGGGGTTAATGGGAAGTGGATTTAATGGTCAATCTTTTTGTTTTAATGGATACATTCCAAAAGAACGCAAGAAAAGAGTTTTCACATTCAAAGATTATGAACGTGAGGTAAGTAAGACTGGCCAAACTCAGATTTTCATGGAAACACCTTTCCGCAATAATAACTTGTTGGAGGATTTATTGAATGAATGTTTAGACGCTACTTTTCTATGTATCGCTTGTGATTTGACATTGCCAACAGAGCGTGTTCAAACCATGACGGTTGCAGAATGGAGAGAGAAAGCTTTTGATTTGAATAAAAGGCCGACTATGTTCTTGATTGGAAAGCCTTTTGCGATGTAATTAAACGGCCTTAATTTATTGGTCTCAGAAATATTAAAACAATGCACTTTAGGGCATCTAGCTTGAGCTTCTAAAGAGTTTTGTGTCCTACACTAAAATTTAGATGTTAGGCATTGACAAAAGTCTAACATCTAACATCTAACATCTAAATTTTTAGATTGTTATAGAATTTTAATTTCATTTGGACCTATGGTGCTTTCAGTCCATAGTGGTTCAGTTTAAAACTACACAGTTAGTCATGAGAGATATAATGTTAATTCTTCATTTTATTGGCCTTGCCATGGGATTAGGAACCGCTTTTGCACATGCTTTTTTAGGTTTTTCTGCTTCTAAGTTGACAAATGATGAAACGCTAAAACTCAAACTAAACACTCAGATTTTTGGCAGAATGGGAAGTGTTGGACTTCTTTTATTGCTGGTTTCAGGTGTTTACCTTATTCTTCCTTATTGGAGTTCACTTTTATTTTTGCCTTTGTTAGTGACTAAATTGGTGCTTTTTGTTTTACTGATTGTCCTTTTAGCATTGATAAACTTCTTAGAAATCAAAGCAAAAAAAGCCATTAATCCAGAGACTCTATATAGAAAAATGGAATTGGTTGGGAAGTTGGCTTTACTCACATCAATAGCAATTGTTGTTTTAGCCGTGGGTGTTTTTCACTAAGAAAATAAAACGACGGATAGCGTAATTTATCAAATGGTTGGAAAAGAAAATTTACGAGGGTTTTCAATTATCTTGTCTATCAATTTTATAAAAGAGCTAAGTCTATTGTTGAGTTTTCCGATAGAATTTGAATAACATTTCAGGAAATCCAACAAGAAAGGTTTAAATTTTCATAGCTTTATATGTTAGACCAAAAACTTATGAAAGCAAACTCATTTTTATCCAAGATTACTATTTTATCAATTTTTATATTGATGTTTACTGTTTCTGCGTGTAAAAAGGAAACTTCAAGTTCATCTCCAAACTCAACATCAGGCGGTGCAACAATCTCCAATTGGGATATGGAGGCGACTTTAATTTATGATAATGGCGATGTTGTTGATTTTAAATGCAATTTTGATACAAGTAATTCATTTGTCTATCCACAAGTTTCCCACGAAGATAGCAACTCCTATTTTTTTCTACCAGGAAATTATGGTCAAAACAACTTAATCATTCAGGGGAATATAAATGGGCCAGGAAATTACAGCTACACAGATTGGCCTGAAGATGGAGATATTGGAGTCAATATCAATGTGATGGGTGTTGGAAATTCTGGAGAATCTGAATTTTACGCGAATTATGAAAGCTATTCTGGAGCAGCCACTTTCAAAGTAATTTCTTTTACCAATAACCATATAAAAGGAACGTTTTCTGGTAAACTTTTTCAAGATGCAGGAAACAAGGTGATTACCATAGAGAATGGTAAAGTGGACACTGATTTAGTAGAATAGAGATTAAGTATAACAAATCGTTAGTGAATCTCTTTCCAAAACTAATCACTTATTAGTAAATTTGCGGAGCGAATGTTTATTCATTGTTTTGCTGACCTTAAATATTACCAATAGCGCGTATTCAAACAATGACTACTGCGGAATGGAGAGAAAAGACATTTGATTTGAAATTTTATGTAATCTAAATACGAGTAAATAATGAAACAGATTTTATTAATTAGTGTACTTTTTATGTTTATTGGTTGTGCTTCAAAAACTGAGAAATTAAATTCAGGAATGAAGCCGTTTATGACCAATAATTTCCCTGATGCAAACTATGATGTCATTGTTACTAATGATCTCTATCAATTGGTTATGAATGATGAAGGGAACGTGATGAATCAAGATAATTATGAGCCAATTGCTGCAAAAACATTTAGTGAATTATATAAGGTTTTTCTGATGTCTTCAAAAAGTGCGAACAAAGATTCTAAGTTTGAGATTCTATATGAAAATGAATCAATGACTTGGAAATCTGATAGACTTACACTAACTGAATTAAGTGAGATTTATAAGTCAAACTCAAAAGTTGACTAGAAAAATCATTGGTTTGTAAAGAGAATAAGTAAGAAACTCGCTGCTAAAAAGTTACGGGTTTTTTTTATGTTTTGGAGTTTGTTTCTTATGACATTATTTTCTCTAGATGTCGCTTTTCTAAATTGTTAAGTTATTTTGAGTTCTGATGAGTATTAGCTAGTATTTATACTTATTTAATATTAATTCTCGTACTTTAAATCCAACCCATCCAACAATAAACCCAATTAAAATTCCAACGATTAAATCTCCGGGATAATGTTTTCCAACATAAATTCTACTGTATGAGAAAAGTAGAATCCAAACCGTGAGCGGGAAAACGATATATTTATAGTAAGGTTTTAATATTAACGCAATTAATGTAATCATCGCCATGCCAACAGTTGCGTGAGAAGAAACAAATCCAAAATCACCACATTCCTTTCCTTTTGCTGCTAATGGAAAACGCATTTCAGTATCAATTTCAAAAATATTACAAGGCCTTGGACGAGCAATTCCATGTTTCATTAAGTAGGAAATTACATAAGCAGTAGCAACAGTTCCAAGAATCATAAATCCACTTACAACAGCCGATTTAAAACCGGTTTTCCATAAAACCAATAAAGCGAGCAATCCGTATACTGGAAATGCCAAATATTTGTCAGTAATGAACAACCAGAATCCATCCCATGATTCAGTTCCCAAGTTATTCAGAAAAAGAAATAACTGATCATCAAGTTTTAGTAAATTTCCCATGTTGATTGTTTAAAAAGGAGAAAGAAATTCTTCAATTTAATAGTTGAGTTTTAGAAATAAAACCCTGAAACTAATAATAATTTTTAATGCTTTTTTTTAAACTACTGACCAAACAATTGCAATTGTTCCCACTATAAAACAGTAGATAGAGAAATAAGAAAGTTTGCTCTTTTTCACAATTGAAATCATCCAAGTACATGCGATTAATCCTGTTACAAATGCGGCTACAAATCCTAAGGATAATGATAAAACAGGAATATTTTCTCCTGAGAATCCACCATCTAAAAGGTCTTTTGCTATTTTACCAAATATCAATGGAACAACCATTAAGAAAGAAAAACGTGCAGATTTCTCACGATCAATGCCTAAAAGAACTGAAGTTCCAATCGTAGCTCCAGAGCGTGAAACTCCTGGGAGAATAGCAATTGCTTGTGCGATTCCAATAATAAATGCATTCTTAAAACTCACATCTTTATCTGTGTTTTTCGCTTTGTCCGCTAGGAATAGGATGAGTCCTGTAATCAACAACATGAATCCGACCAACAAGATTTGACTATTGAAAAATGAATCGATAACGTCTTCAAAAAAGAATCCAACAAAAGCAGCTGGAATCATGGATAAAATGATTTTTAAAGAGAACATTAATTCATCATTCTTTTTGAATTGAAATAATCCTTTTAGAATTTCAGCAACGTCTTTTCTAAAAACGACAAGGGTACTTAACGCGGTGGCGAAATGCAGCACAACAGTCGTCATCATGCTTAATTCTCCAACATCTTCATTTCCGAAAATAGCTTTCACGATTTCAAGATGTCCACTGCTCGAAACTGGAAGAAATTCCGTTAACCCTTGTACAATTCCCAGTATGATTGCTTCTAAGATTCCCATTTAAATTGTTTTTTAGAAAGCGCTAAATTAATCATATTTTTCTATGAATTACCCACGGACTTTTGAAACTGATTCCTCAACTTTTTTATAGTTTGAAACCTCTCAGGAAATTATGAATTTACTTCTTTTGTTATCTGTTTACAACACTGATAAATAAAAGCCCAACATGCTTTAAAAATTAAATAACACTATTTTAGAATTTCAAAACTACACCAAACCTCGCGCCCAAACTCTTATATTTTCGAGTAGTGAAACCTGGGATCATTGGGGTAATATTTCCTCGATAATTAGGACTTAGATAAATTTCTGCCTTACCAATTGATCTTCTAATTTCTAATTGAAGTAAATAATCAAGATTAAATACTACTGGTTTAGATTTTAAAATTCCGATATTATTGCCAAGGCCATTATAATATTGTCCATCTGAATTGCGCAGCCCAATATTGAAAGTAACACCCGCTTTTGGAATAATGGCCCATTTTCCAATTTCATAACGATAACCAAAATTCAAAGGAACTGATAACCATGAATAGGTATTCATCCAATTTTCCGATTTTGTGATGGTGTCAGCGTAGGAAACAGTATCATAAACTGGTACATAAATAGTATCAAAAGATTGTGTTGTGGAGTCATAAACCACAGAATCAAAAACATAATCTACGATTTTTACGGAATCACTTTGGAATATTTCATTCGAATTCAATGATAGTTTTTCTCCCGTTTGAAAATACTCTAATCCTGATCCAATACTTAATTTATTTCTTGTAGCATTTATATTAAACCCAAAAGCAGGTGTCAAAATAGAACGCTCGTCCAATAGATACGAAGAGTTGGACGTTGTATTTTTGGAAAATTGTTGAGAACCTAAATTCATTCCTGCAAAAAGTTGGACTTCAAAATTCCATTTATTGGGATTGTCTAGTTTAAGGTTCATTGTGTCTTTCACCAAAATTGTATCCATTACAATTACCGTGTCCTTTATTGTCAACGTATCATAGATAATTATGGTATCTCTAACAAAAATTGTATCAGGAGGTAGGTGATTCTCTTTTTCATCCTTTGCTATATAATTAGAACTAACTGATTCGTTCTTAGCGTTTATATTTCTATCTCTTTTTAAAAGATCATTTTCCATTTCATTTTCAAAACTTGATAATTCTTCAGGATCAGATGATTTATAAAAATTAAGTGGAGCATTCTCTTTTGCTTTTAACCTGTTTTTTGATGTATTTCCTTGTTTAAAGATATTACGATTGCGACGCGTTGTAGCGAAATCTCCACTATTGTCCTGGAAGAATTTAGAATTATTAATATTTTTTATCTCAATCTTTTGTGACTGATCGGCAGATTCTAACTTATCGTTATTGTTTTCTAATATTGACTTATCTTTGACTTTGAAAGCATTTTTCACTTCTTTAAAGCTTTCCTTTTTATTTAATTTTTTTCGTTCAGCTAATGAATTTGAATGCTTTATTGTTGATTTAGTTTTTGAATCATGTTGAGCAGATTGCTTGATTGAAGAATTAAGATTTAAAGACAGAAGAGTAAAAATCACAAGAAATAGGATATTTATGAAGTAGTAAGCCGTTCTACTTATTGAGTTTTTTCTCGGTTCAATTTTGTCTAATTGATCGTTTAATGAATCAATAAATTCAGTTGGAATATCAAAGGATTGATTAGCCAAATTGTCGCGGAATATTTTGTCGATATGATTTTCTGAATTCTTCATTGATTCACTAATTTCTTTGATCCATAAATTAATTTTCTCAATCTCTTTCTCGCTTCTTTAATATGCCATTTTACTGTTTCGTAACTAATGTCAAGATCTTTAGCTATTTCTTTTGAACTGTATCCTTCAATTGCATATAAACTAAACACAAGTTTAGTAGCTGGAGGTAAAGCATTCAAGATTTCTTGAAGTGCTTCATGCTCAATTTCTTTGTCAAATTCTGAATAATCTGCTTCTTCATAATCCTCAACTTCCGAGTCTATTTCAAACAGTGCTTTGTAATTTTTGTTTTTTCGGAAATCATCAATGATTGTATTGTTTACAATCTTTTTAGCCCATGAAAAATAAGCAGTTCCAATTTTATAATGATGTATTCCTGTTACAATTTTCATGAAAGAAGTATTCACAATATCCATCTGCTCTTCCCGATTGTTTTTATATTGAACTGCTGCACTCATTAAAACATTGAAAGTTTGTTTATACAAAGCAAGGATGACCTTTCGGTCATGCTCCTGAATTTTTTGTACTATATCGCAGTTGATGTTCAATTATGAGCTTTATTACTAAGACGAAAGTAATTAATGGTAAGTCTATTGAGGATAGAAAAAAAAATAGCCGCGCACCTAAGGTGCATGGCTATTTGTATAATTATTAACTACGGTAGATTTGTTAAGTCAACAGCAAACTGTGTGTCTGTAGTTTGTGTTAAAGCTGGAATTACTTCATAATGATTGTTCGTTATTTGTGATGAAATAATTGCTACATGCGGATTTCCACCAATAATCGATACTGCCACAAAATGAATGTCTGTTCCTACTGGAAGTGTATAATTTGGTGCTGATGTAAACACATTATTACTTGAGTTATATAATGCTCCTAAGCTGTTTAGTCCATCGAAAGAAACATACATTACACAGTTTTGATTGTCAAATCCTTGAGGAACCTCAACTTGAACAGTTGTTTGTGTGCCAGGAAGATTACTGAAATAATCTAGATTCACCCAGTTAATTGAGTCAAAATAAGCATTGTATTGATTTCCTTGACCAAATAGCATTGAGCTATCTGCAGTTGCCCACATCACAGTATCGCTAGCTCCAGCAGTTCCATAGAAAAGTTGCATATTTGGATCAACTCCGTTATTAGCAGGAATTACAGCAGAGTAGCCGTATCCATTCACTAAATTTAATTTTTGACCGTTTTGAGAAGCAGTAATTTTAAACTGACCACCAGAAATCAATGGTGCTATCTGATTACCCGAAAGTTGCCCCATTGTTGGCATATTCAGCATCATCATTTCTGCTTTTGTGAAAATTTCGATCAATTGGATGTCAATATTTCCAGTTACAACGGTTCCATTTGACGTTTCAAAACTATTTGGAGAAAATGTCAGTTGAGATCCTTTTGCTCCGGTAATTGTACTTGAACTTGATGCATCAATAGTGAAATATTGTTTTTCAGAATTTAGATTGTCTTGGAAAAAAGATATCAAAGCTTCAGAAGTTGCAGATGGATTGTCAGTTGGTTCTGATGGTGTTGTAATGTCCGGGCTTATTTGTTCTTTTTTACACGATACGGTTGCCAATGTTACTCCCAACATTGCTAGCACTATAAATTTCATTTTTTTCATAACTATTAGTTTGTTTCTAGTAGAAACGTAAGGAATAGTTATTGAGGGGGGGGGGTAAAAATTATATTAAATGCTTATCGGATACTTTACCAGTAAGTCTAGAATTATATTTTAATTCTTTAACAGCCACTAGGTTCTCTTAAGAAATTAGATATGATTTTATTTAATTCAATGGTAAGGAAATAGTTACTATTACGGACCAAAGCAATCCGCGTTTATCCGAATTCACCATAAGTGAAAAATCCGTGAGTATCCGCGTTGCTTGCATCAGTGTCATCCGCGTGCCATTACAGCGTATAACCATTTTATTGGAAATAATACTAAAATAATGAATTTACTGGTAAAGATCCCGACAGGCATTTTATATTATTATTCATCATTCCGCTCCTTCAACACCTGCTCAATATCCTCCAATTTGAATCCTTTCGCTTTTAACAAAATCAAATAATGATACATCAAATCAGCGGCTTCATTTTTAAATAAATCGGCGTTGTCGTCTTTAGCTTCAATCACCAATTCTACAGCTTCTTCTCCTACTTTTTGAGCCACCTTATTGATTCCTCTTTTGTACAATTGATTGGTGTATGAGCTTTCATCATTTTCATCAATCCTTTGGTGAATTATAGATTCTAAAGTGTACATAAATCCTTTTGGAGTTTCATCCTTAAAACAAGAAGTTGTTCCCGTATGACATGTTGGACCAGCGGGAATTGCTTTAATCAAAATACTGTCTTGGTCGCAGTCAATTTGAATGTCTACAACTTCTAAAAAGTTTTCTGAAGTTTCTCCTTTTGTCCATAATCTTTTCTTACTGCGACTAAAAAACGTGATTCTTTGCTCAGCTTTTGTTTTTTCGTAAGCTTCCTCGTTCATGTAGCCAAGCATAAGCACTTGTAAGGTATTGTTGTCCTGAACTACAACTGGCACTAAGCCATCTCCTTTTTTAAAATCTATCATCGTATTGCTATTTTTTGAGTTTTTAAATAATCTTTTAACCGTGGAATAGGTATTTCACCAAAATGGAAAATACTTGCTGCTAAACCACCTGTAGCACCCGTTTTTTCAAATACATCTTTAAAATGCTCCATTTTTCCCGCACCTCCTGATGCAATAACTGGAATATTCACCGCTTCTGAAACCTGTTTCGTTATGTCTAAAGCAAATCCACTTTTTGTTCCATCGTTGTTCATCGAAGTCAATAAGATTTCTCCTGCGCCTAATGCTTCAACTTCTTTTGCCCAATCCACCGTTTTGAGTGGTGTAGCCCTTCTTCCACCATGAACAAAAACTTTCCATTCGTCGTTTTCGAACTTTGTGTCAATGGCAACTACTACACATTGACCTCCAAATTCTTGAACAATTTCCTTGATCAATGTTGGTCGTTTTACAGCCGATGAATTAACACTTACTTTATCTGCTCCCGCTTTTATGATTTGACGCACGTCTTCAACCGAATTAATTCCTCCGCCAACGGTGAATGGAATGTTGATTTCTTGTGCGACCTTTTTCACTAAATCAACCAAAGTTTTACGATTTTCTATGGTCGCGGTAATGTCTAGAAACACCAATTCATCGGCGCCTTCCAAAACGTACTTTTTTGCTAATTCGATTGGGTCTCCAGCGTCTTTTATATCAACGAAGTTAATTCCTTTCACCGTTCTACCATCCTTGATATCCAAACAGGGTATAATTCTCTTTTTCAGCATGATTAAGCTATTTTGTTTATGAATTTGGTTAGTTGCTTCATTGTGATTTTACCTTCGTAGAAAGCCTTCCCAATGATTGCTCCTTCACAACCCATTTCATGAAGTAAATACAAATCCTGAATACATGAAACTCCACCGCTGCCAATGAGTTTGACTTTACTTTTCTGAATGATTTCAGAATAGAGTTCGTTAGAGGTACCTGCTAACATTCCATCTTTTGAAATGTCTGTACAAATGACATAGCTTGCGCCTTCTTTTTTATAATCTAAAATGAAATCTATCACATCTACATCAGCACTTTCTGTCCAACCGCTGATTGCTATTTTTCGATCTCTGCAATCCGCACCCAAAATGATTTTGTCGCTGCCGTATTTTTTTAGCCAAGCTTTGAATACTTCAGGTTGTTTCACAGCGATACTTCCACCGGTAATTTGATTGGCTCCACTTTCAAATGCGATTTTTAGGTCTTCATCCGATTTTAATCCTCCTCCAAAATCTACTTTTAGATTCGTTTTTGAACAAATTTCTTCAAGAATTTTGTGGTTGATAATGTGTTGTGCTTTTGCTCCATCTAAATCCACAACATGTAAAAAGTTTATTCCATTGTCTTCAAATGCTTTTGCAATTTCTAATGGATTTTCGCTGTATACTTTTTTTGTGTCATAATCTCCTTTGGAAAGTCTTACGCATTTTCCATCTATAATGTCTATTGCGGGTATAATTCTCATAATTTCAAAAAGTTTTTAAGGATTTTCATTCCTACATCTGCAGATTTTTCTGGGTGAAATTGCGTTGCGTAGAAGTTGTCTTTGTTCAATGCTGCACTAAATGGATTGATGTAATCACATGTTGCAATGGTGTTTTCACAAACCTCAGCATAATAACTGTGAACGTAATAAACGTCTTCTTCTAAATCAATGTTTTCAAAGAGTGGAGCTTGCAATTCCGTGCAATTATTCCATCCCATGTGCGGTACTTTTTCCTTTGGCGGAAATAATTTAACGGGTGTATCGAAGATTCCCAAACATTCGGTTTGACCTTCTTCAGAACTTTTGCACATGAGTTGTAAGCCTAAGCAAATTCCTAAAAAGGGTTGCGTAATGGAAGAAATTACTTCGTCAAGTTTTCTCTCTTTCAAATATTTCATTGCAGAACTTGCTTCACCCACGCCAGGGAAAATTACTTTTTCTGCAGCAAGAATTGTTGCTTTGTCATCCGTGATTACACTTTCATAACCTAAGTTTTTAAGTGCATTCTGAACAGACTGAATATTCCCAGCGTTGTATTTTATTATTGCGATCATAATGTTCCTTTTGTACTCGGAATACTGTAGTTGCCAGTTTTGCTCACTGCCATTTTAATTGATTTAGCAAATGCTTTGAAAATTGCTTCTATCTTGTGGTGTTCATTTTCTCCTTCTGCTTTAATGTTCAGGTTACATCTTGCAGCATCACTGAATGATTTAAAGAAGTGCATAAACATTTCCGTCGGCATATCTCCAACCATTTCACGTTTGAAATCTGCTTCCCAAACCAACCAAGGACGACCGCCAAAGTCAAGGCCAACTTGCGCCAAACAATCGTCCATTGGTAATAAGAAACCATAACGTTCGATTCCTTTTTTACTTCCCAAAGCTTTTAAAAACGCTTCTCCTAAAGTTATCGCAACGTCTTCAATGGTGTGGTGTTCATCTATTTCTAAATCCCCTTTGACTTGAATTGCTAAGTCGAGGTTTCCGTGCTTTGCGATTTGCTCAAGCATGTGGTCAAAAAATGGAATTCCTGTGTCTAGTTTTGATTTTCCACTTCCGTCTAAGTTGACTTCAATCACAATAGAAGTTTCGTTGGTAATTCGACTTACTTTTCCTTTTCTTGGAATGGCTTTTAAGAATTGATAAATTTCACTCCAGTTTTTCGTGCTTAATGCTGCTCTTTTATCTTCTTCACCAATGAAAATGGCTTGCGATTTTAGATTGACTGCTAATTCTACATCTGTTGCACGATCACCAATTACAAATGAATTCGCTAAATCGTAATTTCCGTGAATGTACTTTTGCATTAATCCAGTTCTGGGCTTTCTTGTCGGTGCATTGTCTGCTGGAAAACTTTTGTCAATCAAGATCTCATCGAATACCACACCTTCGTTTTTAAAAGCTTGAATGACTTTGTTTTGTGCTGGCCAAAAAGTGTCTTCTGGGAATGAATCTGTACCTAGTCCGTCCTGATTTGTCACCATGACTAACTCATAATCCATTTCTGTAGCAATTTTTGCCAACCACTGAAAAACGCCAGGATAGAATTCTAATTTTTCCAAACTGTCCAATTGATAATCTACTGGCGGTTCAATTACAAGCGTTCCGTCTCTGTCTATGAATAGTGCTTTTTTCATTGTATGTTTTTTATTGCGTTAATTATTGTGTCGTTTTCTTCTGGTGTTCCAATTGAAATACGAATACAGTTTTTCACTTGCTTATTTCGATTTCGGGTAATGATATTCTGTTCCACCAATGTTGTATACATTTGATCAGCATTTTCTACTTCAATAAGAATGAAGTTGGCATCTGAAGGGTAGATTTTCTTGATTTTGTCAATGTTTAAAAATTCCTTCTCCAATCTTTTCCGTTCACTTAAAATCAAGTTTAAATTCGCTTCATATGCCTTGAAGTTGTTCAGAGCTTCGTTTGCTGCCTTCTGATTTAATTGACTGATGTTGTAAGGCGGTTTCACTTTGTTGTATAAACTAATGATTTCGTCACCAGCGTAGGCTGTTCCTACTCTCGCAGCAGCCAATCCCCAAGCTTTACTGAAGGTTTGACTTACAATGAGATTATTGTATTGATTTATCTTTTTGATAAGCGAATCTCCTTCTGCAAAATCAATATAGGCTTCATCAACAATTACAATTCCTTTAAAATTTTCAAGAATAAAGTCAATTGCTTTCTGGTCAACTAAATTCCCTGTTGGATTGTTGGGTGAACAGATGATCATCAACTTTATATTACTGTCATTGAAATAAGGATTTAAAGCCGCTAGATCAATTTGAAATTCAGAATTTAATGGCAATTGAATTAATTCCACGTTATTTATTCCAGCCGAAACATCATACATTCCGTAAGTAGGTGAGAAGGTCAATGCTTTATCTTTTCCAGGATTACAGAAAATTCTAAAGGCCAAATCTATAACTTCATCGCTTCCATTTCCTATGAATATGTTTTGCGGAGTGACTCCCTTTAAATCTGCTAATTTCTGTTTGAGTTCATTTTGGTAAGGATCTGGATAACGATTTAATGTTCCAAATGGATTTTCATTGGCGTCTAAAAAGATTCCTTCCTTTCCCGTGAATTTACTTCTCGCACTTGAGTAAGGTTGTAATTCCAAAATATTGGAACGGACAAGATTTTTAATTTCTATCATTTCTAATTTCATTTAATCTTAATGTAACGGCATTTTTGTGTGCAAATAATCCTTCAGCTTCTGCCATGATTTCAATGGCTTCGCCTATATTTTCTATTCCTTGTTGATTTAATTCTTGAAAAGTGATTTTCTTTACAAAACTATTTAAAGAAACACCACTGTAATTCTTCGCAAAACCATTTGTTGGCAAGGTGTGATTTGTCCCGCTGGCATAATCTCCTGCAGATTCACAACTGTAATTCCCTAAGAATACTGAACCTGCATTGGTAATGTCATTCACGTATTGATTGGCATTTTCAGAAGCGATAATTAAGTGTTCAGGAGCATACTGGTTACTGAATTCAATACATTCTTCAATGTTTTTAAATACGATCGCTGTACTGTTTTCCAATGCTTTTAAAGCGGTGTCTTTTCTGGGTAACAATTGAACTTGTTGTTCTACTGCCAATCGACATTGTACTATGGTGTCTTCATTATCGCTTAATAAAACCACTTGACTATCTGGACCGTGTTCTGCTTGAGAAAGTAAATCTGCAGCTACAAATTCCGGATTACATGTTTTGTCGGCAATGACCAATACTTCACTTGGGCCAGCAGGCATATCAATCGCGATTCCCATTTGTTGAATGAGTTCTTTGGCTTTTGTCACATATTGGTTTCCTGGTCCAAAAATCTTATAAACCTGTGGAATCGTTTCTGTTCCAACTGCCATTGCAGCAATTGCTTGTGCGCCTCCAGCTTTGTATATTTTAGTGATTCCAACTAAATCTGCAGTGAATAAAATCGCAGGATTTATGGTTCCATCTTTACTTGGTGGAGTACATAAAATAACTTCTTTACATACAGCTATTTTTGCTGGAATTCCCAACATGAGAATCGTTGAAAATAGGGGAGCACTTCCTCCAGGAATGTACAATCCGACTTTTTCTATTCCGACAGATTTCCGCCAACATTTTACTCCTTTTACAGTTTCTATAACTGCTTCAGTGGTTTGTTGTGACTTATGGAAAGTGTAAATATTATCGTAAGCCAATTGGATAGCATCTTTGAGTTTTTGTGGAACCGAAGTCTTCGCTTTTTCAATTTCTTCTTTGGAAACAGTCAGCTCGTTTAATGTTACTTTATCAAATTGCAGCGCATATTCTTTGAGTGCTTGATCCCCTTTTAATTTTACGTTTTCAATGATGGAAGAAACTAAATCACCGAGTTCTTTTTGGTCTATTGCTGGACGCTTTGTCAGCTCTTTCCAGTTTTCTTTTGTTGGATTATTGTATGTTTTCATTAGCTCACCATTTTATCGATTGGTACAATTAAAATATCTTCGGCACCTGCAGTTTTTAAAGAATCGATTACATCCCAGAATTCTCCTTCAGCAATAACCGAGTGCAAAGAACTCCAGCCTTCTTGTGCCAATGGAAGAATCGTTGGACTTTTTAGAACAGGTAGGATTTTAGTTACCGCTTCAATTTTATCATTGGGAACATTCAAAAGAATGTACTTACTGTTCTTTGCTTTTTGAACGGCTTTAATTCTGAATAGTAATTTGTCTAGAATTTCTTCTTGTTCAGCATTCAGTTTTTTTGATTTTACCAAAACTGCTTCAGATTGAAGAATAACTTGTGTTTCCTTTAATCCATTTCTGAAAAGTGTATTTCCAGAACTTACGATATCACAAATTCCATCAGCCAAACCAATGTTTGGAGCTATTTCTACAGAACCAGAAATCGTGTGAATTTCAGCTTGAATATTGTTTTGGTCTAAGAATGCTTTTAAAGTCACAGGATAAGAAGTGGCAATCTTTTTATTGTTCAGATAGTTGATGCTTTCATCTTCTACATCCTTTGGTACAGCCAATGAAACTCTGCATTTTGAAAAGCCTAATTTCTCGACAATTTCAACTTGTTTTTGTTGTTCAATCAATAGGTTTTCTCCAACAATGGCAATGTCGACAGTTCCATCTTCTAAATATTGTGGAATATCTGAATTGCGCAGGTATAAAACTTCCATTGGAAAGTTTCCTACAGCTACTTTTAATTGGTCTTTCCCATTATCTATAGCAATGCCACAAGATTTTAGAAGTTTTAGCGAATCCTCGTTTAATCGTCCGCTCTTTTGGATTGCAATTTTTAATTTACTCATTTCTTAATTTAAATGATGGTCTGAGTAAATTTTTGGGCACAAAAAAAACACCGTCTGATTTACTCAGCCGGTGTTTAATAGATATATTATTTTAATTACATATCATTATCAACTCGCCTGAGGGCAAATATGAAAATGATGATGATGTAATTGTATAAAATTCATTTTGTGTTTTTTCTTGGGGTAAATGTACTGTTTTATTTAAAATTTGAACAACTAGAATCAATTTTTATCAAAAAAGTGACAATTTGGATTTAAGAAGTTCCTATATTTTTAATTCAGTCTAACAATTCTAAAATTGATGAGCTACTCCAAATCGAATTTCAAAATTCTTGTGTTTGCGAATAATAAAACCAGTTGAAAAAGCTGTGAAGTTCCTACGATAATTTGGACTTGCATAAAGTTTAAATTGATTGATTGTTCTTCTGATTTTAATTCGTCTCTTTTTTTATTTTGGAATGAATTTAGTATAACCTTAGGTTTGCTTGCATCCTTATTATTTCCCTTGTCCACTGATGTTCCTTCCTCAGAGTTGTTTATATTTTAGCCATATTTTAAATCTTATTCCTCCTTCCATTTTTCAGGATTTTCGATAATGTACTTTTCGATATTGTAAAAAGCCCAATTATTCCTTATAACATGGTCATGAAATCGAGTTTTCCATTTGAAATTAGAATTTATTAACCGTGCTTTCATTGTCACCGAAGATTTGAATCCTCTTATTATCGATCCAATGTTTTTTGATTGAGGTCCAAATTTACTTTTCACATTTATATCGTTTAATGAGTTTTGAGAATTGAATTCATTTTTACCAATTCTAATAATAGCATGAATATGATTAGGCATTATTACATATTCACCCATCGTTAAATTCATGTCAGGCCTCATTTCAAAAGTTTTTTCCCATTCATTTTTTACAATTTCGCCTATTTTTGATAATTGAGCTTTTTTATCTGTAATTTCTCCAAAGAAACATTGTTTATCGTAAGTTAGAACAGTTATAAAATAGTCAGCGCACCAAGCATAATTCCAATTTACCCATCGAAATGTATCAACACGGTATTTGTTTTTATATAGCCTTTTCATGATTTTGATTTAAAGTGGTTATTTTGTTTAATTACCATTAAGATAACCAAAATGTTTAGATTTTAGATTATGGTCATCATTTTTTTTCAGTAGAGGCGCAATGCATTGCGCCTCCACGGGAAAAAATGCACCATCACAATCCAAAATGCACCATCACAATCCAAAAATGCACCATCACAATCCAAAATGCACCATCACAATCCAAAAATGCACCATCACAATCCAAAATGCACCACCACAATTCAAAAATGCACCACCACAAAACAAAATTACCCCACCACAATTCAAAATTACCTCACCACATTTTAAAAATTCCCTACCTTTACCCCCAAAACCCTGCAAAATTCAAAAACAGCCCACATACCGCTCTATATGGAAATTAGCATTACCAGCTATGCTTGGTGGAATAGTGGAACCCGTTCTTTCTTTAACCGATCTCGCAGTAGTTGGAAATATCGGCTACGATAGCTTTGCAGATTCTAACGAAAATCTATCGGCAGTTGCAGCAGTGGGAATTGCAGGAAGTTTAATTTCTGCTTTGGTTTGGATTTTCGCCCAAATGAAAAGTGCAATTTCGGCAGTAGTTTCGCAAGCTTATGGTTCAATGAGAATGCGCGTAATGTCCAGTTTGATTCCTCAAATGATATATTTCAATGCGATTGTTGGAGTTTTGGCTATGCTAGGAACATATTTTACTTCCGCTTGGGTTTTCGAAAATTTACTTTCTGCAACTGGTCCCATTTTGGAAGATGCCACAGCGTATTTTAATATTCGGGTTTTAGGATTTCCTTTAACGCTGATCACGTTCTCGATTTTTGGCGTTTTTAGAGGAGTTCAAAATACGTGGTGGGCAATGGTGATTTCAATTATCGGAGGAAGTGTGAATATTATCTTGGATTTCATTTTCGTCTTGGGTTGGTGGGATTTAGTTGAGCCAATGGGAGTCGAAGGAGCAGCTTGGGCAAGTTTCATTGCTCAGATTGTGATGTTTGTGCTTACCATTTACTTCCTGTTGTACAAATCAAAAATCAGATTGATCCATACTTTAAGAATTAGTCCAGAGTTTGTAGGCCTTTTATTGATTGCGGGAAATCTAGTTTTGAGAACAATTGTTCTAAATATTGCTTTAATGTTAACGCACAAATTCGCCAATATTTATGGAACTGCTCAAGCAGCAACTCACGCTGTAATGCTGAATTTATGGATGTTCTCTGCCTTCTTTTTGGATTCTTTTGCAACTTCAGCGAATGCTATGGCAGGGAAATTCTTGGGAGCGAGAAATAAAGAAGCAATGCAAAGAAACCTCAACCGTAATCTGCTATTAAGTGTAATTGTCTCTTTTGCTTTGGCCGGATTACTCTTGATTTTTAATAGTTCGGTAATGGGATTGATTATTAATAACGAAGAAGTTTGGAATTTATACCCTTTAATTCTACCATTATTTGCGATTTGTTTACCCATAAATGCACTTGCTTTTACTTTGGACGGTGTTTTTAAAGGAATGGGAAAAGCAAAGTTTTTGAGAAATATCTTATTTATTTCTACAATATTTGGATTTTTACCTGTATTATTAATCGGACATCAGTTTATGCCGGGACTACAAATAATATGGTATGCGATTATAATGTGGATGGTACTGCGCGGATTTATTCCTTACTTTTATTTTAAAAAGTGGATAAAACGTTTTTAATAGACTCTTTTTATAACGAACAAAAGTTATTTTTGTTGGGTGTTTGGTTATCAACCCACTCAAAGTTGATGTCCGTCATTAATAACACATAAATATATTTAATAGAATAGATGGGTACAGTAGATTTAGACGCAATATATATAGATGCAATTTGGTTATCAATGGCTTTTTTAAGTGGATTGTTGATGAAGCGTTTAGGACTTCCTGCATTGTTAGGTTTTCTTGCGACTGGATTTTTTCTAAGTATTTCAGGTTTTACAGAAGGTAATTTAAAAGAAATTTTAGGTCCACTTTCTGATTTAGGGATTATCTTGCTCTTGTTTACCATCGGATTAAAAATCAAAATTAAGCAACTGATTAAACCCGAAATATTGATTACTGCTTCCTCTCACATTATTATTACAACACTTGCTATAGGTGGGGTTATTTTTGGGGTGAGTTTCTTAGGAATTCAGTATTTCGCTGATATGTCAATTCAATCTGCATTGACAATTGGTTTTGCATTGAGCTTTTCAAGTACTGTTTTTATTGTAAAGTCACTTGAAGAACGTGGAGAAATTACCTCCCGACATGGACGTTTTGCTATTGGAATTTTGGTTGTACAAGATATCTTTGCTGTTGTCTTTTTAACGGTTTCTAAAAGTGTAATGCCTTCCGTTTGGGTGTTGGCTTTGCCTATTTATTTATATGTCATAAAATTAGTTTTAGACCGACTACTTAATAAATCGGGTCATGGTGAATTACTGACTGTTTTTGGTTTTTTCGCACCTCTAATTGCTGGTGCACTCGCTTTTGACTTAGTTGATTTAAAATATGACCTAGGTGCTTTGGTAATCGGAATGCTAATGGTAAATCATCCAAGAAAAGAGGAGCTGTATGACAGAATGTTGAGCTATAAGGATTTCTTTTTAATTGGATTCTTTATCAATATCGGGTTGTCGGGAGTGCCTTCGTTAACCAATGTCATTATCGCGTTTTCACTTCTGATATTCGTAGTATTCAAAGGACTTTTGTTTATTCGAATATTCTCTTATTTCCAACTCCGGGCCAGAACAAATTTCCTGACTTCTTTGCACTTGTCAAATTATAGTGAATTTGGACTAATCGTGGGTGCTGTTGCTGTTTCAAATGGAATGATAGACAGTGATTGGCTGACAACGTTAGCTATATTTATGAGCCTTTCTTTCTTACTTTCTTCACCAATTATTTCTCGTTCTTACGAGTTGTTTGAGAAATACCAGGGTATATTAACGAAGTGGAACAGAACATCAAAAGAGATAGATAAACAAGCTCAAATTAGCGGAGAAGCAAAGTATGTTATCATTGGTTTGGGAAGTATTGGTTTGCCTGCTTATTATCACCTCAAAGAAAGTTTTCCAGACTCTGTAATTGGAGTCGATTATAATGGAGACAAGGTCAATCAACTTAAAGAAGAAGGAAATAATGTTGTTTGGGGAGATTCCACCGATAGAGATTTCTGGGATGAATCGAATTGGGAAAGAGTAGATGTTGTTGTCTTAGCAATGAGTGATTATGCCTCAAATCACAACACGATGAAGCAAATCAATAAAATGAAAACGAGAGAATTCAAAATTGCTGCTATCTGTCATTATGAAGATGAAAAAGAAATATTCGAAAAACTGAATGTAGATTATATCTATGACTATAAAAGCTCAGTTGGAGAAGATTTCGCGCAACACGCAATGGAGAAAAGCCGTAAAGTGGTAATGTGAAGAAATTACGAATTACGAATGAGATAATTACGAATTTGTATGGTGTTCGCTGCGCTGAGGTGTTTTTTTTTTCCGTGATTCACAATAAAAATGTCTAAACTATCTTTCTGATTATCTTTGCCCGCATAGAAATCGAAGATTTTATTCAATTATGAAATACCGTTTTGAAAATTCGTAATTTGTTATTAAAACATTCGTAATTATTTAGTATAGTCTTTAAACACCTCTTCCAAGGTCTTTTCCTCTTTACGAATCGTCAAAATCAGTAAATTCTCTTCTTGCGCATATGCTGCAATGGTTTTACGCAAGTCAGTTCCAGAATCTGATTTGACTAAGAATGTTGTTTTGGTAATTTCTTCAACCCTTGAAATATTTGGAACTTTAGCTAAACGATTTCTAGAAATTTCAGTATCAAATTCAACAAATACCACCTGACTATTTACATCGGATTGTAATTCACTAGCTTTTGCATTGGCTACCAATTTACCGTTTTTGATAATGATTACTCTGTCACAAATCGCTTCAACTTCCTGCATGATATGCGTTGAAAGCATTACTGTTTTTTCTTTACCAATTTTTCTGATTAACTCACGAATTTCAGACAATTGATTTGGATCTAAACCAGAAGTTGGCTCATCTAAAATAAGTACCTCAGGATCATGAATAATTGCTTGAGCTAATCCAACCCTTTGTCTATATCCTTTCGAAAGTTGCCCAATTACTTTGTGTTGTTCTTTTTGCAGTCCAACCAATTCAATTACTTCCGCAACTCTGTCTTTTAGCTTCTTTACTTTGTAGATTTTCCCAACAAAAGCTAGATATTCCTTAACGTACATGTCCAAATACAATGGGTTGTGTTCGGGAAGATAACCGATTTTCTTTCTTACTTCAAGCGAATGCTTTTTTATGTCCATTCCACAAACTTCAACGCTTCCTTCTGTTGCAGGAATAAAACTGGTAATGATCTTCATTGTAGTCGATTTTCCAGCTCCGTTTGGACCTAAGAAACCTAAGATTTCACCGTTTTTCGCTTCAAAAGAAATATTGTCTACTGCGGCTTGTTCTCCGTAGTATTTGGTAAGATGTTTTACAGAAATTGACATGGTATAATTTTATAGTACGAAGATAGGATATTGTAACATTTTGAGTCTTATAATCTGTTAAAAAAAATTGTTGTTCATGTTTTTCGTAGAAATTCACGATTTCTCTACAGGGAAATCGCGCGTTAAACATTAATAATTAAACATTAATAATTATTTGTGTGTTTTATCCAAAAAAGCAAATTCCGCATACTGGGCGAACCCAATAGCGGAATTTGTAATCATTAATAGAAGTACGAAAACGTTCTTCATATTTTAAATTAGTTTACTGCTGGTGCACCACTGTTGTTAACAGGTGCTCCTCCTTGAGGTGCAGCTTTTACATTTCCTTTGATACGAATAGTTTTTGTTGGCTCGTTAGTCGCATTTGATTGTAACGTAACGCTTTTTCCAATAATCCCTACACGTTTAGTGTCATACTTTACTTTTATAACTCCTGATTTTCCTGGAGCGATTGGCTCACGTGGCCATTGTGGTACAGTACATCCACAAGATCCTTTTGCGTTTGAAATAACTAAAGGCTCATTTCCTGTGTTTGTAAACTTAAATTCACAAGTTCCGTCTGCATATTGACTAATTGTTCCATAGTCATGTGTTTCTTTTTCAAATTCAATTTGCGCTCCTGATTCAACAGCTGATTGAGCGATTGCTGAGTTCATTCCTAAAAATGCGGTGAACAATAGGCTGAGTGTAAATAGTACTTTTTTCATGTTTATAATTTTAGTTTCAACCAAATATATATCGAATTAACCTAGCATTCAGTTTTTTAACAAAGCCTTAACACGAAAGGCTTATTGAAGTTAAAGCTTTGTTAAAAAATGAGCTAAAACCTATCTTTTATGAAAAAAAAACGGTTCTATATGATTTTGTGTGGGTAGTTTTAAAATCTATGGTTTTAATTGAAGCTAAACGATTGTTAATTTGGTTCTACTTTTATTTAAATGGAAACTTTCTATTAAAATAAATTTCGCTTAATAATATAAGTCCCAGAGGGACGGCATGTTAATAGGGATGGACGTAAGTCCATCCGCCAAACGATACAAACCGAAACAAAACCCCACAAAATCGACCTAATTGCGTGCAATTAGGTCGATTTTGTGGGGTTTTGTATTATATCTATTTGTTTTAAACCAAGGACTTACGTCCTTGGCTATTGAAATGCCGTCCCGCCGGGACTAATCAATTGAAATACAGACCACCATGTGCTTTCTTGTAGAAATGAAATGATAATTCTGATAAATACTTTAAAATACAACTCGTGTAGGTTACAGTTAAATTCGTAGTAGAACTATTAATTTTTCGAAGGATTAAAATTGAATACCCACAGTATTTCAAATAGAGCCAAAAAAACCATCTGCATAGGTAACAGAGGGATTATAATTCTAATAAAAGTCTTTACGTGTTGTACTTTAAAAGATTAAATCGTATTGAATAATCTATAAATATTATTGTGGGTGCTCTGTTTTTACCTTTTCCATATCACCTATTATTTGAAGTTCAATAAGTTCTTCAAAAGATTTGTCGATATGTTCTAAACGAAATTCATATTGTTCACGCTTTTCTTCAGACAGATTTTCAATAGCCAACAAACGATTAGCATAATGCTTGATCTTTTCTTTGTTATTCATATTGTAATCGTAATAATTCATTTGCAATTCCAACAAACCAATTTTATCTTCTGTATTTGGATAGTTATTCAATAAAGTATCTCTCCATTTTACAGCTTCTTCCTCAATATTTAGTTGAAGATATATTCCAGCAATTTTCCCTAACGCTTTTTCTGCATAAGGATCATTTGGGAAGGTTTGATAAAAGTCTTTGTTTCTGTTAATCGCTTCATGATAAGCAACTCTATTCATTTTGTATTCTGGCGATTTAATCGCTTCATCCATCATGACTTTCAAAGAATCATCCATTTCCTTAATGGAAGCTTTCATACTTTCCACAGTCATTTCTTCTTTTTCTTCCTTTACTTCTTCATTGTTTGAATTACACGAAGCAAATACAATCAGCACACTAAAAACGTAAATTATTTTTTTCATTATCTTTTTCTTTTAGTAACGGGAAATTTCATGCGGTAGTCTATATCAACTATACCTTTTGAAATATTAGCTAGTTTTTTAGTTAATAATTTTTTCTTTAGGGTAGAAAGATGATCTGTAAATAAGATTCCATCTACGTGATCATATTCATGTTGAATAATTCGTGCAGCATATCCATCATAAGACTCTTCATGGAATTTAAAATTCTCATCAAAATAGGTAATGGTAATTTTTTCTTTTCTAAAAACGTCTTCTCTAATCGTTGGAATACTCAAACATCCTTCTTGAAAAGCCCATTCTTCACCTGTTTCTTCTTCAATAATTGGATTGATGAAAACTTTTTTAAATCCATCTAAACCTGCTGCTTTAGGATCTGGTTCGCCCTCTTCGTCATCTTCTGCAAAAGGTGATGCATCAACAATGAATATTCTAATAGATTTTCCAATTTGAGGTGCAGCTAGCCCAACTCCATGCGCGTTATACATCGTTTCCCACATGTTGTCGATAAGTTCCTTCAAACCTTCATAATCCTTATCTATTTCAACTCCTTCAGCTTTTAATACGGGGTCACCATATGCTACAATAGGTAATATCATACTTTAATAATTTCTACAAAAGTAATGATTCAAAAGGACAAAAGCTTAATTTGATTAACGAATTGAACGGTCATTGAAAAGTACATACCCAAAGCTTAATTGCGTTACAAAAGATTTATCTTGCTTCGGGAAATAATTCGTTGAAAGCCTCAATGGACCAATAGGTGTATGGAAAATTAATGAAGCACCAATCATTGGAAGTCCTTCTTCAAATAAATCAGAATATCCGAAGTCACCTTCATCTTGAAAACGAATTATTTGTCTAAATGGTTGAAAGAAATAAGGCTCAATTCTAAACTCGAAATACTTATTGTAATTAAAGATTAAATTCAGACCTCCTCCAATAAATTGTGGTGCTCTATATTCCCTTAAAAACAATGGTTTACTATCTGGAAGTGGTGAGAATTCTGTCATATTTAAAATCGAAGCAGTATAATTGGCAAAAAGCGATTGAGAATTTAAAACAGCTTTTCCATACAAACCAATTTTAAAGTAGGAACCGATATCATAAAATTTTTGTCCTTCCAATGACACATTTATCCAGCGGTGCTGTCTTCTTAAATCATATTCTTTGTCAGGAATATTTCCAGAAACACTATTTTCTTTTCCTTGAACATAGCGAATACTTGATTTCAAAAATGCTCCTTTTGATGCCCATTGTTTTCTATTTAAGGTGTTGTATTCAAAATTTAAAGCTACCGATTCTCCAATGAAACTGGTTACATCAGCTGTATCACTTTCTGAAAAATTTAATGTTTGATAATATTGATCTGTGTTTTCAAAAACCTTGATGTCCAAAGAAGTTTTACCATTACTTGTGGTCGGAATCCCAACATTTATACCGTAATACATTTCATTTTGAATCAAAAATGAAGGATTAATATCTTCAAAGAAAGTCGATGAACTTCGGTAATAATCCCATCTATTTAATACAAAAAACGGACTTATTCTGATTGGAAATAGGGTCGGTAAATCATAATCTACTTTAATTTTAGTAGAACCATAAAATTTCCCGAAGTATGCTTCACCATGAACTCCAACCGCCCCTTTGCCTAAATCCCAATAAGATAAACCAATGTAGGCTGTGTTTACTGGACGTGAAGAAAAATGTCCTCCAACACTTAACGTTAAAGGTTTTTGCTTTGTAACATCTAATGAAAGAGCAAAAGTGGAATCACTCTCTTTTTCTAATGTAGGAAAAATGTACTTAATTTGATGTGTAGCATAAGCTCTGTAGTAGCGTTTTCTAAATTCGTCAAGTGTAATTGGTTCTTTTAAAGTGTCTCGTTTAAAATTGTCTTCAACGAAAGATACATCAGCAGGAGTGTATGAAGAAACTTTAATTGAACTGATCTTGATAGGTTTTATTTTCGCTCTAAATCTGATTCTTCGTTCTTCAAGTTCAGATACTTTAACTCGTTTTTGAACATAGGGAAGAATACTGTCAATATAAACCTGTGCAGCATCATATCCACTTTTAATGGCTTCATCAGCTCTTTCAAATTCAAAGGTTCCAAGGTCGTTTTGAGGTTCTATAATCACACCGTAAGAACAGGGGAGTTCAAAGTTTGTCTTCTGTACAAACATGGTTGTGATTTGACTAATGATATCATCTTCACTAGGCGCCGAAGCGTTTAAAGAAACATTACTTCCTACAATATAGTCGACAGGAAATTCATGGTAAAGGACATCAGCAGGGAAGTTATTGTAAAGTCCACCATCAAAAAATAATTTTCCATCTATTCGAATAGGGTTAATGTAGAATGGATAAGTCATGGAGGCCCTAACAGCTGCATTCAGATCTCCTTTTTTAAAAATCACACTTTCTTTTAGGTAAATATCAGAAGCCACACATCGAAATGGAACAAATAGCGAATCGAAATCTTTTCCAACCGAGGCTCCAGTATGACCAATAAGGCGCATCGTTTCGAAGTCTAAATAGGAAGGAGTTAAGAAGTTTGTAGGAAGGGATTTCACGAAAACACTGTCTTTTGCAAAGTTGATGTTCAACATTGAAGCGTCTTTTGATTTTTCCCTCAATAAAAAACGTTCTTCTTTTGAAACTGTACCTGAGGTCATTTTTTCAAAATGTTCTGATAAAATATAAGCTTTTATCTCATCTGGTGAATATCCTGAAGCATACAAAGCGCCAATTAATGCTCCGGCACTGGTTCCTGAAATATAATCAATCGGAATTTCAGCTTCTTCTAATGCTTGGAGCACGCCAATATGCGCTAAACCTGTTGCACCTCCGCCACTTAGGACGACTCCTACGCGTTGAGCTGAAACATTTGTAGAGCAGAATACACCAAAAACAAATAAAAAAAGTAAAATCTTGTCTTTCAAGCTATTTTAAATGAGTTAATTTGTACAAAAGTATAAGATTTTACCTTAATTCCGAAAAAATAATAAATGCTTGAAGTTTTAGACCACATTGGATTGTTTGCTTTTGCTATAAGTGGTATGTTGACAGCTGCAAACAGAAATCTTGATATTCTTGGTGGATATATCATTGCTTTTATCACTGCTTTAGGTGGTGGAACGATTAGAGATTTACTGTTAAACGTTGATATTGCCTGGATGACTTCATTGTCTCAACTGCTTGTTGTGATTGGTGGTGCAACAATAGGAATGATTTTTAGAAAAAAATTAAGGTCTTGGAGAAGAACATTGTCTATCTTTGACACCGTAGGAATTTCGGTGTTCACTATTGTGGGTGTCCAAAAAGGATTATCTCATGATGCTTTGGCAATAACGGCGGTGTTTTTAGGCATGATAACAGCAACTTTTGGAGGATTGTTGCGTGATGTTTTGTGTAATGAAATACCATTGATTTTCAAAAAAGAAATTTATGCCATACCTTGCTTGCTAGGAGGAACGTTTTATTTGCTAGGCGATTATTTTGGTCAAGGTGATACCACCTGGCTTTTGTGGTCAAGCATGATTTTTATCATCGCATTTAGAACTTTAGCGGTACTGTTTTCATGGAAACTACCATTAATAAGAGAATTTAAATAATACAAATGAAAGATTTAGTAATTACTGTTAAAACACTTTTCGGATTTGAAGAAATACTCAAAGAAGAATTGAAAGAATTGGGATACGATAACGTTGAAATTTTAAATCGAGCTGTTCAACTGAATGGTGATTGGGAAGATGTTTACCGTCTTAATTACCGTTGTCGATTAGCAATCTCTGTTCTTGTAAAAATTAAATCTTTCAATATATATAAGGAAGAAGATTTATATAAAGAAGCAAAGAAAATTGACTGGCCAGCTTATTTTGATGTAGATAAAACATTTGCAGTTAAAGGTGCAGTTTTTTCTACGCTATTCACGCATACGCAATATCCATTTTTAGTTGTTAAAGATGCAATTGCTGATGTGTTTAGAGAGAAGTGTGATGACAAACGTCCTGATGTGAATTTGAAATCTCCGCAGGTTATGTTTGACGTTTATATAAAGGAAAGAAACGTTGTAATTTCCTTAAATACAAGTGGTGTTCCTTTGTTTCAAAGAGGTTACCGACAAGAAGTGGGTGAAGCTCCAATGAACGAAGTACTTGCTGCAGGAATCTTGCGCATGTCGGGTTGGGACAGAAAATCAACTTTGATTGATCCAATGTGTGGTGCTGGAACTATTGCAATTGAAGCGGCTCTTTGGGCTGCAGATATTCCAGCAATGATTGAAAGAGGTCACTTTGCATTTAAGAATTTTAAATCTTTTGATGCTGATGCATGGGAAAGAGTTAAAGGCGAAGGAAATAGTCGTCCGATTAAATTGGGGTTTGATATTTTAGCTTCTGACATCGACGGTGAAATGATTCAAAAAGCACGTAGAAATAGTAGAATGGCTCCAATCGGAAACATGATTACTTGGGATATTAAAGATGCTTTGGAATTAGAAGCTCCAAACGAAAAAGGAATCATGATTTGTAATCCGCCTTATGGAGAACGAATGGGTGAAGAGGTTGAGGAATTGTACACAGAAATGGGAGATTTGTTTAAGCAAAAATTCTTAGGATATGATTGCTGGGTAGTTTCTTCTAATGTTGATGCCTTAAAGAATATTGGTTTAAGACCGAGTAGAAAAATTAAAGTTTTCAATGGTAATCTTGAATGTAGTTTGCGTCAGTTCCAAGTTTTTGCTGGTTCAAAAAAATATGACAATACTGAAGATGAAGAGGACGGAATTATTGCTAAGCCGAGAGGAGTTAGAAGAGAAAAACGCAAGAGAGAGGAAAGAGTTGTTGAAGAAACGGCTTTGCAGAGTGATTCTCAGAGTGAGAAAGAGAATGAGAGCGGAGGAGAAAAGAATGAGAGCAGAGGAGAGGAGAAAGAATACAATCCTACCAGAAGAGTAATTGAAACTCCTGCAGCTGATAAACCAAGAAAAAGTGGTGCTTCTAAATATGGTCAAGCGAAATCTTCTTATTTGCCTGTTGAAGAGAAGGAGAGTGGTAGACAGAGTGAGAAAGAGAATGAGAGCGCAGTAAAGAGCGAGAAAGAGAGTGAGAGCAGAGTGGATAAGAAAGAATACAATCCAACACGTAGAGTAATTGAATCAGAACCAGCTGCACCGCGTGAAAGCGCTGCTTCAAAATATGGTCAAGCGAAATCTTCTTATCTTTCTGTAAATGAAGATGAAAAGGAGACTGATGATAAAAAAGAGTCTACTCCAATTGCTGCAAAAGAAGATTCAGTAGAGAAAGAAGAACCGAAAAAAGCAGAAAAGAAAGTTGCTGAGCCAAGACTTGGAGCATCGAAATATGGTCAAGCACCTAAATTCATGGCTGCTATTGATTCAGATGACAAAGAAGATTCAAAAGAAGAAGCAAAGTCTGAACTTAAAGCGGAAGAACCGGCAGAAGAAGCAAAAGTTTCAACTAAAAAAGAAGAGGTAAAAGAAGAAACTGTTGATGCTAAAGAAGAGAAGACTGCAGAAGTTCAAGAAGAAGCTAAACCTGAAATTCCAATTGAAAAAGTTGAAGTGAAGGAAGAAGCTATTGATTCATCAGAGGAAACAATTGAAGAAATTCAAGAAGATGCTGAAGAAGAAGCTAAACCTGAAACTCCAATTGAAAAAGTTGAAGTGAATGAAGAGGCTATCGATTCATCAGAAGAAACAATTGAAGAAATTCAAGAAGTTGCTGAAGAAGAAGTAAAAGCTGAAACTCCAAAAAAGAAGAAAAAAGACATCGATTTAGAAGATGATTTGGAGGAGCCTAAAGAAGAAGAAAAGTCTTTGAAAGATAAAATTGAAGAAATGAAAAAAATGAGAAAAGGGGAGTAGTTTTCTTTTACTTTTAAATATTAAAAGTCCCGAATTGACAAATTTTTGTTGGTTCGGGATTTTTTGTTGGAGTACATTCTGAAAAATATCCGAGGAGCACCGTGGTTTGAATCATATTATTGAGTTGCTCCTTCAGAGCGCAAAAAAAACACTTAATACAACAGGGCGCGTTGCATCCTGCTGTATTAAGCAGGGCTTTCAGCCAGTTTAGAATTTCTCGCTGAATTAATGTATTGACATCCATCCAAGAAAGTATATCTCAATTAGAGTTATTTAAAAATGTCATTAACAAAGCATTTCATCTATTAGCAATGTCCCTCTGAATGAATTATCTCAAAAAAAAACATCGCAGCAGTACAACTGCAGCGAAGCTTTTTTTTTGAGATAATTCTAAGTAAAGTAGCTAATGCAGATTTAGAATCCGAAACTATAATTTCTGAGTTATATTTTTTGTTAGCAAGCGCTGCGCTGAGCCTGTCAATGCGATGCCCAGAGCTTGTTGTGGGCATTTATTTTTCAAAACGAGTGCAAAGCAGCTAACGGTAATTACAGCTTAAAATGAATCTCCTTCGACAACTTCAGCTCTTCCGGCTCCACCTTTGGCGTATATCCAAACAAGCGCATAAACTTAATCGCTTTAGCGACACGATCTGGCACATCACTGTCCCAATTTTCATCATCTTCATGACGTGTAATTTTTGCTAAAACGTCATCGGCGTTGATATTCAATAAACTGTAATCGAACTGAGAAAGTGCTTCAATTTTTTCGTTGTCAATCATGTAAGTAAGCAATCCTTTTAAATGATTTGGAACAATAACATCCTTAAATTCATACAATTCTCCGTTATTGTAATTGATTGCTGGATAAATGTACATCTTTGCATTTCTTCCAAATCCCTTTCCGAAAGCTTCAAGTAAACCACCATTCAGGTGCGTGTAATATTGCTCATCGAAAATATTGTGGATATTGTAAATTCCTAAAATGATTCCCATTTTATATCCTTTGGTGATATCACTTAAATAATCTACCATTTCATAATAGCGCAGATAATTTGAAATCATTACGGTATAACCCAAAGCTCCTAAAAGTTCTGCTCTGTCAACGAAATCTTTATCTGAAATTTGTCCGCCAGATGTTAAATCACGCAGTGTTAATTCAAAAATCTCTCGAACATCTTTCTTTTGAACACCTTCTTCTTGGTAGAATTTTCCGCGGGCACTGTTCAACATGTCGATGCTCACCTTTGTAACTGGTCTGAATCGTCCACGCATTAAGAGAATATTCTTCTTGTATAATTTACTTGCCGGCTGAAGAACTTTACCTGTTTGATCAAACATTGTAGCTTCAGTAATTCCTCTTTTTACAAGATTAAGTGCTAAGATTCTATTGTCTATTTGTTCAAAGTCAGGACCTTCAACATGTAACATGTCAATCTCAATTCTGTCTTTTGGTAAATGATGAACCAAGCTATTGATAAAATAATCTAATTCTCCAGTCGCATGAAAATACGCTGCATATATTAAATTTACCCCCAAAATTCCCAAAGCTTCTTGTTGAGCCGTATTGGTTTGGTCGTGCATTTTAACATGCAAAATGATATGATTTGGTGGAGTGTTTGGATTAATTTGAAATCTCAAACCTACCCAACCTTGACCTTGATTTGTTTTGTGGTAATTTAATGACTCTACGGTATTGCAAAATGAGAAGAATCGCGTATGTTCTTTTCGAGAATCTAAACTAGTCGTCACCATTTCATACTCTTTTTTGAGCATGGTTAATAACCTTTCCTCACTAACATAACGTTTCGCTTTTCCATAAATACTATCAGACACTTTCATGTCATAAGCAGAACTCGCAAAGGCAATTGTACCAGAACTTCCTCCAGCCCTAAAAAAGTTTGCTGCAACCTCTTGACCAGCGCCTATTTCAGAAAAGGAACCATAAATATCTGAATTCAGATTTATCTTTAATGCTTTTTCTTCTGTTGTGAGTCTTCTCCGGTCTTCCATGAATCATTTTTATTGTGAACAAATAAACTAAAATAAAGGCGCATTTCATAGGTGATCTATGAAAAAATCAACCAAGTTAGTAAAGAATCAGTGTGAGCTAGGTTTTTTGAATTTTGGGTTGTTCAAAAACTTATGATCAGTAAATGTTTTTAAGAAAGTTTTTATCAATTGATGTTCCTGAGCATCCAATTGAACACCACCTTGGTGAGCGAATTCTATCATAGGGTCAATGGTCGGACTTTCCACGATTCCAAAAGAATAATGGTTGATCACTTCATCTAAATTAGAAAATCTTCCGTCGTGCATGTAAGGTGCGGTGAATTCAATATTTCTTAAACTGGGAACTTTAAATTTCCCTTGATCGTTAGTATTCCCTGTGACTTTCATTCTTCCAATATCTGAAAAATTATCATCCAAACCATTGTTTGAAAACAAACCTTGAACTTCCATAAGCGGTCCATCATGACAATGCAAACAATCTCCATTTGTTAAGCTGAAGAACAAGTCCATTCCTCCCCATTCTTCATTTGTAATTTGGGTGTAAAGATTCTGCTCAAATGCATTTAAAGGTAGGTTGTTTCGGTATTTGTACATCACATCATATTTTGATTGACTCGAAATAAGCGTTCTTAAAAACTGGGCAATAGCTTTAGAAATATGAGTAGAATCAAAATCTACAACTTCAAAAGCACGGTAGAAATCATTTTGATATCCTTCAATTGCATTTAGTTTTTGTGCCGTAGCATCCCAACTTTGATTCATTTCAATTGGATCTCTAACCGGATGCAAAACTTGCTCTTCAAGTGTTTCTGCTCGACCATCCCAAAAGTAAGCGCTTTGCCAACCTAAATTAACAAGCGACATAGATTGACGTACTCCAATTTTCCCATTTACTCCAGTTGAAAATTGATTTGGATCAGAAAAACCATTGGCTTGATTGTGACAAGATGCACAAGAAATAGAATTGTCTAAACTTAAACGCGTATCGTAAAATAATTTTCTTCCCAATTCTACTCCTTCCACAGACATTGGATTATCTGCTGGAATTGGCATAGCTGGAAAATGACTTGGAATTTCAAGTTGATAAGGAGTTATAGACATATCGACTTCATTCTTCTTACAAGAAAAGAACAAGAGAGAAATGATGATGAATATTATCTTCTTTTTCATTTTAATACGTTCTGCTAATTTTTTCTAATGTTTAATTATTAATTAATGTTTAATGTTTAACGCGGTTGCATATTGAATTTCAACGTTGTTAAAATTGTGGTGAATACCAGCGCAAACCACGTTAAACATTAATAATTAAAAATTAAACCTTAAACCTTAAACATTACTTACTTAACGCTTTCACGAAGTTATTTATTACTTTTTCGCTTAAAGCAATTTGTCCAGGATTTGTGTGCGAAATTCGTTCTGTTTTGATGTCAATATCTTCTGTTTCACCATCAAATATTTTATATAAATCAAGTTGAATATTCGTTTCAAATAATTGACTGTTTACTTTCATCCAATCTAAACCTTGAAGACTAAATGACCTCAATAAATCATCATTTCCAATATGATAAGCGAAATTCGTCATCTCAGAACCATCTTGCAATGCAGAAGTATCTGCTTTCCCTTCAATCATCACAAAAACATAACCTGTATTCCAACCCCAATGCATATCTCCAGAATTTAGAATAAACAAAGGATCATCGGCAGCTCTAGCAGAAGGATCTTCATGATTTTGTGTTGCTTCAACTCCAATATTTGCTGTTATAGAAGTGAATTCGGTATAATTCCCAACGCCTTCCCAAAGCAAACGTTTGTCTTTTTCAAATTTATAAACGCCAGATTGAAAAAGCTGTTTTCCGTTATCTTTGAAATTGGTCATTATAATATTCAACTTTGTAAATTCAATTGTATATCCTTCTTGCGTTGTGTAAGTCTGATTAAATTCCATCGGAACACCTTGAAAATTGGGAACGATGTTTACACGTGCTTTTAATTCCATTTCCTCTGGAGAAACTTCTTTTGGTTGCTTGTTGTTACAGGAATACATTAAGCCAGCGAAAAAGAGAAGTAGTAAAAGTTTTTTCATTGTGTTTATTAATTATTTAAATGTACAATATTTTTTCTTGAGAATCAAAAATCTTTCGGTAGTGGATCTGATTTTATTTTAGTGTGATGCATTTTTATCTTCTTTATATTACAATCTAAAAATGAGCTGTCCTTACAGGACGTATATGTTTGGTATTGTATTTCAACCCAAGGCGATGCCTTGAGTTGAGATAAGCTGACCTTTCAGGCCGATTTCTTAGGTTGATTTCATAAGATATAAAATACAATTCCTAATAAATATCTATACGGGCTGAAAGTCCAACTCAATTCAGCAGGATGCAGCGCGTCCTGCGAAATAAGTAATATAATCCTGCGCCCTGAAAGGGCAATTCACATAATTTTACATTCAAAACCATCTAAACTTGATTAATTAATAATGTAATGTTTTGTTAATTTTTTACATCTCTCTCTTGAGAAATAGAATTCTAATAATATATTGAAATGTAGAGGAGGTAAACATAAGTTCTTCTCAAAAATCAAATAATTAATCTCTTAAAATTCCATTTAAAGACGATTTATATATTAAATTAGTTGGTTCTTCATATATACAATCATGCAAAACGAAACAATAAAGCCACTTACAATTTATAGCGCTTCTGCCGGAAGTGGAAAAACATTTTCTTTGGTTCAAAATTACCTTAAACTGACTTTGGGAGATAATATTTCTCAGAAGAATTTTGGTAAAATATTGGCCATGACATTTACCAATAAAGCAGCATGGGAAATGAAAGAACGCGTTATTCAAGCTTTAGATTGGTTGGCTTATCATGAGAGAAAAAGTGAAAAGGAAAATAAGAAAGCAAAAATGTTATTGTCGGCGACTCAGGTTACGACAGGTTTGCAGCCACATGTGATTCAAGTACGTTCGAAAAGAGTTTTATCTGAAATTCTGCATAATTATGAAGATTTTAATATTCTGACAATTGACAAATTCAGTCTGCGTTTAATTCGAACTTTTAGTCGGGATTTAGATTTGCAAGAGGATTTCGAAGTGACTTTGGATCAGAATGTTTTACTAGAACAAGTGATCGATGAATTGATGTCTAAATTAGGAAAGCCAAATGAAGAAAAGGTCACCAATCTAGCATTGAATTATGCAAAAAGTAATGCAGATGAAGGAGATAAATGGAATTTTAGAGGAAGCTTAATTGAATTCAGTAAAGTTTTGACCAATGAAAAAGACCAAGACTACATTCAAGAATTATTGAAAAAAGATTTCAATGAGGAAACATACAAAGAGATTAACGCTGAATTAAAAGAGCTAGGAGCAAAGCATTTACAAAAGTGTTTGGACATATATCAATATTTCCAAACCCTAGGAACTTCAGAGAGTGATTATCCGGGTAAATCACGCGGAATTCATCCGATATTAGAAAGCTTGCCTTCACGTACTTTGACAGATGCTAAACCTCCTTCAGCTGCTATAATCAAGACGATTAGTGGAGAAAGTGTGAAGCCTGCACATAATGTTGATGGTCCATTGATGGGGATGATGGAAGAGCTTTTCGTAATGGAAGCCAAACTTTCGGAACGTGTTTATACTTTGATTAAGATTAAATCGAACTTTTATAATCTGGCTTTACTGAAATATATTTCTAAGGAATTAACGATTTTCAAAGAGAAGAAAAACATCATTGGAATATTTGAATTTGGTCAGCGCATTGCCGAATTATTGAAAAAAGAAAATGCTCCTTATATATACGAACGATTAGGAAATCGTTACAATCACTATTTGTTGGATGAATTTCAAGATACGAGTAGATTGCAATGGGTAAATCTTATTCCGTTGGTTCATGAATCAATGTCAAATAACTTTGAGAATTTAATTGTTGGAGATCCAAAACAAGCGATTTATAGATTTAGAAATGGATTGGTTGAACAATTTGTGAAATTACCAGCCATTTATAATCCAGAAAATGATCCTAATTTTGCTCAACTTTCTGAGTATTTCCTTCAAATGGGAAGAAAAGTTCCATTAGAGGATAATTACCGTTCGAAGAAGAACATTGTGGAGTTTAATAATACGTTTTTCAAGCGCATGCTAGGAGAAATGCCAGCACATTTTGAAGAGTATTATAAGGACATTCGCCAAAATCCAAAAGGAGCAGACGGAGGATTTGTTTCCATAGATTTTATTCCAGAAAAAAACAAAGAGGATGTAAATGAATTAGAGAATACTTTCCTTCTAGAAAAAGTAAGTAAAAGTATTGAAGATGGTTTTGATCCAGGAGATATTTGTGTGCTAACCCGAGGAAAAAAGGAGGGAAGACGCTATGCAAAAGGTTTGATTGAAGCAGGGAAAGGATATAAAATTGTAAGTTCAGACAGTTTGTTGGTTTCTTCAGATGCCTCTGTTGGATTATGTATTGACTATTTGAATTTAAGAAGAAATAGCGGAAATAAAACGACTCAAATAAAATTTGCAACGACATTTTATCGCCATCAAAAGAAAGATCCAATTGTGGAATTGAACAACTTTTGGAGGAATGAAAAGGTTGGGAATTTTGACTTCGAAGCATTTGTAGTAAAGGAATTCGACGCAATGGAAGAACTCTTCTTTCCATATGAAAATTTATATGGTTTAGGAGAAAGTTTTATTGCTTTAATGAAAATAAGTGAACTCAGAAATTCATATTTACATCACTTGTTAGAATTGTATCAAAACTATGATCTAAAATTTGGTCCAGACATTCGTGGATTCATTGATGAATGGAATGCAAAGTTGAAAAACAGTACCATTCAAATGCCAGAAAACAAAGATGCCATTAAGATTATGACGATTCATAAATCTAAAGGATTAGAGTTTCCTGTGGTGATTATTCCTAATTTAAGTTGGGGCATTAAAACAAGTTGGGGAAATCATTTTGTGGAAGCAGAGCAGGATGTTGTTTTATATTCTAAACTGAGTAAAACCAATGTTCCTGACTATATGATGAGTGCTTATAAATTGGAATATGATCAATTGTTATTGGATGAATTAAATACTTTGTACGTGGCATTTACACGGCCAAGTGAGCGTTTGTATGTAATGGCAGAAACGAAGCAGCCTTCGGCAAAAGATGGATTCTTTACGCAAATTAATCAGCCAGTAGCATTGTCAGTTGAAACTTGGAGTGATGAGCAAGTGACGGAAAAAACAGAAGAATTCATCAAGTTTGGTGAAGAAACTAAAATCATAAAAAACGATTCAAAAAGTGGAGGAGAAGGAACGAATTTCATCCCAAAAGACTTAAGTGATTTCCTATGGTTTCCAGAATTGTCATTACAAGATGAAGAAGCATTAGAAAAAGAAGTTTTCAATGAAGAACAGCAATTTGGAAATGAATTGCACTTGGTTTTATCTGAAATCAAACGCGACAATCCAATTGATGAAGTGATTGCTAAATTAAAAATGGAAGGTTTAATCGATTCGAAATTTGAAGAAGAAATTAAGAAAACGGCCAATGCAACTTATGCATTACTAGAAGATCAAAATTTTGCCAAGAATGCAGAAAAGGTGTTAGACGAACAAGATATTCTCATCAGTGAAAAAGAAGTAAAACGTCCCGATAAAATATACATCACAGGTAATAAAGCTGTGGTGGTGGATTTCAAAACTGGTGAACCTTTGAACAAACACAATTCGCAAGTTTATAATTATTGCAAGCAATTGAGCGATATGGGATTTGAGGCGACTGAAGGGTATTTGTTGTATACACAAACTATGGAATTGAAGAAAATCAAATAGATTCTTAAATACACTACAGATTTTCTAGGTTTGTTTTGCGTTTTTCTTTCAAACTTTTATAGAAACTAGGACTGAGTCCTGTAATCTTCTTAAATTGATTGGATAAATGAGCTACACTGCTGTAATTTAGTTTGTAAGAAATCTCTGTGAGATTAAGTTCGTCATAAAGGAGTAATTCTTTTACTTTTTCAATCTTGTGAGATATGACAAATTGCTGAATGGTAATTCCCTTTACTTCTGAAAATATATTGGCAAGATAGGTATAGTCATAACCTAATTTTTCACTGATATGATCAGAGAAGTTTTTCTTAGGTAGTTCATCCGTATAATGAATCATCTCAATGATTACATTTTTTATTTTATCAATCAGAATAGCTTTTTTATCGTCCATTAGTTCTAAGCCAGACTTCAACAAGTTTTCTTTTAATTTATTGCGTTGTTCATCCGTTATATCTTCAAGGACTTCAACCGTTCCTAACTCTAGGATTACATAATGCAATCCAAGTTTTTTCAACTCGTCTTTCACTATCATCTTACAACGCAAACTGACCATGTATTTAATATATAGTTTCATAGCTGTTCAAGTTATGTAAATTAGTCCATTATAAGACATATAATAATGAACAAAATGAGCTGTTTATCTAATTTCTTTAAAATAGGTCTTAACTTGATTAGAACTATCTCTTAATAGTCGGCATTGATCTTCTAATTCATCCATATCCACAAAAAAAAAACGACTTTGATTTTACTCAAAGTCGTTTTTCTGTGATGGTTATCTTTTATATATAACTCAAGTTTCGCACCTCTAATTTAGAGGGTTTTATCAATAAAAAATAGCATGAAAACCAAGGTAAAACCCTGGTTTTATTGTATCTTTAGGTTACTAGACAAAAAGTACAAATCATGCTACATCA